>UEXM01002814.1_pt1 | contig 11872 bp, 23 predicted proteins | sample 1796661 | NCBI WGS metagenome assembly UEXM01 (sample SAMEA4772469, study PRJEB27181) | metagenome
GGACAGTACTCTGCTATAAAAATTACCATCTTTGTCCATTCGCATAGCCATCATAGCTTTTATATTTTTTCCAAATTCTGTATTATTAATAGCATTGGGTTTGTTTTTAAAATATTTATTAATTTCTTTTTTGCCTTTTTTAATTTGTTCTAGATCTGCTTTATCTTGTTTACTTTGAAATTTTTCTGATTCTTTTATTTTTTTAGCTCTTTTTACATAAGAAGGATCTTGACCTTCTGGAACCGCTCTTACTTCTCCTGACTTAAGGCCTGCTAATCTACCTGCCTCTTGTTTAGTTATACGTTTTTTATAATCAACACCTTCTTCTAAATATTTTTGTACACTAGATGATTTACCTCCAACTTTATCCATAATTTGTTTTTGAGTTGGTAGTTGACCTTCATTTTCTAATTTAAATGTTTTTACAAAATCTTTTAATTTTTTGCTTGCTTTTGATTTTATAGCCTCTGCACTTTTTACTCGCATATCTTCGCTAACAACTGCACCGCGGTTTTTAAAACCAATACGTCCACCGTCAGCCATACGTGGCCTAGTCAGATAATCCATCATATCCTTAAATTCTTTCGGACCCATTACTCTCCTAACATCATTGCAACGCCGCCAGATGCTTTTTTAATTGGTTGTGCTTGGTCTTTTACTTCTTTTACAATGTCCTCAACATTAATTCCTTCTATAATGTCTGGCTCATTAAATTCATCTTTAATAATTCTAGAATTAATTTCTGTGTATTCATCATACTGATCAGCAGGTATACGTTTAGTTGTTTCATCAGCTTGTGATAATCCTGGTGTGTATTCCATAGTCTGAACTTCAGTTGTCAGCTCATCGCCTTCTTTACCAATTTTTTTAATTTGCATTTCTCCTGTACTAATGTCCTCTGTTAACATTAACTCTGACTTGCCATCTTTAGCTGGCATACTATGAATTTTTACTCTTTCTTGTGGACCATCGGTTACTTTACCTAATTTTTTAATTTTATCTGCTAGATCAAAAAAGTATGATGGTGGTTGTCCTCCCGTTGATTTAGTTACAACGTCTGCAACTTTAGCAGCAGGTTTTGCACCTTTAAAAAATTTACCAACAATAGGTAGCGCTGCAAGGCCGCCCATAATTTTCATAAACTTTCTTCTAGACATTCCATCTTTTAAACCAATACGTCCACCATCTGCGAATTTTTTTTTAAATTCAAATCCTACACCTCTTCCTTGTCTACCTTCACCTGCACCAAAATTTAATTCACCACCTAATAAATCTAATCCTCCACTTATTTGTTTATCACTTAAACCATCAAAACCAAATCTTAGTCTACCTTTTTTAGTTAATGGAATCTCAGCCATACCAAGTGGTCCAATTGATCTTTTAATAATTTCTTTGATAGCATCTTCAACTTTATCTGTTTCAAATACTTTTCCCGCTTCTCTTTCATCAGGATTAAGAACTATACTTGGTGCTCCGCCCATATCAAAACCAATACGTCCACCTGTTGCTTGTTTTTTTCTGTCTAATGATGATTTAATAGTTCCTATAATTTCATCAGAACCCATTCCTTTATTTTGCATTATTAATGCTTCATCAATTGTTGCCATAACCTCTGCTAATCTTTGTGGGTTATCATCAACTAACATTTGATTTAAAAGTTTATCATCAATTTTGCCTTTGTATTTTTTTATAATTTGTTGAGCTAATCCTTTTGCAATCCCACCACCAATGAAACCTGCACGTCCACCATCTGCTTTTTTATCTGGATCTTTAAATGGTATTACATTTTTATTTTTCAAAGCTTCTTCTGCTTCTTTTCTTCTTTGTTGAAGAGTCTTAGGTCCTTTTTCAGTTGTCTTAATTAAATCTGAAACTGGATTATCTGTTTTCATTAATGCTTTTTTTAAACTTTCAGAATCTATTCTTGGTTCCGATTTACCGAAAAATTTTTTTAAAGCTTCTCCAAATCCTTCTTTTGGTGTACCTCTTGGATGTACACCTGTTTTTTGTATTTGTAATATTTCTTCAAACGTTTCATCACCGTAAAGTTTCATACCTAGTTGATCTTCCATTATAGATTTTGTGCTTTGAGCACCTGGTGATTTTAATGCATCAACCATCTCCTGACCTTTTCCTGGTCCTTTGGCTGCATCATATGTTTCTCTAATTTTTTGACCAAACTCTGGTGAGTCTTTAATTTGTTGACCTCCCATAATACCTTTAGAAGGATTTATAGTTGTTCTATCAGTCATGCTTATAACTTTAGCTGACTCTCTTGCTTTTTCTCCAGCTTCTAGTTGAATCTTAAGTAAATCTAAACCTTCAGGATCTCTACCTGTTACAGATTTATAACCTCTAACTAATCTATCAAAAAATATTTTAAAATTTTCTGCAACAGCTTGTGATGCCTCTATACCAAATTTTAATTTAGACATTAGTAATAATTCCTTTTAGTTTTTTCGACCTTTTCGTCGACATAGTCTTCAGGGTGTCCGATCAGACCGCCCTGTCTGAATCGCATAATCGCTTGAGTTGTACTATCAACCAAGTCGTCATGATCCCCAAACGGAAACGCAGCACATTCTTCAATGACTTCCTCTGCAAATTTCTGATCAGGAGCCCATACAATACCAGATTCGAACAAAGGTGCAACAGCATTTACACGTGCATGCTTATCATTTCCCTTTGATGGTGTGAAGTTGACAACCGGTATATCCATCTTCCTTAACTCGTATGTCAGAGGTAAACCTGATGCTTTTGCCTCGACAATCACTGTTTCTGGCATCCAATATTTATATTGTTCAAGGGCCAATCTTCGTAATTCAGGGAACTCGTATCTACCTTTGATGGCATCGAGCAGTATGAGATTAGCCCCTTCATCCTCACTGGGATAGAATATACCCCATGTGGTGATAGCTGAATAGTCTGCTGTTTCTTTTTTCAAGAAAGCTGTGTCGTAAGATTGTATAACATGATGAAGCTGTGGAATATTTTCACTATCATAAGTTCGCCACCATTCACGTTTTAATATTGCACCTTCTTCACTAGTTGGTTGTTGCATCCACTGTGCGTTCCATTTAGCAACAGGTAGTGTTGCTTTTACTTTCTCTAATTCATCTTGCTTCCAATACTCAGGCCATACTGGTCCTTGGTCCAAGAGCGCTGGAAATTCGACCACGTGCCACTGATCAGCTTTAACTTCTGTTTGGTTCTTGACCAACATCCCTGTTAAATCTTTTGTAGACCATCTAGTCATAACCAGCACAATCTTACCACCTGGTTGAAGTCTTTGTCGTGGACCTGATGTATACCACTCGTATGCCGACTCTAATGCTTTACCTGACATTGCATCTTGCTCACTATGCGGGTCATCAATGATTAATAAATCTGCACCACGTCCAGTGATTGCACCGCCAACACCAGCTGCAAAGTATTCACCACCTTGTGATGTCTCCCAACGTCCTGCTGCTTTACTATCTTCTTGTAGAGTTGTTCTAAAAATTTTTGAATAATCTTCTCTATCGATTAGGTTCTTTGCTTTACGGCCGAATCTTATTGCGAGTTCTGCCGTGTGCGTTGCTTGTATGATCTTTAATTTTGGCTCACGGCCCACCATCCATGCTGGTAGCAAATAGGATGCAAATTCTGATTTGGTATGTCTCGGAGGCATATTGATGATCAGGCGGTTTATTTCACCCGTCGCCAATTTATTAAATTTATCTGCGATGTGTCTGTGATGGGACCCCTCTACAAAATCAGGCCATACACACTTCACAAAAGACAGAAAGTCATTTTTGGCTTTATTCTGTATCTTTTTTTCTGCATGCATGACTTGAAGTTTTTTGAAGGTCTTCCTGACATCCGCAGGTAATTTTTCTATATTTACCTTATTCAAGTCCATGGTACCAATATCTTTTCAGTATACACGAATGTGTAAATCTTGCAATACTACCTAGAGTAGTGGGACCCCTTTTACAAAAAAGGGGGGATGGGCTACAACTTATAATTGATTTTTGGATTTGGTTCGGGACCCCTGACCCGTTAGGGTCAGGGGTTGTTCATATGATGTTAGTCTAGAAGTACCATGTAAGCTTTCGCATTATGTTCCATAAACCATGACAACCTATCTCGCATATGTTGCCAATGTTTACTACCACCTGTACCAAGTGTCTCGTCCTCTACTGTTGCTAATGCTTCATGATAAAATATTTCATCATGTTTCTTAGCTTCCTCTGGAGTTAGTTCAATAGATTCTCCAGTGAATCTGTTTCGTCTTGTGTAGTCTTTATTATCTTTCATATGATCCTTTCGTTATGGTCCTATACTATCCTATAATACTATTCTTGTCAACCTTTATTTTGACCAGGGTCCGGGTGTCGTGTGGGGACGTCTCCCGCTATCCTCCCCGGCACGCTGATCCCAGGTCCAGCAGTTGCCCCGCGGGAGCTTATCCGGCACGTAGCTACTGGACCAGGGATCAGTCTATTTTCATAGTTAAAGAGTTTAGCTCAATGGAGGTAAAACCTCGCTCGCTTCTCTACACTGATCCCTGATCCTTGGAGCCGATCAGCATATTACGGGATTAAGCCAACCAAGGATCAGGGATCAGTTCTAGTTGTTCTCTTGGCTTGCGCCAGCCCGTAATTACTGGGGCACAACTAGAAGTTGTCCCATTAATTTAATTATCTAAATAAGTAAATTAAATTAATATATCCTATATAATGCTTGACAAGAGATATGTCAAGTGTTATATTAAAAATAATTACAGAAAGGATATTATGATATACAGAAAACCATTTTACATAACTTACTATTCTAACAAAGATAAGAAGACAATTACTAGACGTGGTAAGGAAGATGATAAGACAAGAAGAGACATGAACAAAGCAGGGGATTTTTATTTTGTTTACTATGATCTTGATGCGAACGGTTATAGAACCGCGAGCAAAGATTGGAAGATCAGATATTAGTAAACACTGATCCCTGGTTACTATACCATAGCCCGGTAAACATATGATACTATCGGGTCGGTCAATATAGGGAGCCCTAGAATAGTAACCTGGGATCAGATGCGTTGAATATCCAAATTGCAATTTGGGTATTGTAAGAAGTACCGGTGATATGGGAATTAACCTCCGCTACCGGACTGATCCCTGGTCCTGCACCATCCCGTAGTTGATACGGATCAATGTCCCTGCTGGACCTGGGATCAGTATCTACAACAAATGTAGTTTAGTGTGTGGTGAACCCTGAATTCTATATGCTGGGGCGAGTGCACTACTGATCCCTGGTCCTGTGATGCAATTATGGTGCGCGCGGACTCACAGGACCTGGGATCAGCAACGAGCGTAGCCTAGGCTGGAATGAGGGGCTATCGATATACTAGTAGAAATACCACGTGTGGTCTAGTTATGTTCTCTTCCAGTGCTGGTCAAAGCGGCAAGCGCCAAGCATCAAGCTTGACAGCTGGGAGAATATAGGATATAGTTTCGTTATAGCCCTTGGCACCGTAGCGCTATTCAAAACTTCAACGGTGCATAACAAAGAAGGAGAAAGACATGAGCAAATCATACCCAATCTGGATCGATGTATCCGGAGACAATTACAAACAATCGAAAAGCTTTGGCAGCAGGGACCACGTTGCCCTGGATATCAAAGTAGGAAGTTCAAAGACTAACAGCCACGAGCTAGCAAGAGTCAGCATTCATATGCGGGAGGACGCTGCAGGCAACAGAACCTTCGCACTGGCACTAGATGGTCTAGTGATGCGAAGCGGCGTTATGACAAAAGACAAGAAGTTCTACCACCGTGATCCGGAGGCAGCGTGACATACCACAGCCCCAAATACTGGAAAGAGATGAAGAAGATCCGGGAGGCATTAGATAAGGCCCAAGCGCCAAGCTTCAAGCGCCAAGCTCACAAAGAAACAAGCAACAAGCATCAAGCGTCAAGCACAAAGGATCAAGCGCCAAGCCACAAGCGTCAAGCTCCTTGATCATGGATCCTGGAAAAAGTTTCACGGACCTTTGACCGAGGTGCTCAATGCAGATGAAACTATTCTTCGGATGCTTAATATGGAAGGCAATTTGATGAGGTGAGAAGCGTACCTTGTTACTCTTCGTAACTTTTAGTTCTACTGTGAAAAAGGTGCCAGAATTATTATAGCCCAATAGATCAGGAGTACCGGATAGAGTAAGGTTTTCAAGTCTAATCCAACTAATTTTGTTGCAATTCTTTTTAAGTTTTTGATATAATTTACGCTCTGGTCCCATATGTTTTTGGGGGTAACATCGTCATTCATTAATAGTCCTTCTGAAGTTTATCTGGCAAGATAAGACTTGAAGGTTTTTGTGTTTTTAAAACTAATCTGTGCGCAGTTTGACCTGGCTGACCGACGATTGGAACATTGTGCTCATGCACTTCCATTCGTCTAATCTGATACAACTTTCCATCTCTTTCTACGTAGATTTGTGCATTCTTAATTGCGTCAGAACCTTTTGTAAATTGACTTAGAAATAATTGCAAGTCTTGTACTCTCATAAATCTTTTTGTCTTAACTTGTTGGACAAATCATTTATCACAGACCTATAACCTTGCAACAAGTTTTTAGTTGTTTCTAACTCAGAGCCAATTTTTTTCCACATACTCAACTCAAAACGTAGCTGTCCATTAAGCTGTCTGTGACCATCATTAATATCTTCTAATTCTTTCACACGCTTTTGTAGTTCTTCTATCTGTCTAGACATATCTAACTCTCCTCTGTCATCTTTCATATATTGACTTTATATCAATGTTACCTTAAATTGTCAACCATGGGTTTACCAAAAAGACTTACAGAAATGCAAATGAAATTCGCTGAGTGTTATGTATTCGGTGATGAGAACGGACCTATGACTAAAACAGAGGCGGCTATCAAAGCAGGCTACAGTCCGAAGAGAGCAAGGCAAGAAGGATCAGAATTAACAAACCCAAAACTATCTCCACTCGTTGTTAAATACATGGGAGAACTGAGAGAAGAAAGATTACGAAAACATGAAGTGACCTATGAAGGTCATGTTGCAGAACTTGCTAGACTTCGTGAGGCAGCGTTGAAGAAGGGTTCTTTCTCTTCTGCTGTGAATGCTGAAGCAAACCGAGGCAAGGCAGCAGGACTATACATAGACAGAAAAATAATAAAAACTGGGAAACTAGAAGATATGTCAGAACAAGAATTAGAAGCAAAGATGAAACAAATTTTAGAAGACTACGGTCAGCTAATTGATGTAACGCCATCTAAATCTTCTGAATCTTCTTTACCCAAGCCCGAGGAATCATAGTACGATCACCAAAAACGTAGCCATCTTCGTCCTTGTCGTAAGATGCAAATAACTTAATTGAATTTTTATCTTTAGAATACAACCAACCTTCGTTGACTGGTTTCGCTAATCTCATCTTATCAAACTCTTTGTTGGTAGCCCAGCCAGAGTCACTGGTGCAGTCCACCCACTCCACTCTGACTTTAGGATAAGGTAAATCGGGAGTATTAATCGTGACGATACTTTTTCTTCTTTTCTTAGGCATAATACCTTCTATCACATTTGTATAAGGGATCTAGAAAGTTTTGAATTACTGAGTCAAAAACAAAACGTTTCGCGGAAGGCCTTTCTGTATATACCCATAGGTGGACAAAATAATGTGTCCACCTAAACATGATTTGTACCATGATTTGTCCACCCTAAAGTCATATAAATCAACACTTCTAGACCAAAAGTACAAAAGTACACTTTTTTCTCGTTACTTTTCTTGTAAAAATTTTTCAAACTTTTTAGATCCCTTATATAAACCATTATGCCTTATTTTTGCCATAATGTCGCCTCAATGCTGCCAATCTATCCTCAGCGCTTGAAATTTTTTGTAACATTTTGTCAACTTCACCCAAGATATCTGTATGTTCTGGTATAACTAGGTTGTGTTTGTTGAGTGCATCTATCCTGTATAGTGCATCCTCTATCTCTGCATCGTATTTTTTCATCAGAGCTGTAAACATTTTATCGTTCATCTTTCATCTCCTTTTCTAATTGTGGCAAATTTATGTCGACTGCCTCTTTTTCGTCAAACTTTAACTCGTGGTACATATCTAATCGTTTGAGAAACTTGTGCTTCCATGATCGTAAATCAGCCCCAGAAACAATAAACTCTTGATAGTATAGATCAGGTGTACATACCATAATTATACCTTGTTCTATGTTTGATTTGTGCACATAATCATGTGCCATGGCATATGCTGCTATCTGCATTTTGTAATCGTCAATCCAGTCTTCTCTCTTTGGTCTGTTCGCTTGTTTGAAGTCTACAATAGTATCCATACCATTGTGATTGCAAACCAGGTCAGTAGACCCAGCGTAAAGCCCAGGATAATACAACGTGACTTCTGAGCCGTATATTTCTTCAACCGGTGTAAGGCCCACATCGATAATTTTTTGGGCCATGGTTTTCGCCTTCTGTCCGAGTTCTGTAAGATCATCGTAACCAGTTCCTGTAATATAGTGTTCCAAGAATTTGTGCATACTAGTGCCCCGTTTACTAGATAAATTTTTGATTCTGTCTGCTTCTGCTTCTCCAACTTTGGCCTTCCAATCTTTTAAGAATTGTTGATTTTTGGTAGCGCCTAATATCGTAGTTACAGATGGAAGTCTAGCACCATTTACATCATAGGTCCGTGTTCCGTGGTCATCGTGCCGTGTACCACTGACATAGGAATACCTACTACTCCACTTGATTGGTTTACCTATATTATTATACTCTTCTAAATCCTTATCACTCATCATTAGCTCTATCCGATCTATTACGCTTTGACTGTTCATAGCTTTCTTTCAATTCATCCTGTTCTTTTTTTCCAAATATTTCATCAAAGTTTTTTCGATACAAATCGTTCGAAACCCTTGATTTTCCGTCCCATTTTTCACGTTTAGTTTTACTCATAAAAACCTATTTATTACGTAATACACTATGGCAAGTCCTATCAACAAACAGACCATGTTATATCCAAACATACCTATTCCATATCCTACAGTCATTTATTTTCCTTCTTCCATTTTTTATAACCTTTTATCCAATTATCTTTTCCAGCATTTAATTCATAGTCATGTACATTTCTTAGTATTCGACCATAGTTAGGCCAGCCGAAGTCATCGTGAGATTCATCCTCGTATCGCCAACGTATAACACCGGTACTAGGATTACGTTCAAATATCTTACGTCTCATAGTTTCTTCTCCAATTCTTTTAAATATTCTTCATCTTCACTATTTTCTTTTTTTAAATTACCTTTTTTAATTTGGTTCAAGGGCGCTGAGTCGTGTACATTGCCGCTTACAGATACTCTAACGCAATCAGTATTAAAAGGACTTACCCAATGTTTCAACCACGCAGGAAAGATAAACATATCTCCTTCTTCAGGAAAGTATGACATATAAGTTATACAATCTCTAATTCCTTCACCATACATAAACTGTATGCCTCCAGGTCCACATGATCTACCTTTGTATTCTTTATTCTCTTTCTTCAGTGGGTCAGGTATTGATAGATAGATTACAAACGATAGTTTACCATCATGATCGTGCGGTGGGTTAAACTCATGTTGACGTTGATAATTACACCACAAAGCAGTCAAAGCATATTCTGGTTTACCAAACTCATATTCTCTATTCTGGTATCTTTGATACGCTACATCATATATCCCAAGATAGGGAGATAAGTGTGGTATAATTTTATTTCTTGATTCCTCACTGTAACCTGTCTCAGATCTAATTTGTCCTGCTAGTTTAGATGCATAATCTTCTTCATTCTTCTTAGCTTCTTCTAATAATATTTTTTTAAAGTCATCTAATATTTTTACTTTTACTACACACGGTCCCCAGTTATATGTAGATACTTCTACTTTTATCTTATCGTCTTTTTTATCTGTCATCTTGATCTCTCCTTATAATATTCATGAAAACTTTTATCTTGAAAGTATTCATTGATAACTTCTACTGGTACTTGACCGGTTACAATACAGTCATATATATCCTCGTAATCTTCTTTTTTTACTTTCATTCTAGTGCCATTGCCTTTCTATAAGATTCAAGATCTACTACTTTGCCATCAAATACTTTACCATTATAGTGATCTATTATTTTTTGTATCTTTGGTAGTTTTACGTGTGCGTATGGAAACATCAGACAACAAACTTTGTATGCGTCTCTTGAACTGCAACGCCATCGGTATTGCATTTTTTTACCCATAGAAGTTACGTGTGGTGGTTTCTTTCGAACGTGTCCAACACCTAACACTTCATGTACCCATTTAATAATAGATTGATGTGTCATACTTATTTCTAAATTTATATTCCACGTTAAATATTTTTTAGATTTACCATTTTTATCTTTATATCTTTTATCTGCGCACCAATATTCTTTGTAAGTTGCACAGCCGTCCGCATCAAAAAGCCCTGCTATGTAGGCTGCATCAGTCTCTTTCATTTGTTACCGTCCATTTAAATAATGAAGTTGCAGGATCAAAGCTATCAAACTCTATCTTAGTGCAACTTGTTAGAAAAAGGATTGTCATCAATAAGATCAGTCCTCTCTTCATATACTTCTCCTTCCGAGTCACATACCCAACATTGGTGTACCTGACTATTGTTTAAAGCTATTCTTATGTAACCGTTTCCTCTACAGTTATCACAAATCTTTTTTCTAAGATTATTTACTTTTAGCTTTGCCATTTGTTTTCTTTTTCTTTTTGTTAGAAACTCTTCTAGTAGGTTGTCTATAATCTTTTAGATCTTTCTCTAGTTTTAAGTCTTTTATCTTTTCTGCGACCAACGCGTCAATTAACTGAGACATTGATACTTGCAGACCTTTAAACATTTTGGTTGATAAAAGATGGCCGCCCTTGTATGTTTCGTTAGATAGGGAGACGTTTCTGTATTTAGTTACATCTGTCATGTGTTTTTCCTTTCATATTAAAATGATAATATAGGATATTTTGTAGGACTGTCAATGAAAATTTTATTAACTTTAATTATGTGTAGTTATACTCACGGTGCGTGTTTAGACCCATACCCATGGCCTACACCTTTTACCTCTACCTATGATTGTATGATGGCTGGTTATGAAGAAGCTATGTTAAAAATGAAAGATGTTGGTCCCGCAGAAGTTAATAAACATCAGATATATATTAAGTTTACTTGCACACCGGCTGACTCTGTTTGACAATGTGGCGTAATTGTGTTATGAAGATTTTATCTTCTCACCATTACCTACTCTGCTTTCCCTCTTAGGAGTAGGTGTTTCTTGATCCCAGCTCCAAAGTAAAAGTACGGCAGGTAAGAGTAGTAGACTACTCACACATATGGCCTTGAATAGTTCCACGTCCATCCTTTAAATACCATCCATTTTTAAGTGCATCTTTAAATTCTTTATATTCCGCAATAGCTTCTCTATGATCGTCGCCATACATCAGACATTCGTGCACTGACATCTCTCTTGTAAGTTCGTATTTTTCTTGAACGAGAGTTCCGTCGAATAATAAAACTAATATTATCAGCGTCTTTGCCATAAGCCCATCTCCTAACTTCTTGATACCATAGATCCTTGTAATAGGGGTCCTTTGTTTTATTCCAAAGGTTTGCTATCTTATCAAGTTTCTTTTGCATCGTGACGTTTAGTCCCCCACTTTAAAATATTTTTTAAACCAGGTGCATTTATTTGTATGTCAACACCATACGATCTCCAAGATTTTTTTACAAGGTTTAATTCTAATAATAGATTAGACCATTGTTTCTGTGAGATACCTTTTGTTTTAAGTGTTATTACTTTTTCTTTCATATCCTAAATATAGGATATTTA
>UEXM01002815.1_pt1 | contig 11870 bp, 5 predicted proteins | sample 1796661 | NCBI WGS metagenome assembly UEXM01 (sample SAMEA4772469, study PRJEB27181) | metagenome
GGTTGATTTCATCAATAATCAACACATAATTTTTACGTTCAATATGGGTACTAGAATTATTATCTGCAAGTGACTTTATATATTTAATCAATGCAGCGTAATAAGGTTCTAGCCCACCTTTAATCACGCGTTTTTTATCAAATATGGCTTTGAGTGTTTTAACATTTAATGAGTGAACTGACGTACCTATTTTTTTATCGAAACGAATGACATCATTATCAATATCGTAAACATTTATAGATGATTTCCCACTTACTGTTTGAATTTCAATACCTGTTTCAACTTCACTAAATTTTTCAACAAATGCTTGCCAGCATGTAATGAAAGACTCACTACTTTTGACAGTGATTGTTTCCCGATAGGTTTTAGCCTCATCACATATTTCTTTAAAAACACCATCCTTTTCAAAATATGTTAACTGTTTACCTTTAGTTCTGGCGGTTAATCCAATAACAAACTCTTCATAACCATAACTCTGATGAAAGGTAACAAAGCGAATTTGGCCTTTGGCAACCAATAACTTATACGCGTTTTCAAGCTTTTCTCTAACCGTTAAATCATCAGATTCAACGGTGTTATCAATAATTAACTTGTGAAGTAAAGGGTCGGCAGCTTTAACAGCTGCTTCAATACAGTGGTAGGTTTTTCCTGTACCTGGTGGCCCGTAAAGGATCTGATTTAGTGGGGAGTGAGCACCTAGTGGACCACCACCTTTATTACCATCATCACTAATACTTTCTACTTCACCATAAAATGTTGGCCAACGAGAATCACCACATAATCCGTTCTCTTGAAAAGTAGCTAGCTGCCCTTTCAATACTTCATTGATTAAAGCTTCATTCGACTTCAAGTCTAGATTGAGAGGAATTTTTTTCGCTTCTTCACGGTCGTATCGCTTAGTAAAATATAAATTTAGTTGCCCCTTTTCAATAACAAACATTCCTGCCACTTTACCTGGCTTTTTCGTATTATCTTTACTTCCAAAACGTAAAGGAGATGACTCTTGATTAATATTATATAAATCAAATCTTGGTTCCGCCTCATGTATAACTCTTATGGCATCATCAAATATTTTTTTATTTAAACCTTTCTTATTAATGAATTTTTCAAATGCTATCGAATTGTTACATTTCTCGATATAAGGAAACTCGTTAGAGTCACTTAAACCAATTTTTTTTGCTAATTGCTCATATGTAAATTGAAATCCTTTAATCTGGCTTGTAGACCACTCAACAATTTGTTCTAAGCTAAGAGCTAAAGCATCATTAATTGGTAATTGGCTTACTATTCCCGATGAGGTAAATTCGCCTCGTACTTCAAGATATCTTTTTCGTTTTTCATCATTCCCTTTCAAAGAAACTGTATCAATTTTTATATTTAATCCTTCAGTATTAAACCCAACGGTATAAGCTAAAGCTTTAGGTGAATTAGTACTTGGGTAAATCTTGCCCCACATATAACTTTCAAACTTTTGGGCTTGATTAACTGGGCTTTTTCTAATATCAATTCGTCCATTGGGGAAAACTTGTGTTTGTAGGCTATCTGTCCATTGCTCGACTAGTCTATAGATATTAGCTAGCCCTTTATAAGCCGATTGATGATCAACATCATTTTTATGATATTTTTGTTTGGCCCACGTATTTAAAAGATCAAATTGTTGTTTATTGAAAAAGCTCATTGTTTAAGTCCCTGTTACTTAAGTTTATTCCGCAGCCATTCAGTTTTTTCTAACCTTTGGCTTATATATCGCTTTTTTCCGACAATGGGTGTTTATTCGCAACCATGTCGCACGAATGCCGACCTACAAAATAGCGTGCTACTTTTTACTGGCTTTTGCTGCTTTTTTAGCGGCTTCTTCTAGTTTTTCGGCTTCAAGTCGGGCGGCTTTTATACGCGCTAATAACTTGTCGGCGGGTTCGTCGTTTGGGTCTTGTGGTACAAGTTCACCGCGAAAGGCTTTGGCTAATATCGATTGCGTTAAATTATCAACCCGCTGTTTGGCATTGGCGAGGTTTTTTTCTAAGGTATCGGCTAAGGCGAAGTATTGTTCTACAAGACGGACGATTTCGGTTTGTTCTTCCAATATAGGTAGTGGAATAGTTGATTCTCTACATTGAGTGAGAGAAATGTTTACCTGCCCAACCGAACCTTTCGTACTTGGCATAACTTTACGAACAAGGTCACCCTCACACAGAACAAAATATAAATACTGTTTATTCAATTTTGTATTGTCTGCTCTAAATAAAGTAATAGCTTGGTTTAAGTTCCACTCTGGGTATTGATCATCCAATATCGCAACTTTACCTAAAGGAGGACCGACTATATTCATCAAGACATCACCAGGTAAAGCAACTGAGCGCTTAAGCTTTTCTGCGTGAACTTTTTCAGTAACAAATTGCGGTCTATAATCAAAGTCTATTTTTTGATTAACGATATTGTAGACTTTTAGAAATGGAACTTTTCCACCTTGATCGAATGGGTTATCTCTAGGAGTAGATCCACTTTGAACTTTTTCACAGACTTCAGTAGCAGTCTTTACATCCCATTTAATCGGAACGGTAATGCCTAATTCGGTTTTATAATCTTTGCATCCACGCCATTGTTCTGTAAGTTTTCCGGAGACGGCGGCGGCGAGGACGGATTGGCGGAAGCGTTTGATAATATTCGGTAAGTTGTTAAGGCGTTGTTGTATGGTATCGACCTGCGCCAATAAACTATCAAGCTTTTTAACAATGCGTTTTTGTTCTGGGAGTGGTGCTAACGGCACAGGAATTTTTTCTAGGTTTGCTTTATTAAGTTTAGGTTGTGCCGAACCTGTTACCCAAGGCTCTAGAGTTAAGGAATTAATATACTGTTCTATATAATTATTCGGACAGTCTAAAGAGCATTTTAAGGTGTGTGCATGATTATTAACCCAATACTTTCCATTAGCTAAAAACGCTAGGGGTTTCGATTTCGATAATAGATTAGCTCCATCTTCTCCTATCAATATATACTGCCCTTCATGGGTATAATCATCTAAATAATCAATAACTCCAGTCGCACCGTAATAAGGAAAATCACCTTGGCATTTCTCCCTCTCTTTAAGCGAAATAGGCTTTCTTTTGCCATTATGAATTTCTAGGTAATCGCCTATGGTGGTATTAATCCACCCCCTAGGCATTTTTCTTACTTCCTGTTGAGCCATTATTCCACACCCTCAATGACTTTCTTCTCAAGCCCAAATTCTTCGGCTAATAACGCTACTTGACCTTCAGCTTGATCTATTGCGCCAAGGTCTATCATTAGTTGGTTCATTTCGCGCAGCGCTTCGGTTAGCTCAGTCATGGCTTCTGTCGCTAATACATCGGGCTCAGGCAAATTTGCTGCATCAGTTACTGAGTTATCTTTAAGCCATGTTATATCTAAGCTGTCGTTTTTAGCTTTAATAAACTCACGTGAAAATTTGCGCCAGCGAGCGTTTTCTATTAGCTCAGGGCTGTCAGTATTTTTAATATCTTCATCATTGATAGGTGTGGTACAACCTAAAATGTTGTAAACGCCTTCTTCTCGCTCAGCTTGGCCGTTAGCATCATCGCCGTAAACCGCCTCAAAGCTTTCAAGGTATTTATGTGTAAATGGGCTGCGTTTACCAAAGGTTTGCATGTTGGTACGTAAGTCGTACACCCAGGTGTTAGTTGTGCAGTCTTTATCTTGATGTGGGTTTTCCGGCGTGCCTTTTTGGAAAAACAACACGTTAGTTTTAACACCTGCCGCGTAAAAAATACCGGTAGGCAAGCGTAAAATAGTGTGTAGGTTACATTTGTGCATTAAGTCGGTGCGTATTTCAGCGCCTCTGCCGCCTTCAAATAATACGTTATCGGGTATGACCACGGCAGCTCGTCCGCCTGGCTCTAGGCTATTGTATATGTGCTGCATAAAACACAGTTGCTTGTTTGATGTTGGGTATACAAAGGTACGGGTAATATTAGTGCTGCTTGCAGAGCCAAACGGCGGGTTTGTAAGTATTACGTTAGCTTTTGGCAAGTTTTCGCCATCGTTTCCTAAGCTGTTACCAAGGCGTATTGCACCGCCTAACTCGTCATTGCCTTCAATGTCGTGTAATAAACAGTTCATTAATGCAAGGCGGCGGGTTTCGGGTACTAGCTCAAGCCCTACAAAGGCACGCTTCATTTGGAATTCTTGGGTGTCGTCATCTAGGTCGTCTAAATCGTTGGTTTGGCTTTTAATGTATTTGTCGGCCTCGATTAAAAAGCCTGCAGTACCCGCTGCGGGATCTTGAATAATTTCGCGCGGCTGCGGCTTTAGTAAACGCACCATTGTTTCTATTAGTGGCCTTGGCGTAAAGTACTGACCGGCGCCCGATTTAGTTTCGTTAGCGTTTTTTTGTAATAAGCCTTCGTACATGTCGCCAAAGTCGTCACGGGTTTTTACTATGTTTTCGTCATCGCCGCTTTCGTACCAATCTAGGCTATCCATTGTGGTTACAAGCTCTGTAAGCTGCCCTGCATTGGTAATAGTGGTATTTACGTTTTGAAATATGGCACGCACAATAGCGTGGTCGTCGTTACCTAGTTGTACCAGCATGTTGCGGTAAAATTGCAGTTGGTCGAGCCCTATTTTACCTTTTAGGTCGTTCCAACGCATACCTTGTGGTAGTAGGTCGGTTTCGGTGCCTGTTTGCTCGGTCATTTTTAAAAACAGCAATGTGGCCAGCTCGTTTACGTAGTTTTGATAAGACACGCCGCCATCGCGCAGGGTGTCACACATTTTCCAAAGTTTGGCTACTAAATCATTGTTGTTCATAGTGTCTCTTCATTTTTAGGTTGGCCATAAGGCCAACATTTAATTTTGCTTAATAACTTGTTGGGCTAAAGCCCGACCTACACCGTTTATTTGTAGGTTGGCCTTTAGGCTAACATTTTAATATTGTTTAATAGCTTGTCGGGATAAAGCCCGACCTACACCTTTATTTGTAGGTTGGCATTAAGGCCAACATTTAATTTTGCTTAATAACTTGTTGGGCTAAAGCCCGACCTACACCGTTTATTTGTAGGTTGGCCTTTAGGCTAACATTTTAATATTGTTTAATAGCTTGTCGGGCTAAAGCCCGACCTACATCGTTTATTTGTAGGTTGGCCATAAGGCCAACATTTAATTTTGCTTAATAATTTGTTGGGCTAAAGCCCGAACTACAGTGTTTATTTGTAGGTTGGCCTTTAGGCTAACATTTTAATATTGTTTAATAGCTTGTCGGGCCAAAGCCCGACCTACATCGTTTATTTGTAGGTTGGCCTTTAGGCTAACATTTTAATATTGTTCAATAATTTGTCGGGCTAAAGCCCGACCTACAGGTATATTGAATTCCAATATGGATAATTCTTTATATCTTTAACTAGCCCTTTTCTTAATGGGTTAGCAACTATATACCGTGCGATATTCTTTCTATTCTCTTCTTCACGTAAAGCATGATCATAAAACGATGTTTGCCATAATTTTCCTTTACGGCCTAATTCAGCATTTATTTTATACGCTGTGGTGCCTTTTAATTCTGCTATCACCTTTGATAGCTGCTCTTTCTCACCTAACCTTAACAAGCCATGAAAGTGATCTGGCATCAATACCCACGTTAACCATTTACACTGATGCTTTTGTTCATTTACAGCGATGTGTTGGCAAAACAAACGTGCAATTTTAACATCTTCAAATATTGATAACCTATTATGAGTATTAAAAGTTATAAAATATTCTGCACTTGCTTGTGAATATCGTCCTTTTCTTAAGTCATTCCATGACATAAATCCACCCTCTATTTTGTCGGGCTAAAGCCCGACCCACACCGTTTATTTGTAGGTTGGCCTTTAGGCTAACATTTTAATATTGCTTATTAATTTCGGGCTAAAGCCCGACCTACATTAATTAAGCAGGTTGCTCCCACATATAGTTATTAAATTGTTCTAGCACTTGGTTAAGCTCGTTATTAAAAATAGCATCGAGCTTGCGCTTACCACCTCGGCGGCGGTAATTGCCGGTTTTAAAGGTGTCGTCGTCAATGGCTACTTGCTCTTTTAAGCTATTGGCTAAGCGCTCTAACCATTGTAATTGCTCGTTGCTCCACGGTTTTTGCTGCTTTATTTTAGCCAGGGCGTTATTTACACGCTCATCAAACGGGAGTAATGCATCGCCGAGTGCTGCGCGGCGAATATGCCCTATTAACCGTGCGGCAATATCTTGGTTGGTGGTTTTTTTCCATGCAACCCTAAGAGTTGACTCGTCAAACGATTGCGCATCAAACCACTCTTGCAGCTCTATTAATGCTTTACGGGTTAAGTCTTTCGGTTTTGTTATAACGGTTTGCAGTGCAGCTTGGCTGTTTTCGCTTTGCTCTACGAGTTTGTCGAACGCGTCTAAAAAGTCTTCGGCGTTGTCGTAATCGCCATAGCCTTCTTTAAATTCTATTAGCTCGTCTTCTATGTCGGTAAAAATAGGCTCGTGGCGTAGCTCGTTTATTTGCTTTTTAAGGTGCTCTAGGTTTTCGACCAGTTTTGGAAGTTGTGTAAAAATTTCAGCGCTTTGCTCTGGCCCTTTGGTTTTTAGGGTTTGTGCAAGGCTTGCAAAATCGCAACCAGCAGCGCCGGCTAATACGGTATCTAAGCGTTTTATTGATTGGTCAATTTGAGCTGACTTGTCTTGATTAAATACACCATGACCGACAATACGCTGTACTTTAGCCACTAATTGCTCGTGGCTGTGGTGTGCAAACGAGCGGCCATCTGCTTCTAATGTTTTATAAGTTTGTGAGTCGGTTATTTCGTTTACTAAGGTGTTTAACTCAACTTTTGGACGCACAACGACTGGGCGCATTGTATCTACCGATTCGAGCGAGTCGTATAAGTCGACGGCATCGTAAATAGTAAAGTTTACTTTGCCAACCTCTGGGCATAAACGTGTGGCGCGCCCTTTCATTTGCTCGTACAAAATACGGCTTTTTACTTTACGTAAAAACACTAAATTACAAATACTTGGTACGTCTATCCCTGTTGTGAGTAGGTCTACCGTTACTACAATATTAGGTAAACGCTCTTTGTTGTAGCGGGTGATCATACTTTGTATTTTTTTAGGATCTTTATCGCTTTCGCCGGTTATTTTAATAATGGCGTCGTGCTCAAGGTTTGGGTAATGCTTTTTAAAAGCCTCACGCAGCTCAATCACCATATTATCGGCATGGGTGTTGTTTACACAAAAAATGAGTGTTTTTTGCTTACCTGTTGGGTCAAGCTTTGTAGCTAATGACTCTGCAACTATTTTATTAAAGTTTGATGCAATGATATCTCGGTTAAAGCTGGCTACTTCAAAGTCGCGCTCGTCTTCAAGGGTGTCTTGAATTAGCTCCCCTTGAGAGGTTAAGCGTGTTACCTCTGAGCCTTTATCTATATAAATACCGTTTTGGTTAAGCTTAGTAATTATTTTTATAGGGGGTGCTTGGTCTATTAAGTAGCCGTCTATCACTGCTTTACGGTAGCTGTATCGGTACACAGGTAAACCAAAAATGTCGGTTGTGTGTAATGCGGGTGTTGCAGTAAGCCCTATTTTTACTGCATCAAAATGGTCAAGTATTCTACGGTACGTTGATACGTAGTCGAGCTGGTTTCTAAATTCCATTTCGCCATCGGTTTGTTCTTTATCAAGAATATAACCACGGTGTGCTTCGTCTACTATTATGCAATCGTAGCGTTCTACTGGCATAAATTCATCGCTCTGTAGCGTGCGCTTAACTAGCGATTGAATGGTTGATACATGGATTTTAGTTGCATCTGACGGAAACTTATCGGTCAGGCCTTTTATATTAAATATGGTGTTAAAAGGCACATCGTTTATGCGTGTGTCATCAAAGGAGTTTAATGCTTGCTCACCCAATGAGCGCCTATCGACCAAAAACAAAATACGATTAAATCGACGTGATTGTATTAGCCTATACATTAGCGCGATAGCGGTACGGGTTTTACCTGTACCGGTTGCCATAGCAAGTAGTATATTTTGCTGACCTTTTTTAATGGCTTGCTCGGTGGCTGTTATGGCTTCTTTTTGAAAATAACGAAGCCCTAGGCCTGTTGGTTCGTTAGTTTCGAGCCATTGCTGCGCGGCATCTATGTTGCCATCGAGCTTAGCTTTTAGTTCGCCTGGTGTATGCCATGCCGGTAATGCTTTAGCTTGGTTACTCACTTTACGAACATCGCGATACCAAATACCGCTTTTACTTAATAACTGGCGGCGATACTCTCGCCCGTTTGTTGAAAATACAAACGGTATTTTATAGCTGCGTGCGTTTGGCTCTTTCGATTCTTTCCAAGTAATTTGGTAGCTGTTTTGAGTTTGTAGTTGCTCTGCTACTTTTTGATGCTCTGGATCGTTTGCAGCTCGCGCTTGAATTTCGGCGCTTAAATGCTCAAGGTTAAAATAAACACTGTAACGCTCAGCCTCTGCTAATTTGCCGCATACGTCGGTATTTATTTTTTTAGCCTCAACAACCCCTACCGGTTGTAAACCCACAAATAATACATAGTCGGCAAAGCCTGTTTTACCTGTTTCGTCAGCATCGGTTGGCCACTCTGCTATAGCTAGGTTTTTACCTATTTGTGGGCGCGTACCGTTTGCATAATTTAGCACTGGCGTGTCGGCAGCCCAACCTGCATCACGCAATCGCTGATCAATAAGAAAGCGCGTTTCTTTTTCTGATAGGTCTAAGCGACGCGCTGCTGCACGCTGAGTGATCTCTTGTTTGTATGCTTTGCGCTCTGCTTGTGTTTTTTGTGCAAGCTCTGCTTCTTTGGCTTGTAGCTGTGCTTCAAGCGCGTTTACTCGGTCTTGTGTTTGCTGCGCGGTTTCTTGCTGCTTGCCTTCTAAAATAGCAATATAGCCACTTAGCGCGGTAAGTTGATTTTTGTTTTGAGCAAGTTCTGTGTCGGTTTGCGCGTTACTATTTAATGCTTGTTGTAACGCTTGCTTTAGCTCTGTTACTTGGTGTTGGTATTCGTTTTCTTGTTGGCCGTCTGGTAGTACAAATATAGGCGCTGCAAAATCAACGTCTTTTTTAATTAGTCGGTAATACCAAATACTTAAACGAAATGCTAAACGCAGTGCCATTTCGGCATCGTCTAAATCGTTATGGTAGTCGTGAACTGCTTGATTACCTACTTTACGCAGCATATGGAAAATATTGATTATGGAGTCATCAACCCACGATATTTTTGCAAGCTCTCTGATTAAGTCTACTTGCGTAGGGGGGAGTTCTAAATCAAGAAGTTTAGCAATGTGCTTGGCTGAGGCTTCTCCAAACATACGCAGTTTTACTAATGTGGTATTAGGATCGTCAGGAAAATTCTTTTCCGCAGCAAACGCTATGCGATAAAGAATATCGTTCACACCTTTTAAGAATTCAAAGTTTGATTTTTTCACTGGCTACTTCTCCTTTTACTCAATAGGTATTGGCAACTTGTGTACCAATACTATTGTCCTTTTTATTTTTCGTGTTTGATATTTAGGCGCTTCATCCAATTGCTAAGCGTTTGGTGATCTTTTAAGTTAAGCATTTGGGCCGCGTGGCTTTTAACATTCCCACTTGCTTTTAAAGCAGCTAAAACATAAGCTTTTTTATATTTATCAACTAATTGTGTAATATCTATTTTGTCGTCGTATGACAGTGTAACATCTGTAAAGCTTTCATTTTTAGCGCGGTTAATCATGGCACTTGCTAAGTCATTTTCAGTTATTGTTTGTGAGTCAGACCATAAAAAAGCACGGTTTAATGTGCTCCACAGCTCTCTAATATTACCTTGCCACGACTGAGTTAAAATAAACTTTATTCCCTTTTCGGAAATATTTTTACTTATGTAGTCAGGATGTTTGCTACCTGCTTTATTTATTTGCTCTACAAGTTGATTAACAATAACAGTGATATCTTCATTGCGCTCTCGTAGCGCTGGCATTTGTATAATACCCACGGCTAAGCGGTAAAATAAGTCTTCGCGAAACTTACCTTCTTCTACTAGCTTTGATAAATCTTTATGTGTCGCTGCAATAACTCGTACATCAACATTAGTGGTTTGAGTGTCACCTAAGCGATTGATTTCGCCTTGTTGTAGTGCTCTTAAAAGCTTTACTTGAATCTCGGGGGTTAATTCACCCACCTCATCTAAAAATAAAGTACCGCCGTCGGCTTGTTCAAAAAGCCCAGGGTGATCTTTTTCAGCTCCCGTGAATGCCCCTTTTTTATGACCAAACAAGGTTGAATCAACAAGATTTTCTGCAAATGCTCCACAGTTAATTACTTTTAATGGCTTATTTGCTCGTAAGCTTCCTTTATGAATGGCTGTGGCCATTAGCTCTTTACCGGTTCCGGTTTCGCCAAGGATAAGTGCGGGTACTTCTGAAGCTGCAATTTTTTTAGCTTTGTTGACTACATTTTGCATTTGCACTGATTTTGCTGTGAGTTTTGAAAAAGCTTGCTCAATTTTAGGCTCTGAGATTGCCGTATTCGCTATGTTTTTAGATGCTGACTTTACATACTCTTGGCCAAAATCAATAGGGATATCAACGTGTAGCAACTCATTTTGTGGGGTTGCTTGAAGAAAGTGAACGTTCGATTTACCTTTACCGATAAGCACAGATAAAGTGGTCATTGCAGGCGTGCCAGAGGTCAGGTTTATTGATAACGAATCAGCCTCTTCACTTAATTTATTGATCCAAAGCGCTGTTACCTGATGAATAGACTCATAATCAATTGGGCTGGCTATATTGGCTTTATGTACCTGAATATCATGATACGGTTTTCCAATTGTAGCCATTCGCTTTTTTACAAAGTCTTCAAACTTCTCCCAGTGCTCCTGCTTATGATTCGAGAGTATTACAATTTTATCAAAAGGAGTTTGAGAGTTAATAGCGAGAGTTGATATTGAAGCATTTTTTTCACCATCGAGCATGTTATCAATGTCTTTAGTGCCCAGCCAAGAAAGAAGTATATTCACAGTCCGTTTGCTCATATTGTTACTTTGTAAAGTATATTACATTAAATAATATAATTTACCCATAAAAAATAGCTACTTAACTTTCTTTTTTATATAAAGATTAATACAAATGGATTGATAAATTGTTTAAAGGCTTAGTAAGCTCGATGTTTATGCCAATACAGTCCTTTAATTGTGATTGGATGATTAACTATCATCACCCCTGAGCTTTTCATTAGTTGAAATACTGAGGTATTGAGCCGAATTTAAGCCAACATTTACTGCAACATATTTAAAGATACCATGATATAGGTTTCGGCATTGCAAAAATGGAGGCATAGAAAAAAGCGCCCAGATTAAATCTGGGCGCTTTAGGTTTAGGACAAATAAATTAAATAAATCGAAAGAGCAAAAACGGCAGCATTTTTCGGATACTTTGCTTACCATTCGATCGTGATATCTCATATAAAAATATCCCTGCCATAAATTTTGAACAACAAAAGCACAAGCACAAAAACCAAAAGGGATCAGATGTTAGAAGATATTGCTTTACTAGAAATCCAATTGCTAACACCGAAATTATGGTGTAAGTAATTTCTACCCGAACCTGCCATATTTTTGAAATATTAAATTCCATCAAAAATATTGTCCTTGGTTTGTAATCACCGAAGTGAATGTTCATTGTGCTATTTGACATTAATGATTCAAAAGTAGAAATCAAGCTTATTTAGTGCGCGTAACTATTTAACCTGAGATCTGGTTAAGCCAACATTAGATTATTACTCTCTAAAATTTCAAGTTCTTGCGATGTTAAATCTAATGACGGCTTTTCCTCTTTTAGGCAATAGGCAATTAATCCACCAAGTA
>UEXM01002817.1_pt1 | contig 11867 bp, 14 predicted proteins | sample 1796661 | NCBI WGS metagenome assembly UEXM01 (sample SAMEA4772469, study PRJEB27181) | metagenome
ACAAGTTGGGCAACTCAACCAAGTATGGCTACAGCAAGAGGATATAATTCAGGCTCTGCAGGAACTGCACCAGCTGGTATATTTACAGTAGGTGATTTTCCTGCTGCAAATGCAACAGAAGAATTTATTGGAGAAACAGAAACAGTCACAGCTTCAACATTGACAACTAGTTAATAATAGTTATATTAGAAAGACAACATAAAGGAAATATTATGACAGAAAAAAGAAATATACATGCACTTATAGAAAAAGAAGCACCTAGCCTAAATAATTTATTAGATCCAGAAGATGTAAAAGAGTTTAAAGCTATGACAACCGAGCTTAGAGATACTTGGACCAAGAAACAAGTATTTAGAACAGAAACAGAAATGAGAATGTCTGTTCTTCAAGATATGAAATATCCAACAAAAGCTGCAAAGTATTGGCAGTGTGTTAGAGAACAAAATGTATTCTTAGAAAACTTAATGAGTTTATCGTTTGATTGCAGAAGAAATGAAGCAAAAGTTAAATGGTTAGAAAAAAAAGTAGAGTCTGAAACTGACGAATATAAATTAGAAAAATATCAAATAGATTTAGATGAAGCTAGGTATAGTTTAGCTAACATGCAATTAGTGGCTAGAGATAGAATGAGAGAAATTAAACTTTGGTCTACATTAAAGAAAGAGTTTGATGATGGTACGTTTGATACTAAAGATGTTAACACCCATCAATTAGAATCATATCATCACATTATGAAAAACAAAGCAGAGACATTAACATCAGGCTCATCACAGCCAGAAGTGTTTAATGTATTAGGTCAATTAAAAACTATAGAAAGAGTTAAAAAATCAGGAGAAATGATTTACAACAAGAAAGAACAATTAACTAATGACCTCGGAGCCAAAGACAAGTAAACAGCTTTTCTTTTTAGTAGCACAACCTCGATCTGGTAATACTTTATTTGCAAGTATTATGAACCAAAATCCAGAGGTAGCCTGCACACCTAACTCTATTACATTAGAGATAATGAAAGATTTATTTTTATTAAAAGAAACAGATGTATTTCAAAACTATCCTGATCATAAATCTTTAGATAATGTATTAGATGTCGTGTATGATACTTACTATAAAGATTGGCCGCAACCAATAATCATTGATCGTGGACCTGTAATGACTAAAGGTAATTTTGCATTAATGCAAAAACATTTTAAACGACCTTTTAAATGCATTGTATTACTTAGAGATTTAATGGATGTATTAGCTAGTTACATGCAATGGTATACAGAAAACCCTGATTCATTTGTTAATAGATTTAATTTACAAACTGATGAAGAAAAATTAGGTATGATAATGAATAAAGATGGTGCTGTTGCAAAAGATTTAGAAGCAATAAAGAATGCATTTAATTATCCAGACATATGTCACTTTGTAAAATACGATGATTTAGTTGCACAACCAGAACAAGAGATTCGTAAGGTATATCAGTTTATGGAACTGCCTTATTTTAATCATAAGTTTGAAGACTTGCAACAAGTAGAAGTTAATGGTATGAAGTATGACGATACTATCGTAGGAAAGAATATGCATAACATAAAATCAGTAGTTAGAAAGGTACACAATCCTTATATAGATAAAATTCCAGAAAGGATTAGACAGAAATATGGACACATCAGATTTTAATTTTGTATTTTTAGGTCAGTCGGTGTTAAAATACCAAGTTCCTTTAGATGTTTACAATACAATTAACCATATTTACGAAACAAAATATCCTGAATTAAAACCTGCTAATAAACAATTGGTGGGTAAGATAGAAAAAGAACATAGTTTGTTTTTTAATGGAGAAGATAGTCCTAAGATGACTAGACACAATCATTTACCTAATAATGTATTGGGGTGGTTTGAATCAAAATTTAGACATTATTTAGAATGGAATAAAACAAAAGAATACAATTTACATTTTAATTCTATTTGGGTTAATACTATGTTTGAGCATGAATACAATCCAGTGCACGTGCATCAAGGAACATTGTTTACAGGTCTATCAAGTGTTATGATTTTAAAATTACCAGAATCTTATGGTGTAGAATACTCATCACCTGATCAACCACAAAACGGAAGACTACAAATACTAGGTTCAGCTAATGGACATTTTGCAAACGTAGACTATCAACCAGATATTAAAGAACGAGATTTTTTTGTATTTCCATATGACATGAGACACTGCGTATATCCATTTAATGGGCCAGGATATAGAAGAACGTTAGCTGCAAATATGGATGTTCAGTATGATCCAATTAAAAATAGAGGAGTAAGTTAATGTACGAAAACAGACAAATAACAGAACCTAAATGGAAAAGTTGGATTGTGCAGACAACAACACCATTGTTTACACCAGATCAATGTCGACAGATTATTGAATCAGGTAGAGCACAAAAACCACAAGAAGCACAAGTAGGTATGGGTAAACCTGGTGGTGGAAAAGATACAAAGAAAAGAATAACAACAATTAGTTGGATACCTTTTAAAGAAATGAGTCACATGTATCGTGATCTTAATAACTTTATACAAAAAGCAAATGAAAATCATTTTGGTTTTGGAGATATACAAGTTACAGAAAATGCACAGTTTACAGAATACCCTGAAGGAGGGTTTTATGATTGGCATATGGATTGTGATGTAAACATGCAACACGAACCGCCTGTTAGAAAAATATCAATGACATTGTTATTAAATGATCCATTAGAATTTGAAGGTGGGGATTTAGAACTTATGGCACCAGGTAAGTTTGCAGCATTAAAACAAGGTCATGCAATTATATTTGCATCATTTTTAAACCACAGAGTCAATCCTGTTAAACGTGGTGTAAGACAATCTCTTGTTGTTTGGTTTGGAGGTAAACCATTTAGATGATTGCTGAAGGATTTTTTCCAACACTTATATACGCAGAAGATGTACAATTAGATACACAACAATTAGCCAATGACATAGTTATGTGGTCTAAAAAAGATAAAGGTGTAAAAAAAACAAATGTTAAGGGTTGGCATAGTGAAACTAATATGCATCAAATGCCACAATTTAAACCATTAGTAGATGAGTTATTTAAAATGGCATTACATATATTTAAACAAGAATGGTTAGATCGAGAACCTATACTAGGTAATATGTGGGCTAATATAAATCCTCCTGGAGGATACAACAAACCACACATACACCCCAATAGTTTATTTAGTGGTGTATATTATGTAAAAGCAGAATCTAATTCAGGTAAACTTATTTGTAATGATCCAAGACCGGGTATACAGACTACTATGCCTATGAGAATTAAAGGGGAGCCTCCTAAACACTTATGGAGAGAAGTGCATTTAGAACCAAAAGTAAATAGAATACTTATGTTTCCTTCTTGGTTATGGCATTGTGTTGAACCTAATGAATCAAATGATATGAGAATATCAGTAAGTTTTAATTTTGTACAAAATGGCTTTCAATAAATATCAAGTAATCAAAAGTGCACTTAGCTACGAGCTAGCTAATTTTATATTTAATTATTTCTTACTTAAAAGAGATGCTGTTAAATGGATGTACGACAACAACATTACCTATGATACCGGATTGCTTGGTACATGGACCGATCAACAGATTCCAAACACTTATTCTTGTTATGCTGATCCTGTAATGGAAACTTTACTTGTCAAAGTATTACCAGTAATGCAACAAGAAACAGGCTTAAATTTAATTCCAACTTATTCATACGCTAGACTATACAAAAATGGTGATGAATTAAAAAGACATAAAGATAGACCAAGTTGTGAAATATCAACTACAATAAATTTAGGAGGCGATCCTTGGCCTATATTTATTGATGGTACTGGAGCAAATTCAGTTATAGACGAATATAAAAATATACATAAACCCGATGCACCCAAAGGCACCAAAGTCCTGCTTGATGTTGGCGATATGCTGGTATATAGTGGGTGTGAATTAGAGCATTGGAGAGAACCTTTTGAAGGTAATACTTGCGGACAGGTATTTCTTCATTATAACCATGTAAATGGTCCTTTTGCTGAAAAGAATAGGTTCGACAGAAGGCCAATGTTAGGTGTTCCACCAATAAGGAATACATAATATAATGAGGTTATATGTTACAAAAATTAGGATTTGCACCTGGGTTTAATAAACAAGTCACAGAGACCGGGGCCGAGGGACAATGGTTTGATGGTGACAATGTTAGATTTAGATACGGTACTCCAGAAAAAATAGGTGGTTGGACACAGTTAGGTGATGATAAATTAACTGGTGCAGCTAGAGCTATTCATCATTGGGATGATAACGCTGGTATTAAATACGCAGCTATAGGAACTAACAGAATTTTATATGTATACTCAGGCGGAGTATATTATGACATACACCCTATTAGAGCAACATTAACTGGTGCTACTTTTACAAGCACACTTAATCAAAATATTATCACAATTACAACTAGTGGCACACATGGATTAGCCGAAAAAGATATTGTAATGCTAGACAGCGTGGCTAGTATTCCTGCATCATCAAGTTTTGATGCTGCGGATTTTGAAGATAAAAAATTTATGGTAACGGCTATACCTACAACCACTACTTTTACTATTACAATGACTGCTACCGAAACAGGCACACCAATGAGTGCAGCAGGATCTACTTCTGTTTTATGTTATTATCATGTAGGACCAGCACAACAACTTGGAGGATTTGGTTGGGGTACAGGTCTATATGGCGGAACAGCTTTAGGAGCAGCCACAACAACTTTATCAACAGCTTTAACAGATTTAACAACAACAGATATTGTATTAGCAAACACGGCAGCTTTTCCATCATCAGGTGAAATTAGAATAGGAACAGAAGATATAAGTTTTACAAATAACGACACTGCAACTAATACTTTAAGTGGGGGAGCAAGAGGAGTTAATGGAACTACAAAAGCAACACATAGCGGTGGTGCAAGTGTTTTAAACATATCAGATTATGTTGCATGGGGCGACCCGTCTAACGCTGACTTTACTATTGATCCTGGAATGTGGGTTCTTGATAACTATGGTACAAAATTAATTGCTCTTATTTATAACGGATCTTGTTTTGAATGGGATGCTTCTCTTTCAAACGCAACATCAATTAGAGCTACATTACTAGCTAATGCACCTACAGCATCACGTCATGTATTAGTGTCTACACCAGACAGACACTTAGTATTTTTTGGTACAGAAACTACAATAGGTAATACTGCTACGCAAGATAATATGTTCATTAGATTTTCTTCTCAAGAAGATATTGATAGTACGGATGCATATACAGTTAAGGCAAACAATACCGCAGGTACACAAAGACTCGCTGATGGTTCTAAAATTATGGGAGCTATTAAAGGTAGAGATGCAATTTATGTATGGACCGATACTGCATTATTTCTTATGAAATTTGTAGGTCAACCATTTACTTTCTCATTTGAACAAGTAGGAACTAACTGTGGATTGTTTGGTAAAAATGCATGTATAGAGGTTGATGGTTCTGCTTATTGGATGTCAGAAAACGGATTTTTTACTTACGATGGTCAATTAAAATCTTTACCATGTCTTGTTGAAGACCATGTTTACGATGATATTAATGCTGTATCTAGAGACCTTATTAATGCCGGCTTAAATAACTTGTTTGGTGAAATTAGTTGGTTTTATTGTACGTCTGCATCGGATGCTGTTAATAGAGTTGTTACATACAACTATTTAGATTCTAGCCCTAAACGTCCTATATGGACAACAGGTACTTTACCGCGAACAGCGTGGCAAGATTCTGCAGTATTTGATAAACCACACGCAACATTTTATGATTCAACAGACAATGCATCTACCGAATGTATTGGAAATACTGATGGTATTACTATATACTATGAACAAGAAACAGGGACCGATCAAATTAATGCTGGTGGTGTAACAACTGCTGTTATTGGTACGATTACATCTGGTGATTTTGACATTACACAAAGAAGAAACCCAACAGGACAAACTGTAGGTATGCCAGATCTTAGAGGAGACGGTGAGTTTATTATGAGAATACAAAGATTTATACCAGATTTTATTTCACAAACAGGTAATACTAGAGTTAGTTTTGTAACAAGAAATTATCCAAATAGTTCTGCAACTACAACAAACTTTGACGTAAGTTCTACTACAACTAAAAAAGACACAAGACTAAGAGCACGATCTATTGCTATTAAAGTTGCCAATACTACAACTAATGAAGATTGGAAACTTGGTACATTTAGATTAGACATTGCACCAGGAGGAAGAAGATAATGGCAGCATTTTATAATCAAGGAGATCAAGCTATTTATAATTCAGGACAATATTTTATTCCTCAAGAAAAATATAGATTAAATTTAGGTAATAATAAAATACTACCTAATACATTTAATTCTAATAATTTATCTAATTCTGGAATAATGTCTCAAGCACCATTTCCATATATTTATCCACCAATTAATCAAGGTGGAGGTGGGGGCGATGGTCCACCAGGGCCCGATGATGAAGATGATGATGAAGGTCCATACGCAGACAGTCCATATGATCAATATGGAAATCTTAAAAATATGTCACCATTTAGTGCTCTTAAAAACACTTTTGCTTTTATGACTAACCCGTTGGGTTATATTGGATATCAAGGTTACCAAAATTATAAAAGAGCAAAACAACAAAAAGAATTTGAAAAAGATTTACAAAATCCAGATTTTAAAGATATGGTAACTGAAAATAGAGCTGCTGGTATTGGTGGATATCAATCTTCTTTTGCTCAAGATAGAGATTTTATGGAAGGTAGAGAAGGTGCAGGAAGAGGTAATAATCCAGGTGATAAAGGTGGGTCTGATACTATGGGATCATTTGCTTATGGTGGTAGAGTACCCTATTATATGATGGGAGGACTAACAAGTTTATAATGGCAAAGATAGTCGAATCATTAACTAGAGCAGAACCAGAATACAGTCAAAGAAATATACAGTCTTTGGTTAGAGATCTTGACTCAGTTATTACAAAATTAAACAGTACGTTTCAAGACGAAGTAAAACAGGAGATAGAAGCTAAAAGTTTCTTTATGGAATAATGGCAGTAGTAAACCAATATAAATTTTATGGTAAAACAACAACAGCTGCAGAGACTGTATCAATGCTTTCTCCAGCCGTTAATGAAACATACATTATCAAATCATTAAGAGTTACAAATAAATCAGGTTCTAATACACCAACGGTGACTATTAAAAACAATGCATTTGAGATTGTTAATACACAAACATTAGTAGCTGCTACCAGTGTAGAAATATTAACATTACCTTTAATTGTAGAAGGTGGAACTGTATTATCTTATACTACAGCTGGCACTGTATCTGATGGTGTAGTATTTGGTATTAGTTATCTCAATATATTAAAGGAGAAAATAGACTAATGGAAATAAAACAAGCAAAAGTAGAGACAACTTATAGACATAAAAAAACTGGTCAGCTTTTTAAGGAAAGAAAAGACTGGGAAAGCAAGGGTTTTAAAAACGAAGAAATGGCACAAGACGTAAAAGTTATAATGCCACCTCTTGATTTGTTCTCAAAAACCAAGTAAACATAGGGATTAAGGTAAAATTATGGCAATATCTAGAATGCAGGAACCCAGACAACTCTACGGATTAGGAAGCTTAGTTAAGAAAGCTGTCCGTGGTGTTAAGAAAATTGCTAAGAGTCCATTAGGTAAAGCTGCTTTATTATATGCAGGTACTGCAGGATTAGGCGCGTTAGCAGGAGGTGCGGGCGGAACAGGTTTTACTAGAGCTATGTTTTCTCCGCGTGGAATCGCAGGAAATTTTGCTAATTTTGCACCATCTTTATTTGCAAATCCTACAACAAGTCAAATGAAGATAGATGGATTTACTCAAGGTTTCTTTCCAAAAATGTTTGGTAAAATGAGTACAGGTCAAAAAATATTTGGAGGTCTAAGTGCAGCAGCAGTTCTTTCTCCGTTCTTAAAAAAAGGACCTGAAGAAGTAGTAGAAGAAGTTGATGAAGATTACATCGATCCATACACAGCAATGATGATGGCAAAAAACAGAGACCCTTATATGAGTTTTTTACCTAATCAAAACTATGTACAAGAGGGATTTTATTTACCACAGAATGCTGCCAACGGTGGCAGAATAGGTTATGCTAATGGTGAGATGGTAGAAGCAGAACAAATGGTAGAAACTGAAGGACCGCAATTACCGCCAGAAGCAGAAAAATTTTTAAGACAAGAATATCAAAAATACGTAGCACAAGGTGGTGATTTATCATATCCAGAATTTAAACAACTTGTTCTTCAACAAGCGTCCGGGGAACAGGGACCAGAACAAGAAGAGATAATGACATCTGAATCAGAAACAGTGCAGACAGAACCACAAATGCCTATGATGATGGCTGGTGGTGGATTAACTAGTGTACCTGGTTATGGAACTCCTTCGGGAACAAACAGATTTAACTACCCATCAGGTGGTGTAAGAGTAGGAAGAGCCGAAGGCGGCTTAATGGACCTTGGTGGTATGGAAAAAGATTATAGAGCTGAAGGTGGATTTGTACCTATTGGTGCAAAAGAAAAAGCAGACGATGTGCCTGCAAGATTAAGTGTAAATGAGTTTGTATTTACTGCAGATGCTGTTAGAAACGCAGGTGGAGGCGACATAGATAAAGGCGCTGAAGTTATGGAAAATTTAATGGACCATTTAGAATCTGGTGGACAAGTATCAGATGAGTCACAAGGTTTAGAAGGTGCACAGAAAATGTACAATCAACAACAAATGTTACAATCAAGGATAGGATAATGGCAACACCAGATTTTTTACAAGATTACGCAAAAGATTACGCAGCACAATCAAAGGGTGCATATAGTGCACCAATAGATACTTCAAAATTTACAGGTAGACAATTTGTTGCTGGCGAAGACCCATTACAAACACAAGCAATTAATTTAGCAACACAAGGTGTTGGTGCCTATCAACCATTTTTAGCAGATGCACAAGCTGCTCAAGCAGATGCAGCAACAACTGTAGGTGGACTAGGTGCATTAACTGGACCACAAGCTTACCAACCTTTTATGTCTCCTTATCAACAACAAGTTATTGACACATCCTTACAAGCTTTTAGAGATTCAAGAACAGGTAATAGACAAACTATTCAAGATGCAGCTGTTGGTACAGGTAATTTTGGTGGTGGTAGAGAAGGTGCTATGTTAGGACAATACGATGCCGACACAACATTAGGTGAAGCGCAATTACTAGCACAATTAAATGCACAAAATTTTGCACAAGCACAACAAGGAGCACAAACTGCTTTTACACAAGGCGGTCAATTAGCGGGAGCACAATCAGGATTAGGTGCAGCGCAAATGGGATTATCTAATTTTCAAAGAGCAGGACTTGGTGCAGATGTTGGAGCATTAGGACAACTAGGGTCTTTAAGACAAGGTCAAGAACAATCATTATTATCAGCAGATCAACAAGCAGCACAGACAGCAGCTTACGAACCATATGGTAGACTATCACAATACGGACAAGGTCTAACAGGTTTATCTGGTGGAGTTGCATCGCAACCTTACGCACAACCAACACCGGTTAGTCCAATGTCACAAGCAATCGGTACAGCACTAGGGGTTGGTGGATTGTATGGTAAAATATTCGGTTTTCCAGCCGACAATAAATAGGATTTGATATGAAAATTTTAAATAGACCAATGTTTAGATACGGTGGCCCTATTAAAGAAGGGATTATGTCCGGTATAAAAGAACCGAGACGAGGATATAATCAAGCTGGTATGGTTTATCCAGCTAATGTAAACCAAATGTTGCCTACAGGTATAAACGCTGGAAATGCTGGAAAAGTATTTGGTAACGTAAAAAATCAATACACAACTGATTCACTAGGCGATAAAATTAATTATAATCCATATAAAAAAGATTTTGTTACTTATCAAGGAGACAAGATGATTACTGAAAAAGATATAGATTATAATAATGACGGTAGAATTTCAACACAGGAAAGAATAAAATTTAAATTTCAAGACGATGAAAGAAAATCTGATCTTATAAAGAAAAAATATGAACCATTAATAGCTAAACCAAACACTACAGATAAAATAATAACTACTCAATATGGGTCATATGAAAACCCTAATTATATTCCTCCCGGTCTTAACGAAAAATCTAGTATTAACATAGAAAAAGAAAAAATAGGTATGCCTGAAAATATATCAACTAATACAGGTGCAGATAACAAACCTAAGGGTAATTTACCAAATCTTGACGATATTAAAAGAGACGATCTTGAAAATAATGATGGGTTAAGTAGAAAAGACAAAGTCAACTCTATCTTAGAAGGACTAGGTTATGACCGTGCACAGAAAAATGCATTATACGATGCAATGATTAAAGCAGGTCAAAGAATATCTAGAACAGGCTTGGGCGCGGATAATTTAGTCTCAGATGTTATCGCAGAAACAAGTCAGTCATATGACAAACCAGAGAAATTAAGAGAAGCTGCAAACTTGATGCAGGTTCAACAAGATTTAAAAATAGATCAGATTAAAGCAACAAATGAATACAAAAAAAATGCTTATGAAGAAAAAGAAGCATACTTAACCAGCATTTTAGGTGACGCTGATTTAGCAAAAAGAATTTCTGTAGGTTCTCCTAAAAATATAATAGAAGCTCAACAAGTAGTAGAAAAAGCAGGTCTAAGACCTAGAACTGAGAAAGGAGTAGATGCAACTCTTGCTATTTATTTTGATGGAGTTTCTGGTACTCCTAAATATAAAGGTGCTTTAAGTGAAGATAATACTTCAGCTTTAATAGCTTTAAAAGGAGAGAGACCTATAGAAGAAGTTAAAGGGGAAAGTGTAGACTTAGATGATGGAGTTTATAAATTAGATAAAGGATACGTTGATATTAGAAACGGAAAAATATTTGACGTAAGAGAAATTATATCTTCATTTATAGAGGAATAATATTATGTCATTAGCTGACAATTTTTTTGGTAAAAAAACAGAAACTGTTTCTAACAATCGAGTAGGCACTATTGAATCAGTCCTATCCGGCATAGCATCAGGTTTAATTGCAATACCTAAAGGCGCATTTTCATTAGGCGCAACACTCATGGACCTGGGTGCAGGGACTAACAAAGCTGCTGAAGTAGAACAATTCTTTGATGACCTTACAACATTTGATGAAAGAGCAGAGGCAACAGCCGCTGGAAAAATTACAGAACTACTAGTCAACATAGGTATACCGGGTGGGTATGGTTTTAAACTTGGTAGCAAACTTGCAGAGAAAGCAATCAATGCAGGTAAAACCGGTACATTATTAAAAGCTAACAGTCCTAAGTTAGCTTCCGCTGTAAAAAATATGAGAGGCGGTGGTGGTGCTGCTAAACTTTTAGCTGGTGCTGTTACAGGTGGTATAGCTGAAGGTGTATTTGTCGGTGACGTAGAAGCAGCAGGTTCACTAGCATTTAATTTACAAGATGACGAGAACGATCCAGGTAGAGAAATATTAAATAGAATTAAATTTGGAACTGAAGGTGCATTGTTTACTGGTATCCTTGGTGGTGTTGGTGTTGGAATTAAAAAAGTTGCACAAAGAAATAAAAAATTAGATGTTAACAATAGTAAAATAGATAAATGGATTGACAAAGTTGCTGGTAAAATGAGAGCAAGGGGTGACAAGACTCCAGAGTTTTTCCAAATGGAAAGAGAACAAATAGGTTTAAGAGCAGGTGATGCGGCAGCTGCAAGAAACACATCAAGAGAAATAGATATCAGTGTAGATAAATTATTTCCACCTATCAGAACTATTTTTAATAAACAAA
>UEXM01002818.1_pt1 | contig 11866 bp, 14 predicted proteins | sample 1796661 | NCBI WGS metagenome assembly UEXM01 (sample SAMEA4772469, study PRJEB27181) | metagenome
TCCCCAGGTGACCAATCACGTCCGTATCAACAATTCCTAACAACGGAACAGTAATATTTGATAATATCATTGGACCGGCTAACAACAACAAGCTTTTATGGTGTGCTTTATTATGTATAAGAAATTGTTTCATTTAGTATTATTGTTCCTGATTTGTGGTTCTTTACGTGCGCAAGCAGCTGTTATTCTACAGTATCATCACGTCAGTGAAACCCTTCCCGCGGTGACCAGTGTAAGCGCCAACACTTTTACTAAACACTTAAATTATTTAAAAGAGCATAACTTTAACGTTATTCCACTAAATGAGCTGATTAGCGCATTAAAACAAGGTAAGGCTTTAGACGATAAAACGCTCGCGATTACTTTTGATGATGGATACAACAATAACTACGAACAAGCTGCGCCTATTCTTGAGAAATTTGGCTATCCGTACACTATTTTTGTAAACCCAAAACTCATTGATGAACAAGCGGGTTATGTGATGGGATGGGATAAGCTCAGAGAGCTTGCAAAAAAAGGCGCCCTTATTGCCAACCATAGTGCCGAGCATAACTATCTGCATAAAAAGCGCGAAAATGAAACACAAAGCCAATGGCGTGAACGCACTAAAAACGACATTCTTAGTTCACAGCAGCGTATTAAAGAAGAAATAGGCCACGATTATAAATACCTTGCCTATCCATACGGAGAGTTTAACAATCAGCTACAAGCTCTCGTTACTGAACTAGGCTTTATTGGCATTGGTCAGCACTCCGGTGCAGTTAATCAACATTCTAATATTAGCCGTTTACCACGTTTTCCCGCATCTGGTTTTTATAGCAAATTAGATACGTTAATTACCAAACTCAATTCAACTGCTTTTACTATTAATAAACTAACCTATAAAGATAGTGTAACCACACAAAATCCACCGTCGTTAACTATAAATCTAGAGACTGATGACTTTCATAAAAGCCAATTTGCCTGTTATGTATCAAGCATTGGACAAGCTAATTTAAATTGGTTAAACGATAATACGGTTGAGGTGACCTCGCCAAAGCAGCTTAATAAAGGACGCTCTCGCTTTAACTGCACCGCCCCATCAATAAAAAAAGCAGGCAGTTATTATTGGTTTTCACAGCCTTGGGTGATCAATTAAATTCTATTTTTTAATCACTTGATTTAATAACCGCTGGGTCATTTTATCCAGCGGTACGACCTCATTTGCAGCCCCGATATCAATAGCAGCCTTGGGCATTCCCCATACCACAGACGAAAACTCATCTTGTGCCAATGTATAAGCCCCTTGTTGTTTTAACGCCAGTAAACCTTTCGCGCCATCACTTCCCATACCGGTTAATAGTGTGGCAACAATATACTTAGCACCAATTTCAAGTAATGAGTTAAACAGTACATCTACTGCGGGCTTATGCCTATTTACAGGTTCACCATCATCAAGCTGACAATATAATGCACTACCTTGTTTGCTAATGCGTAAATGTAGCCCGCCGGGAGCTATATAAGCGCATCCTGCTACCAGCTTATCGCCTTGTTGTGCCTCTTTTACGTTAATGGTACAGGTGCGCTGTCGCTGAAATCAAACCGACATAAAATACAACCATACGATGACATAGAAGTTAAGGATTATGTGTGTTTAAGGCTGCCGTTGGCAAATCGCTATCGTCAGTACGTACATAAAGAATAGGTAGAATTTCAGTATTTACGATTATAGGGCTGAATTCCAGCCTATCCTAATACTTGGTTTTCGCTCAAACCGAACTTCGCAAAAGTGCCATAAGCTGCCTTTCCGGTTTAACTCATATCTGCCCAAAAATCATTTAGAGCTAATGCTTATTACACCTTCAAAAGACCTTACTTACCCCAATTTTTATAATGAATCAGTATATGCTCAGTTGATTAATTACTGGATTGTCCTAAGTCTAGGGATATGGTGTCTATTTACTTTTATCAGATAAACCTTTGGCGATCTAGCAACCCAGATGCTTAGGATACCCGAAGTGCATATTTCAAAAGTTAGAATTGAAAAATTCCGCAATTTTCGTGAATTGGAAATCATGAACTTTCTATTCGGATGAGGGAGAGGGACTTAACTTGCCCTCTTGTTATTTTGTTGTGCCACTGCGATTTCTGACTAATTTATACCCCTTCTAAAGCCTCTCTGAGCTTGTCGAGCACAAAGTTGACATTAGCAGACTTTAAGCGACAAACACCCAGCCTAGTCAACTCACATAATAACTCCAAACTGCCAAACTCAGCCTTAAATTTCACGCTATCAACCAAATACCGCTTATCTGAAATGATAGTGCTGAAATCATCTCTAATGTCTTTTATGCCATTCACTGTAATTTTCGCAGAAGCCCCCTGTGAAACACGGATGCCATATGAGGACAATTGAGTAACTTTCAAAGAATCAGACGCGCGCTCCAAGTAACCAACCCAACGCTCGGGGGCCACAATAGCATGAAAAAACACTATAAATTCAATACCTTTTCAAGATAAGCTATACTGCGCATCGCTTTCTTCTCCATTGCTGGCATACCTTTACTAAAACTGGTTTCTGCCTTTAATTGATTAAAGGCGATATGCCTCAGCCCTGCAAATACAGACGCTGCACCTTCGCGCCTAATTCGGCACTCATCTTCTTTAAACCCTACGTCTAAACGCCAATGTAATCCGTTCTCTATCTGCCAATGTTGCCGCGCTGACCTTGCCAATTCTTCCGCCGTTAAATGTGCTGAACTGATATAATATCTATAAGATAACTCATTGCTTATTTAACCTTTTTCCTTTCTGTAGGAAACAATAACACCCACTGTTTTTGCCCCTTCCCAGTGTATCATTTCTGATAAATTACTTACGTCATGGCGCACTGCACAACACCTAAACTCCTCTCTGTTTTTTTGATAATCTGCTTCATTAAACAAAACCCCTTTAGACGTTTTCGTATTATCTCCGGTATTAAAGCCCCCTCTATTTGCGACAAGAGTCCTTTATGATTTGCCTTCATTGCAAGAAGGTAATCAGCTTCTTTGCTCACTATTTTTTCTGCAATTGATTTTTGACACCCCATGGCGTCAATTGTGACTAAGCACCCTTTTATCTCAAGTAACTCTAGAAGTGTTGGTAACGCTGTTATTTCATTCGACTTTTTATCTTGATGTAAAACTTCAACATGAACAATTGAAAGTTCGTTTGGTAGTTTAAGCATTTTTTAAGCTTTTCCTTATCAACTCAATCCATAACAAAAGCTTAGAGCGAGATAATGAAAACGCCATAAAAACGACTAAAAAACAACTAATTAATTAAAAACCGTTAATAAAAAACGCGAAAAGGGGCATAAAGCCCCTTTACAATCGTAAAACCTTTAAAAGCTAGTTTTTGTAGTGTTCGGCTATTTCAATAAATTCTGCGGTTAATTTTGTAGTATTAACCAAAGGCACATCACCTTGTTTAAATTCAGGCTTAAAAATAGCTCTTAGTGCGCCACTGCCATCAACAAGGGCAACAGATGCACTATGATCCACCGCATAGTCTGATTCATTACTATCACTAATTGCGTAAATTAATCCAAGCTCGCGGACAAATGGAAATAAGTCTTTATGCTCACCTGACACAGCTAAAAAATCTGGATTAAAGTAATCTATGTACTCTTTACGTTTTTGGGCAATATCACGTTTAGGATCAACAGATATAAACCATACTTGTAGTGGGTACTCAGCCTGCAAATTTTTATAGACATTGTTGAGCTTAGCTAGCGTCATTGGGCAAATATCAGGGCAACTTGTGTAACCTAAAAAGACTAAATTCCATTGACCTAAAAACTGCTGTTTGGTTACTGAATTCCCTTGTTGATCATTCAACGAGAAATCAGATAACGGCTTTGCGGTTTCATAAACTAACGCATCAAGATCTTGTAAATTATTTTTATCACTACAGGCTGATAAAAAGAGTACTGAAAAAACAACTAAACCACACCATAACTGCTTCATATAACTAGCCATTTATCTATAAATAAGATGATAAATAGTATCATCAAATGAATAATCGAAAAACGAAATAAATCCATCGCAGTGTCTTCTTTGGCGGCAAACTTTAAGTTAATTGCTTTGTATATAAATACAATATTGAGAAGACATGCCCCGCTTAGATAAATAAGCCCTGACATGCCAATCAAATAAGGAAACACACATACAATGGCGAGTAATACCGAATATGCAAGCACGCATGTTTTACAAAAATCGATACCATGGGTGACCGGTAACATGGGGATTTTAGCCCGCTCATAATCACTTTTACGCGCGATGGCGAGCGCCCAAAAATGAGGTGGGGTCCAGGTAAATATAATCATCACCAGCAACCAAGGGGCTGCCGCCATTTGATTTGTTTCAGACACCCAACCGAGTAATGGAGGCATTGCACCGGCTAATCCCCCTATAACTATATTTTGTGGTGTGGCACGTTTTAAAAATGACGTATAAATAAACGCATAACCAACAAGTGCAAATAAGGTCAGTATGGCTGTGAGCGTATTTGCCCACAACATCAGCATAATAAACCCAGCAACCCCAATCACAGTGGCAAAGCTCAGTGCATGTAATTTACTTAAACGCCCTTTAGCAACAGGGCGATGGCGGGTGCGTGCCATTTTGCTATCAATTTCACTATCAACAACATGATTAATGACTGCGGCGGCCGCAGAGAGTAATCCAATCCCTAATAAACTGATGAACTGAACCCCAACACCTCTGCCAACATCAGGGGCTAGCGCTAAGCCAACCCATGCTGTTAACACTAGCATAGCCACTACTTTAAATTTACTTATTGCCAAATAATCTTGGATTAAGTGGTAACTTTTAGTCAATAACGATGCGCTGTAAACGGGCTGCATTGCTTTTTTATTAATTGTAAGTGCCATAATCATTCCCCTCTAAGTACGTACTTTTAGGTAATAACATAACCTAACCATAGTTAATAACAGTATGGCAGCCATTAAGTTATGCGCCAGTGCCACGCTTAACGGAAAATGAAAATGCACCACGGCTAACCCTAAAGCTATCTGGCAGAATAACGCCACTAACACACTCACCGTACAGCTTTTAATTTTTTGCGAATAGGCATGACTGTATATACGCCACATCACCAAGGCTAAAACAATGCAAGTAACTAAGGCCCATATTCGATGCAGTAAATGAATAGACATACGCGCCTGTTGCGACAACACACCAAATTCATAATTACTGTGCTCAAGGGGGAGCTGAAAGACACTACTGAATGAAAAAGGCTGAGCGTAACTACACAGCGGTAAGCCATTACAATGTGGAGCCGCATAATTAGCCGCTAACCAACCACCAAGGGCGATTTGTAAAATCAGTACCGTTAATGCCACGAGGCTTAATTTAAAGTGAGGTTTTGCGCCCGCATCACCACCCGTAATAGGTTGACTGGTCAGACGCAAATACAATAGCGTTAATAACGCTAAAATACTAAATCCTCCGAGCAAATGCCCCATAACTATAAGCGGCTGTAGGTTCATAGTAACCGTCCACATACCTAATGCGGCCTGAAAAATAACAAGCAGCAGCAATATCATAGGCAACCTTACAGGCGTGGTTGGGTACTGACGCTTTAGAAAAGCTAAAATAAACAACACTAAAATTAATACCCCAAGCGTGCCTGCAAAGTAGCGATGGATCATTTCTTTCCATGCTTTTGCTTTTTCAAATATCATATCGGGATAACTTTGAATCGCTTGTGCAATCTCTGCTTCGTGTTTAGGCACGGTTAAAAAGCCATAACAACCAGGCCAATCGGGACAACCAAGCCCTGCGTCACTTAAACGCGTGTATGCGCCCAGAGCCACCACAATTAATGCGAATAAACTCGTTGCTAATACCAAATTTTTATAGTTTTTATACATAGCATCCTCTACTTAGCTCGAACGAGAGTAATTGAGTAATTTTTTTAGATCTTTTAATAACCCTTTTTGGATCAAACGGTTTTCTTGTGGTTGAGAACTAAATGGATACTCCAGTACAATTAGCCCCATATGATCGATTAAATACAAACTGGCAGGTTTTAACTGCTGTTGCTCATCAATAACATGCCAACGCGTTGTAACTAGCTCAGGCTGTCCCATAATAGCCATATCAACTTTGTGTTGGTTTTTGCCAAGGGCAACATATAAATTGTCTAAAGCGGCTAATTGCTCTGTGCAAGACGCTTTGCATTGTGCTGAATAATTTAAAGCGATGGTCCATTGCTTAGGGTTATGCTGCGCCCAATTGTCTAGCTTAATTTCACGCTCTAAAAATTCACCATGGTTAGTAATTGCTGTAGGTAGCCAATCAAGTTTTAACGCGCTGTAAGCCAGCACTAAGGGAATAGCGCAGCACACAGCAAAGAGTAACAGGGGTTTATTTTTCATTATCTATCCTCTTCCTGCTTGCAAAAATAGCGACTACCACACAGGCAACCGCAATTAAAAACCACTGTACTGAGTAGGCATAATGTTTTTCTGGACTCATAACAACGGCTTCATAATGAGGGGCAGCAATTTCATCAGCTTGACCTTGGCGGTAAGCCATAAAATTCACTAAAGGGCGATTAGATTGGCTACTCAATGCTTGTAAATCAATGATTTGAATTCGTTTGGCTAAATCCGACTGAGTATTGTTATTGGCTAAGGTAAAGCCACTTAAATTATCTTCTTTAATTTGTGCCGTTAACGTAAATTTACCACTAGGTATTGTTACGTTTGGTAGGATTTCTCTTGAACGTTCTGCTTTTACCCAGCCTAAGTTCACTAACAAAAAGCGTGATTCATCAGACAGTTTTAATAATGCCAGTAAGTCGTAACCAACCTGACCATTATAGATTTGGTTATCAAGCAACCAATAATTATTAGTGTCAAAATAACCATTTAACGAAACCAATACACCGGTTTTGTTCCACTCTTTTGGCAGCTGTTGTAACTCTGCCCAGCTCATTACGCCATGTTGTTGTATATTTTCAATGGCACTAAGCTGCTGTTGCTTTTGTTCTGCTCGCTGTAATTGCCAAAACCCTAGTCGCACACAAACCAATACCACAATAACAACCAAGCAAATTGTTATTATTGAGCTAAGCTTTTGTTTGTTAAATACAACTAACTGCATAAGGGTAATATCCAGTGATTATTAAAATTATTATTGTTCTACTGTTATTATTTATATTATTTAATTTATTTCGTGCTTTATTAATTATGGTGTCAGGGAAAACCAATGGACGCCCTATGTCTCACTTTTTAGGGCGTCGGGTGTTATTTTCTGTTGTGGTATTAGTGATGGTGATTGCCGCACTAAAACTTGGTTTTATTACGGCAAATCAGTCCCCCTTAATCACTAAAGCACATACACAAATACAAACAAACACAGCCAAACAACATCAACAAAATGCCAGTACCAAGCTGCAGCTTGAAAGGCAAAGTGCTTATCTTTAGTGAAATGTCCTTTCATAATGCGTAAAAACACCACCAATAAAATAATTGTTCCTAAGGTGACGTGCATGCCGTGAAAGCCGGTTAACAAAAAGAAGGTATTGCCATAAATGCCCGCATCAAGGGTTAAGTTAAGATCGTTATAAGCATATATATACTCTTCTACCTGCAGCCCTAAAAAGCACACTCCGAGTAAAATGGTCGCTCCCAAGCATACTTTGAGTAGGGTACGTTTATTATTTTCCATCGCCACATGGGCAAAATGTAAAGTTACCGACGAGGCCAGCAAAATAAGGGTGTTGATAAGCGGCAACCCTTGCCAGCCCATCGCTTGGGTCGTAGTGCCTCCTGGGGTATTTAGCAATGGCCACATGGATTCAAACGTCGGCCACAATACTTCATTTGTCATGGCGTTGTTATCCGCACCTCCTAACCAAGGCACAGAGAACATGCGGGCATAAAATAATGCGCCAAAAAATGCCATGAAGAACATCACTTCTGAAAAAATAAACCAACTCATTCCTTGCCTAAAAGAACGGTCCATTTGTGCAGAATAAAGCCCTTGATCAGACTCGTGTATGACATTTTTAAACCAGCTAAACAGCATGTAAAGTAGTACAGCTATACCTACGTATAACAAGTAAACGCCATTACCACCCTCTTTGCCCATATCCATTACGGTTAAGGCTGCGCCTACCGCAATAAAAAATAACGCAACCGCCCCTATAATGGGCCATGGACTTTGCTCTGGTACATAATAATGTTCATATTTTTGATTCATTTTATTTGCTCCTAGTTTTTCACTAGTTTTATAAGCTAGTTATTACTGGCTACTAGCCGCTCGCTAATATCAAATACGGTATAAGACAGGGTTAACTCTTCTACATCACTGGGTAATTCAGTATCTACATAAAACAATAATGTAAACTCCAGCTCTTCACCTGCCTTTAAAGGTTGCTGATCAAAGCAAAAACACGCTATTTTGTGTAAATACTTGGCCGCTTTTCCTGGTGCTACCGACGGTATAGCCTGCATTACTTTATCTTCATTGCTATTATTTTTAGCGCTAAACTTAACTTCACGCATGGCCCCAGGCTTTACATCTACACTGTACTCTTTAGATTTAACTTCAAAAGGCGCACCACTTTGCGCATGCGTAGTGAAACTAACGCTGACTTCTCTATTTTCAGTGACCAAGGTACTTTGCTGTGCCTGCTCTAACGAGGGCTTACCATTAAGCCCCGTTATATCGCAAAACACGTCATACAAAGGGACCATGGCAAATGCAAATGCAAACATTGCAATGCAAATCACCACCAACTTTTTTAATAACGGCAAGTGAGTCATTATTTAATGTCCGGCGGCGTTGAGAACGTATGATAAGGCGCAGGTGAATCAACTTCCCATTCAAGCCCCTCAGCTCCATCCCACACTTTTGCAGGCACTTTGTCGCCCCCTTTTGCACATTTATACACAACCACCACAAATAATAATTGCGATAAACCAAAGGCAAACCCACCTATACTAATAATGGCGTTAAAATCAGCAAACTGTAGCGCATAATCTGGAATACGGCGTGGCATACCGGCTAACCCAACAAAATGCATTGGGAAAAACAGCACATTTACACTTATTAACGACAACCAAAAATGCCATTTTGCTAAGGTAATATTGAACATGTTTCCGGTCCATTTTGGCAGCCAATAATAAGCCCCCGCCATAATAGAAAACACCGCGCCCGTTACGAGTACATAATGAAAGTGTGCAACCACAAAATAGGTATCATGATATTGGAAATCGGCAGGTGTAATCGCTAGCATCAACCCCGAAAAACCACCTAAAGTAAACAACACAATAAATGCGATACTAAACAGCATTGGCACTTCAAAGCTAATAGACCCGCGCCACATAGTCGCTACCCAGTTAAATACTTTTACGCCGGTAGGTACCGATATCAGCATAGTCGCGTACATAAAAAACAACTCACCCGCCACGGGCATACCAGTGGTAAACATATGATGCGCCCACACAATAAAGCTCAACAAGGCAATGGAGGAGGTGGCATACACCATAGAGGCATAACCAAATAGTTTTTTACGTGAAAAGGTGGGAACAATCGTAGAAATAATGCCAAAGGCAGGCAAAATCATAATATAAACTTCAGGGTGACCAAAAAACCAAAAAATATGTTGGAACATCACCGGATCGCCACCACCAGCGGCATCAAAGAAACTGGTCGCGAAGTATTTATCGGTGAGCACCATAGTAACTGCACCAGCAAGTACCGGCATAACTGCAATAAGTAAAAACGCCGTGATCAACCATGTCCACACAAATAACGGCAGCTTCATCCACGTCATACCCGGAGCACGCATATTTACTATGGTAACCACCACATTAATGGCCCCCATAATCGAACTAATACCCATAATATGCACAGCAAATACAAACATTGCTGTGTTGTCGTTACTATAAGTGGTGGAAAGCGGCGCGTAAAAGGTCCAACCAAATGCAGGACCGCCACCAGGCATAAACAATGACGCTAACAAAATCAAAAACGCAAATGGTAAAATCCAAAAGCTCCAGTTATTCATTCTCGGTAATGCCATATCTGGCGCACCAATCATTAACGGAATCATCCAGTTTGCCAATCCAGTAAAGGCTGGCATTACTGCACCAAACACCATGATTAAACCGTGCACTGTGGTCATTTGATTAAAAAAGTGAGGATCAACCAATTGTAAACCCGGCTGAAATAACTCAGCCCGAATAACCATGGCCATTGCTCCACCAATCAAAAACATGGTGAGTGAAAAAATTAAATATAAGCTACCTATATCTTTATGGTTGGTTGTAAATAACCAGCGCTTAAAGCCTGTGGCAGGTTGATGGGCATGATGAGCCTCATTGGTATTAGGTTGTTCTGCAATGCTACTCATTATTTAGCCTCCCCATCAGCATCCAGTGCCGCTTGTATCTCGCTCGGTTGAATTACATCACCAGTGTCATTACCCCACGCGTTGCGTTTATAGGTAATAACAGCTGCTATTTGCTTGATTGATAATTGCTTTGCGAAAGACTGCATAGCCGTACCTGGTTTACCGTGGAGCAAAATATCTATATGCCCTTTGATATCACCTATGACTATTGGGCTGCCTTTAAGAGCCGGAAAAACACCCGGCAAGCCTAATCCTGTTGGCTGATGGCACGCCGCGCAGCTCGCCATATAAACCTGCTCACCAAGCGCCATCAGCTCTTCTTTTGGTACAACTTGGTCTAATAACGCAGCGTCTGCTTCAGCTGCTTTTTGCTTGGCTTGTTTAGCCTCTGCTAACCACGTTTTGAAGTCTTCTTCTGTTTTAGCTTCTACCACAACAGGCATAAAACCATGATCTTTACCGCAAAGCTCTGCACACTGCCCACGGTAAGTACCAACCTCATTAATATTGGTCCATGTTTCGTTAATAAACCCAGGGTTTGCATCTTTTTTAACGGCAAAGTCAGGCACCCACCATGAGTGAATAACATCATCTGAAGTCATTAAAAAACGTACTTTTTGATTAATTGGTAGTACCAGCGGTTTATCGACCTCGAGTAAATAATTCGGGTTTTTATCAGCAAGGTTGGTTATTTCATTTTGAGGTGTAGCTAGCATGGAATAAAACTCAACGTCCTCCCCCATATACTCGTAATGCCACTTCCACTGTGAGCCTGTAATTTTAATGGTGAGATCAGCTTTGCTGGCATCCTCCATGGCAATTAAGGTTTTAGTCGCAGGAATGGCCATAACAATTAATATGACAAAAGGGATCGCAGTCCACAGTATTTCTACTTTGGTGCTTTCATGGAATTGGGCAGGGACAGCCCCTTTAGATTTGCGATGATGAATGAGTGCCCAAAACATAATGGCAAACACGATCACCCCAATCACACAACATATTAAAAAAATAGTCATGTGCAGTTGGTATACATTATTACTTATATCGGTTACGCCTTTACGCATATTATATTGGCTATTAGCAAGCACATTCTGCGAAAAAACAAACAATATAAGCCACAAGGAAGAACTCAGCTTACCCATGTGACGGCTCCTTTGATGCTATTGCTGACGCAAAGCGAAGAGGCATACGGCTTAAACGCCTATTCGTTATTTTTATTTTTTATAAGGGTGCTGGATTTAGTAAATGTGTGTTCTCAAAACGACTAAGCTGTGAGTTATTTTTATTCCAGCTCTTTAATAACTAGTTAAAAAATAAACAATAAGCAAGGTGAGTATGAAAAATAAACAAGGTGTATTTTTTAAAATGCGCAGCTAAAAAAATAGCAACTAGTCAGGCAATTAATCTAAGAGTCAGGTTTAGTAAGGGGTGTATTGAAATTACAGGATAGAAA
>UEXM01002819.1_pt1 | contig 11863 bp, 4 predicted proteins | sample 1796661 | NCBI WGS metagenome assembly UEXM01 (sample SAMEA4772469, study PRJEB27181) | metagenome
TGGAGACAACTTCTTTGACACTGATTCATTTGATGAGTATCCAAGTGAAGAAACACGATGGATTATTCGTGCATTAAACGAACAAATTTACATTGATGAATTAGTAGCATTTAGAAACAAATCTCTCATCATTTTGTTTGAATATATTCAAAGTGAAACAGATGAATCACAAAACTACTTGCCTTGGTTAAATAAAACATCATTAGTAGATGTCTCTCATGTTATTAGAGAATTAAAACCAATTCAGAATTATCAACAAGACAACCAAGAGTTCTTGTCTGGGTATATTAATGAGGCAAAACCTTATCATGTAGTCATTAAAGACTTCTTGTTTAAGTATACAGGCATAGATACATATCAAGGCAACATAACAGACTTTGATTTGCCTGCTGAATGGAACGAAGCAGAACAATCTTATATCTCGCCTCAGTTAGTATATGATAACGTAGACTCACCTTCAGAATTCTTACCATTCTTTATATGGCAGACACCTGCATACTCTAACTGGTACAATAATTATGGATTGTCATTAGTTGGACAGACTGATTATCAAATCACAGAATTAAATGATTATATGACAATTGGATCAGTCGTTGCAATGGTAGATAATGCACAAGGCTTCCCAATTAACGGTACAATACAAATTGATAAAGAAATTATTAGTTACTCATTTGTAGATCGTGCATTAAACATTTTAGGTGGACTGCAAAGAGGATTAAACGGAACAGAACCAACAACACATCTACCGGGTGCAAAAATTATTATAGATTTACCGGCAGTGGTAATACTTGACGGTGGTAAAAATTATATTGAGCCTCCCAAGATAACAGCATACATTGATTTAGTAAAATACCCAGCGCCAAGAGTTGAAGCACAACTTGAAGCAGTGATGAGTGTTGATAGTGTAATCAGTGTGAACGTAATAAATCCCGGAGAAGGGTATGCTGTGTTACCAGAAATTAGAATTGCACCAGCAGAACAATTGTTCTTTACTAATGCAGATATAAACTCTACATTACATACAATTAAACTATTTGCACCGAGTTTGCAAACTGGTAATTTGATACAATATAAAGATGATAGCACAACTGATGCAACTGTAACTAGATTAGTTGACGGTCAGTGGTACTATATCAATGTATTAGAAACTGTACCAACAACTGTTGTCGCATTGTATACTAGTTATAATGATGCAGTTAACGAAACAAACAGAGTAGAACTAAGTTCTGGCACAGTTGATGGAGACTTTGCTCTTAACGTAGGTGCTAAAGCATCGGCTGTTACAAGTTCAAGTCCCACAAGAGAAATTGAAACTGCTATGAGATTTGATAGAACTACTTACACATCTCAAATCTTAGATTGGGAAGCAAATGTTTTCTATGGTTCATTCTTTGCAGGAAGTTATTTTAATAGTGAGAACGTTGCAAGTTCTGCTATTTCATTACAAGCAACACAACCACCAATAGCAGATATTTCAGCATCAGCACAAGGTGCAGTATTTGAAGTAGTTAATGTTGCAAATGACAACGAAGTGTTGTATACTACATTTGCTCGTAGAGTTACAAACACTGTCTCAACTGGAAACAAAGTTCGATTAAATCCATATGATAATGCAACTGGCGAATTAAATTCATCAGGTTCGACTATCGGTTTTTATGTTGGCATGCCAATTAAATTTACTGGAGCAACTATTGGTGGCATTGTAGCAGATACGGTTTATTATGTAAACTCTGTTCTTAACATAACTGATTTTACAATCAGTGAGACATCCGGCGGAGCAGTCAAATCATTAACAACTGCAACTGCATCAAGTGCAGGTATGTCTGCATTCGCAGGTGAAGTAACGGATACAGCAGTACTGACACTTAACTATCCTGGTTTACTTACAGCAACTGCAACTGAAGCAGTTACAAACAAAATTACAATTCCACAAAGTCTAATAGGCACCGGTGGAACAGACGGATTCTATATTGGTATCCCACTATTCTTCACAGGCACAATGATTGGTGGCATAGAAGAAAATGATGTTTACTATGTAACAACTGTAGTAGATGCTGAAACTATCACTATCAGCAGTCTAGCAACGCCTCTGACGACCACAGTGAGTGCTACAACAACTTCTACAGATATTGTGACTGTTGCTGACACTACAGGATTCTCAGTCAATGATCCAGTTATATTCAACACTATGCTTGACGCAAGTGGTAACAAACTTACAAGTTATGGTGGCATTGCATCAGGTACACTATACTATATAAATGAGATCGTATCATTAACTGAAATAAAAATAGCAGTAAGTGTAAACGTTACACCATTGTCATTAACTACTGTGACAACAGGTTCAGCATTAGTAACTAATCAAAAAGACACATTAGATTTAACAACTGCAACTGGTTCAATGTTAATGAACGTATCACTTCCTGTATCACCTGGTCAGGTTGACGGACAGAAGTTTACGATGTATAATACATCTGCTTACTACACAGATATTAATACAGGAGTATTGACAAATACACTTGACAGAGCATGTTATGCAACTATCATAGGTGATAATGCAGAAGGAACTGATAACAGAATTGCATTAAGTGACCAAGATAGAGGAACATTTAATTTTTACGTAGGCATGCCAATACAGTTTAATTCTGTTCCAGGTGGAGCAGGTATTTCTACTGGCGTAACATATTTCTTATATGATTTTTCAACTGACGGAGACAAAGACACTTATATTAAAGTAGATTGCACATCAACATCATCTACAGGTAATCAAATCACTTGTGCAGATACTTCATCACTTTGGCTTAACATGCCAATCACATTTACTGGAGTAGGATTAGGAAACATCGTAGTCGGTACAGAATATTATGTTAAAGCAATTGTTGATGCTACACATTTTACAATCTCAGAGATTGCAGGAGGCACAGTATTTACATTAGCAAGTGATAACGGACCGATGGTAGGTACTGGTAATCCTTGGATCAGATTAAAAACAACTCAAGGTGGTGCCACACAAGACGTTGCAATTACAGCAGATACAAACACTGCATTTAGTTTAACACAATCACCAACTACTGATGCTATTTTTGATATAGGATATAAGTTGGGTGGGTATAGAGCAATCTTATCAAATGCAGGTGTAGGATATGCTGTTACAAATAAAATTACTATTTCAGGTGGAGAAGTAGGGGGAACAACTCCTACTAATGACGTAACATTAGAAGTAGATGAAGTAGATGCAAACGGCACAATTGTAAGTTTAATCGTTTCAGGTGAGCCTAATGATCTTACAACAGATTACTACTTAAAAGTTATAAGTCAGAATCAATTAAAAGTATATTCAGATGCAAGAATGACTGTACCAGTCAGTGGCATAGGATTTACTTTTGATGGCTTTACAACAACTGACGTTACAGGTTGTACGTCAGGAACAGATTCAATTACACTAACAAGTGTAGCAGGCTTCTCACTCAATGATGAAGTGATATTTGAAGGTACAATACCAAATAATACAATTAATGCAGTTACTTCAACATCTTACTATATTAAAACAATTGATACAGGTACAAATGAAATTACAATTTCAACTAACCCAGGTGGTAGTGTTGTCAACGTAGTTACTACAGTATCGATTACAGGCTTAACATTAGCCAAAGCAGGTAGTTATGCATTCTTACCAGAACCATTCTACTTTAATCAGTCTATTATCAAATACTTAGACAGAGTTTATCGTTGTGTTATTTCTAATAATGACCCAGACTTTATTATTGGTAAGTGGGAAGAGTTAAGATCAGACAACAGAATATTAAATGCACTTGATAGAGTAGAAGGATATTATCAGCCGAGCATTAACATGCCGGGCGTAGATTTAGATCAATTGTTTACTGGTACATCATATCCAAATGCAGTTTACTTAGGTAATGCATTTGCCCCTGAAGATCAATTCACAGTTGATACAGTATTAAAAGATGAGCCGTTCTACCCAACAGGAGTATCAATTACATCTGTATTATGGAATGGCACAAGTTACTTAGCATCTGCTAACTTTGACAAGTATACTGGTGTTATCGCATCTATCGAAGGACAAAGTTGGTCAACAAAACAAATTTCAAATCAAATAGTTGGTGCTACTGATATAGTATATGGTAATGGTCTATATGTAATGACAACTACAAATACTGCAACACCAGTCTACAGATCAAATGACGGAGTTACGTGGACAACAAACGGATGGTTCACGCCGTACGGTGCATTACCATATGATTCAAATCCTTACTCGTCAACATCATTGTCAATTGCGGCAATGTCATTACAAAGCACTGCATATAGAAACAACTATTATGTAAGTGTTGGAGATGATATTGTTAATAGTCCTGACACTTATGTATGGACTGAAAGGAAAACATATGATTCACAATTTGCAGTAACTTTATATGGTGTCAGTTCAATTGACACTTCGGGCTTTGGTGGATTTATCGCAGTTGGTAAAGGTAAGAAGTTTGATTACTCTACTGGCGTAACAGAATTAATCGATACTAACATTATCGCATACTCATATGAACCAACTGGAGAGTTTTGGCAAGACGGACCTCAACTTACTCCAAACGGCTTATATGGTGTAACAAGTAACGGCACAATTGCAATTGCAGTTGGTGAAAACGATATTAAGTATCAAACAGACAATGGTGGTAACTGGACAGGTATCAATGAAGTATCTGTAGTCTCTATAAATGAACCAGCAAATCAATTAAACGTTACAAGTACAGTAGGTTTCTTAGATGCAGATCCAATCCGAGTCACAGATACATTTGGTGGACTAACAGCAGGTACAACTTATTATGTAGACGTTGTAGGCTCTACTCAATTAGAAATATTTACAGATGCAGGACTAACATCACAAGTAACATTAGTAGATGCAGTTATACCATTAGATTGTAGACTGTTCTTGTATGATGCAAATTCAGATAATCTACGTGATATCATCTATGCTGATAGCATTTGGATGACAGTAGGTGACAACGGTAGAATACAAACATCATCTAACGGATTACGTTGGACAACAAGAACATCAGGCACAACACAAAATTTAAATGGTGTAACATACGCACCTGAAACAGACACATTTAAAGTTGTCGGTGATAACAATGTTATTTTAGAATCAACAGATTCAGGTGTTACATGGACATTATCAGGAGTATTCACAGTAGAGAAGCCAGTCTATGATGTTAAAGGATCAGACTTTACTGATGGCTACGGGCCAGAAGAATTAGTTCCTGGCTTAGTTAAAGACAACTTAAACATGACAGTTGTTTCACGTCCTGGAACAGTTTGGGACGCAACTTTATATTCTCATACAGGATTCAATGTTGTTAGTAGAGTTGTTGCTCCAACACAAGAGTTCCAAGTTGACTATAGTTTTGATCAGTTCGTTCAATACCCATTAGATTTGACTGTACAAATTATCGATGCAACAACTGGATTAGGTACTGGATTAGAAACAAGTGCTTATTCTATTAATTGGATTACAAAAGTTATTACATTAAACACGCCTCTTACATTTGCACCGAAACAGTCATTGCGTATCGATGTATATGAAGTAGGTAATGGAAATCAATTAGTTAAAGGTTGTACAGACACTGATCCTATTAGACAGATTGCACAAACAGGCTTTGATGACATATACTTGAACTGTAATTATAGTGCAACATTCTTCCAAGGCTCTGGAGTAATCAGAACTGGATCACATTCTATTGAAGTAGAAGCAACTGAAACTATTGCTAATGGTGACACGATTGTTTGTGTAAACATAAAAGACTTTACAGCAAACGATCCAATATCATTTCAAGGAGTTGTGTTCGGTGGAATAGCAGAAGATATTACTTATTATGTTAAATCTATCTCTACAGCAACAAATTCTATCACTATATCAGAGAGTTACGACTCCAGCACAGGACTTGCAGGCCCGATCAAATCTTTAACTGATGCAACAGGTTCAATGCTTGTTAATATACAGACTGGAACAGGTACTGTATGGACTGACCCACTAGTATATCACAATGGTAGCAGATTAGTATTAGGTAAGACTAACTCAATTAGCAGAACTAAAGCATCAAACAACGCAATTACAACAGGAACAACTGTAGGATTATCTGTTGGTAACAGAATTCAATTTGCGGCAGACATGTTTGGCTCAGACATTACACCAAATCAAGTTTACTATATTAAAACAATCGTAGACAATAATGAATTTACAATTTCAGAAACTAACGGCGGTACTGTTGTTACTTTAACTGATCAAGCAGGTATATCATCATACGTAACAAATGATTATGCAATCGGTATACAACCAAATGGTATACAGGCAAAACTTGTATTAGCAAACCCAACAAATTATGTAAACGGTACAGACTATCTTGTTTATTCAGTCTTTGGTGACTCAGGTGATCCTTCTCAGTATGGATATTCTGTTCCAGAGATACAAGAATTTATCGGAGACGGATCAACAGCATCATTTGCTATGACTAATTACAATGGGGGAGATAATCCTCTAAATGCAATCGTTGAAGTTGATGGACTAAGATTAACAAATACTCAATACGAAGTAGACAACGGCGCAAACACTGTGTTATTCTTTGCTCCTCCGGCTATTGGTGCAAAGATTTCTGTCTTAACTTATAACAACACTGAAAGACAATACTTAACAACACAATATGGTATCGCAGGTACTTCAGGTAGTTCAATTACAACTGTCACAGTTACAGCAACTACTCATACTGAAGGTACTTTCGATGAAGATACTCCTGACACTGAAACATACGATCAGGACACACCAACTATCGTTATGTATGATGAATTATTAGACACATTAACTTGTGCTGATACATCAGTCTTAACAGTAGATGAACCAATAGTATTCTCTAACCCAACTATAGGTGGAATCACAGCAGGTGTCACATATTATATCTTACAGATTATTGATTCTACTACATTTACTATCTCACTTGAAATAGGCGGTACTCCTGTCACAGTCACAACAGATTCAGGGTCAATGATAGGTACGTCAAATGCGATTACAGTTGCAAACATTACAAATATAGAAACTGGACAAGAAGATCCATTGCGTGTTACTCAAGCAACTGCAACAGCGGCTACATCAAATCAAATTACATTTGATACTACAGCAGGATTTGTAATCGATCAACAAATTTACTTCCAAGGAACTAACTTTGGTGGACTAGTACAAGGTGCAGTTTACTTTGTTGCAAGTATTGTCGATTCTACAACAGCAACAATTAAAGATCAAACAGGCGCAACAGTAACATTGTCAACAGCAACAGGATTAATGGTTACAACATGCGGTGGCAATCCAACTACAAGAATTACAACAGGTATTCCTCACTCATTAGCAACTGATCAATTAGTTGTCTTAGATGGTATATACGGATCTGTTGAATTGAATGGTAACTCATACTATGTAAGAGTATTTGATCAATACAGATTTGAAATCTATACACAAGTTTATAATCCAGCATTAGATGCAGTTAATTATCCAGTAACTAATATTTCAACATACATCTCAGGTGGTTATGTTTGGAGACAAGGAACATTCTTCTTAGTTACTACTCAAGCAACTGTAACTACAGCATCTAATAGCAGAATTACATGTAATTCTACTGCTGATCTTGTTGTAAATAATAAAGTTATCTTTACACAACAAGGACAAGTTGCAGGAGCCGCAGTATTAGGTGGTTTAACACAAGGCACAACATACTATATTAAACAAATTTTAAGTAGTACTCAGTTTACAATTGGTTTAACAAGAAATGCAGGTACAGCAGTAACTTTAACTGATGATACAGGTATTATGAATGTAACACAATGGGAACAACATGATGTTCAAAGATTGTGGGTGACAGTAAACGGTTATCGTTTACCATCTAGTAAACTCAGAGTTGGCGTAGATAATGAAGTTAGTATTTTAACAGAGATATCACCTGGTGACGTTGTAATTATGACTAATATGATTCCTAATGCAACACCAGATGAAGAAATTTACTTGAATGCAGTTAACACAACAGGAGAGCAATCAATTTACAGAGCAAATGTACAAGCAAGAACATGGTTGTCACAGCCTATCTTCCCTCTATCACAAGTAATTTATGTAGGAGATGTTACAAGAGTTACAGATAACGTTATACAGAATGTTATTGCACCAAGTCCAGTTAATAATCTTTACTCAATCGGCTTGACCGCAGATAAAAACATTTTAAGTGGCGTAACTGTTCTAAATAATACTACTGGAAATACATTAGATACTGATACTTATGAAGTTGTTGTTGAAAATCTATCGCCGATATTAAAAATCACAGATGGTTCTTACATATCAGCAGGAGATTCATTAAAGATTACATCATTAGAAGGTAATGTGTTATATATTAATGGAGAGCAAATCAAATTTACAACAATTAATTTTGATAATAACTCAGTAAGTGGATTACAACGTGGAGCAAATGGTACAGGAGTACAAGAATACATTGCTAAGTACACCGAAGTGTTCAGTCTTTTGAGCAATAACCGCTTACCTGACTTATATATTGATCAAAGTTGGAACTCTTACACATTTAATACTACTGAAGGAGATCCATTACAGATATCTACCACAACCCCAGCACAGTTTCTACAAACGGATATAACGTAAATGATAAATAAAGAGATGAACAATAATAAATCAGAGAACTCAGAACCTAAAGAAGTAAAACCCAATGAAGACAGTGGAATTTACTTCTCATCTAGTCTGAAAATCACTGATCCTGACACTGACGAAGTGTTAGTGCAGATGCGAGGAGATAGTTAATGTCTGGCGATCAACAAATTCTGAAGATGGAAGGATTTCTGACAATCAGAGACTATAACACCGGCGAAGTTTTACAAGAAGCAAAGAACGCAATCAATTACGAAAACATGTCAGAAGCAATTGCTGATACTCTTTCTAGTAGAGGATACGGAGAGATATATCAAATGGCATTCGGTAATGGTGGAGCCTCTGTCGATGAGACAGGAGTCATTACATATCTACCACCTAACACTACAGGGCAAAACGCGGCTCTATACAATCAAACATACGCAAAAATCGTAGATGATACAAGTGTTTTTAACTTAGACCCAACAAGAAATAAAATGACAGTGTTTCACACAACAGGCCGTGTGTACACAGATATCTTAGTACAATGTTTACTAGATTATGGTGAGCCTGCAGGACAAGCCGCATTTGATAATAGCACACAAACAGATTCAAACTACATATTTGATGAGTTAGGACTATTAGCAAACTACGGAACAGACGCAAACGGGAACATAATTACACGACTTTTAACCCATGTAATCTTTCACCCAGTGCAAAAATCCTTAAATAGGCAGATACAAATAGATTATACGGTTAGAATACAATCTCTAACTAATTTAGTTACCATTTAAGATAAATAATATTAACGGAGTGAATTAAAAAATGGCATATACAATTGTAAAAAGTGATGGAACAGTCTTAACGACCATTGCTGACGGTACTATCAATACGAGTAGTACTTCACTAGGACTTCCTGGCAGAAACTATGCAGGGTATGGTCAGTCTTTAGATACTAACTTTGTCCATGTAACTGAGAATTTTGCAGACAGCACTCCACCTGCTAATCCTCTCAGAGGTCAAATTTGGTACGACACATCAAGTACTACATTAAAAGTTTGTCCTACAGACGGTGAATCAAATGGCCTAGCATGGCTATCATTGACTTCAACAGCATCAGGTGGTAACACAACATTCGGTTCAGTCAACATCACAGGTAATGCTACAGCAAATAACTTTACCGCAACTAATGAAGTAACAGCAAACGCAATTACAGCAGGATACTTAACTATCTCTGCAAATGCAACAATAGCAGATGCCTCTATTACTTCAGCAAACATCGGTACATTGCAAACAACAGCAATTACTACAGGTTCAGCAACAACAGCAGGTACTCTAACTGGTGTATGGACTGCAACAGGTAACACAGGAGCAAATGCTTCTGCATTAATATTTGATACTGGTGGTATCTATATTAATAACTCTGGTAACTTATATGGTATCAGAACAGACAAATACATGTACGCAAACGGAGATCCAATCTCATTTGCTGGTACATACAGTAACTCAAACGTAGCCGCTTACTTACCAACTTATAACGGTAACATCTTAACAAATCAAACTCAAGCATCTACATTAACAACTGGTGCAAACACAACAGCAGGATCAATTACAGGTAACTGGACATTGACTACTGGTTCTCGTCTAACAGCAACATATGCTGACTTGGCGGAACGTTTTAGTTCTGATGCTCCTTATGAGCCAGGTACAGTTGTTCAATTAGGTGGACCAGCAGAAATTACTGCTGTTAAGTATGAATTAAGTGAAGACGTATTCGGTGTTGTCTCTGACAACATGGCGTTCTTAATGAACAATGGCGCAGGTGATAATGATACGCACCCTGCTATTGCAATGACAGGACGTGTAAGAGTAAAAACATTAGGAACAGTACGAAAAGGTCAAAGACTTGTCAGTGCTGGTGAGGGTTATGCAAGAGCCGCAGATAATGGAGAATCAACTGCATTCAACGTTATTGGTAGAGCATTAGAAGATAAGACAACAACTGACCTTGGCACTGTAGAAGCCATCGTTACTATCAAATAATTAGGGATTAACTAAAATGAGTTACGCACAAAACGGCTTAATAGAAGCAACAGATTTTAATAACTTAGTGGGCGCCGCAGTAGAAACTGGTGCTAACAAATTAAATACAACTTGGTCAACAGGTGGAACAACTGCTGGTTATGGACAAACTGCTGTATCACAAGTAAGTGGTGGAGATACTGTAGTAGCAACTGGGCAATGGAATGCTCTCGTTACTAACACAGCATCAGCGGCCGCACATAGTGGTTCTTCAATCACATCAGTAACTGCTCCAACTACAGGTTCTACAGTAACATATTTGTCTGCAATCCCAACAAACTTAACAACAATTTATACTAACAGAAGAAACGCCGCATCTCAAGGCTCTACAATCGTTGATACAGCAACACGTAGTAGTTCATGGCAGAATGGTCTTACGTTTACACATACTGTAACGTTTGCATCAGGTGACGCCGCTAGATGGTTCTTCAATTCAGGTGGACAGATCAAAATGACTGCTTCACATCCAACTGGATCAGGTATTAACTTGCTTTTCTCAGACTTAGCAAGTGATACAGGCACAGTTACTATGTCTGCCCCTAACTCAGGCACAGTCAGTATTTCAAGTGTAAACTATTCAGGTATTACTAAAGTCGGTGGAGGTGGAAACACACCTACTGTTGATGCTGATAAAGGATACTTTGGACTAGCAACAGGAAATGCAACAGCATTTACACAAACAGCAGACTCAGGTCCTTCTGGTTACTTGTCATCATTCATTAGATACATTGTTAAATCTAATGGTACTCAAGGATCAAACGGAGACACTGGTTCAACAATCACTATCTACTCTGTTTGTGACGAGATTCCTAATGACTTAGTAGCATCTACAGGTAGTGCTGTGACTTGTACTGTTCAATTACCTGAGACTACAAACTTATCTGCATCGTGGGGAACACCTTCGGTATCAGGTTCAGTATCCGGCTCATAATTTAATTTTAGTCTTTTCAAATCCATATAAATACTTGTGGGAGTATTATTTACTATGGATACAAAAACATTAATCAAAGATGCAAAAGCACGGTTTAGTCACAACTCTGCCAAAGCATATCTTAAAGAAAAATATAGTAGCAAACTTGTTATCGCAGAACAGGGAGGCTTGTGGAG
>UEXM01002820.1_pt1 | contig 11861 bp, 18 predicted proteins | sample 1796661 | NCBI WGS metagenome assembly UEXM01 (sample SAMEA4772469, study PRJEB27181) | metagenome
GTTGTATATAGTTTGTAATATAGTTTAGTAATTGTATGTAATTATAAAATCGTAAAAAATCGATGCAAAATATTGAAAATTCGTATATATACAAAATAAATCGTATGAAAATTGGGGAACCCCAAAATTTAAAAATGACTTTCGTTTGAAAAACAAAATAAAATTGCATAGGGGCAGCACAAAATCCCTAAAAATCTAATAAATCGCTAAAAATAGTGACACTAGGCTGCTAAATATATAGAATAACAGGCTTATGTCACACTTTCTCATAATGTACCGGCATGTAAATTTGCTTCTTTACATGTGAATACTATAATATGTACATAAAACTAAGTTTAAACTAAAAATATTATAATGGATAAGAAATACGGCGCCTCAAAGTCGCAAGAAGACAGAAAAAACGAATTAGACCCAGATAACGGGAATTTTAAAGCAGGTAAAGCTAGAAGAGTAGCTAGCAGAAAAAGAAGATCTGAGTATGGTATAGGTAAAAAAGGTAGAAAAGCAGCAGCAGCTGCAGTAGCGAAAGAGGCAGCGGTGGATAAGCTAGAAAGACTTGGAGATGGAGCCTCTATGTTTGGCGGGAAGGAAAAAAAAGAAAAACATAAGGCACAAATGGCGGCTTTAAAAGTAGGTAAGAAAAATGAAGCAGGAGCCTCTATGGGTAAGCCTGATATGTCTGTACCAGCCGAAAAGCTAAAATATATACAAAAGAAATCAGGACCTTCCATGTATGGTAAAAAACATGGCTCTTCTATGGATGCTAGCCAAGATAGATCAGCATCGATGGATGATTACTCTCACGAAAAGAAATTAAAAGCTGACGGTAGATACGAAGCTGCACATGGTAAAATGGCTAATGCTAAGAACGATTTTGATCATGCTCACGCTTTAAAGAAAGACGCACACTACGATGCAAAGGGTAGACATTGTATAATGAAGCATATGAAAGGGTTAAAGTAATGGCTAAAAAATGTTACAACAGAAAAGGTGGTGCCAGTATAAATGGCATCACACCAGGCGGCAAGGCTAGCCGAAGTAAAAAAGATATATTTTACCCATCAACAGGACTAGAGCAAGATAGAAATAAAAAGCCTGTAAAAAAACTAAGTGGTGAAAATACAAGCGTAATACAAAAAGACAGTGAAGGTAGAGATTATGCTTTAATACGAGAAACTACTAATAACTTTTTTAAAGGAGATACTATTAGACCAGCAAATGCACCTAGGGTCTCATCGTCAAAACTAGACGGAAATTACGACTGGATACAGGGTGGAGATTACAAGGCTGTAGAAAACGAAGACAGTAAAAAAAGAGCAACAGACGAACCTAGATCTTTTACTATTAAAAATAAATAAGATGGCTATAATATATACATATCCAACGAAAGCAACGCCTGTTGGGGCAGATATGGTTTTAATATCAGACACTCAAGATAGTAATAAAACAAAACAGGCTACCATATCAAGCATTAAAGATACTATAGACGTAGTAGATGCTGTAAGAGCTCTTAATAGTACATTTATTAACATGTCTCCAACCCCTTTTACAACGGGTAATGTAACTATAACTGCTGAATTATCCGCTACTGGAACACCTAATAGTTCAACTTATTTAAGAGGAGATAATACTTGGGCGGTTCTATCACCTTTCGCGTTGCAACAAGTTTTAAATATTGGTAACTCTGCATATTACGCACCTGGAGTACCAACTACTAATGTATCTACAATTATTCTAGGTGATGCTTCAAGTGGTTCACCAGTAGATAAAATAACTTTAAATGGGAGAACTGGTGACATAACAATTGTTGGCGTAAGTAAATTAGAAGGTGATGTTGAAATAGGCAATGTTGCTTCTATTCCAGGAAGTAACGATTTAGAAGTAGGCGGCGGAATAACTCTTTTAGGAGGAATAGGTAACCCAAATGCTTTCACTATTGGAGCTGGATACGACGGAGCCGGAAATGCACCTTCAAATTTTAGTGCAGGTTATTTTCAATTCACAACAGGAGCAACTGCTAGTACTTCTTTAATACAACAAGGAACTGGACAAATAACCATAGGTAGAGCAAGTGGAGCTAGCAACATAGGAAGAATTCAGATTGGAGACAACAATACACAAAGCGTAAAATTACAGTCTACAGCCACTGGAGTTGGTTCAATTACTTTACAGTCTTCTGTAGGAATGACATTATTAAACGATACCAGCGGTTCCATAAATATAGATTCGCAAGGTGATATAGTATTAGACGCAACTAGTACAGTGCAAGTTCCTAGTCTTTCTAATTTTACAAATACAGCTACATTTTCAAGTGTTGATATAAATGGTGGTAATATAGATAATACAGTTATAGGCGCTACTACAGCCTCTTCCTCTAAATTCAGCTACGTAGGTTCGTCTCCAGCTATATTAGCTACTGGAGATTCCGATCCAGATCCACTATTGGCTGTTGCAGCGCTTAGAGTTTTATCTGGGCCAGTGCAGTTTGGTAATACTGGAGGAACTGGTTTTGGCGCCAATGGCGAAATACTTAAAAGTCAAGGATCTAATGATCATCCTATATGGGCTGATCCGGCAGATATTGATGTTAATAGTTCTAAAAAAGTAATTGTAAATGCTAGAACTATAACTGGACCAATTGCTATAGGAGATCCGTTATATATATCAGGTGCAAAGATTGGCGATAGATACACGGTTAGTAAAGCTGAAGCATCAGATCCAGCTAAAATGCCTGTAGTTGGTCTATCTTCAGAAGCAGTCGCTACATCAAGTGGAAATTTTACAATGATAGTAAATGGTGACTTAAGTATTGACACAGCTACAATAGCAGGCACACCAGCACTTAATTCCATAGTGTATGCTGGAGCAACTGGTGGATTAACAATAGATAGACCAAACACGTCGGGATCTGATGGCATACAAAACGTAGGTATAATATCTTCACTAGGAGCTAGTGGGTCTATTAAAGTTTCAGCAGTAGGTAGAGTAAACGCTTTACCTAATAATGCAGCTGATGCGTTGTGGAGCACAGACTCTTCTTTTCAACCAGTATCAACAACAGATATATTTGAAATAAATCCATCTTTAGGAAAATATATTTTAAACGCTGAATATAAATATGGTTTCAAAAATGTTGCTGTTGGTCTTTACGCGGGTCAAGCTGTAAAAGAAAATAGTGGTGCTTCAAGAGGAAATATATTTTTAGGTGTTGAGGTCGCGGGAACTGCAACTAATGCGCCTGGGTTTGGAGACAGTTCAGAATTTAACGTAGCTATAGGTAATCAAACGTTTGCGGGTAATAATATTGTTGCTGTTACGGATCCTCTTAGAGCTACTTCTACAAGAAATGTAGCTATTGGATATAGAGCATTATCGCAGCCAGGTGTTCCTTCTGCTCCTAGTCCGAATAGTAGAATAGGAGATAATAACGTAGCTATAGGGCATGAGTCAATGCCAAATTCACATAATGTTGGAACACTAACAGAAGGATCAAATAACACTTTTGTGGGTAGTCAATCTGGTTTTAATGCAGAAATAGCTTATAAAAATGTTGGAATAGGTTCAAATGTTTTAAATAGCTTAACTAGAGGATATAATAACGTAGCTATAGGAGCTGGCATTAATTCCACTGGTGGCAGCATTGTTAGTAATCGAGGCAACACAATTATTGGTACTTCGGCTGATGTAGTAAACGCAAATACAAACTTTGGAACAGCTATTGGTGGTCAATCAACAACAAATATAAAAGGAACTGCTTTAGGCTTTAACGCTACTGCACAACAGAATTGTGTAGCATTAGGTTCTGAGTCTAATGCGGTTGGTAATCAAAGCTTGTTTAATATAAATGTAGCTGGAGTCGTTAACCCTGCACAAGGTGGATTACCTTCATTTAACGATAGAGCAGCAGCTTTAGCTGCGCCGCTTCAAAACGGTGATGTTTACGTTCTTACACCAGGTGGTCCTGATAACCCAGGAACTTCTTATGTGCTTGCTATAATATAATAAATATTTCTACACCAGTAGAAAACCAAACTATCAAGTGATAGTATAAATAACCAAACGTTTAACTAAAACCAAAAAAAATGACGTTTTTATACACCAGTAGAGATTTTACCTCTACTACACGACCCGATCAAAGAATGATCAACCTTTGGAAACATATAACCACAAAAAGCAATTGGAGAATTGTTCAGTTACCAAATGGATTTTTTCAAACAGAGTATTTGCATCCAGAAGAAGAAGAATGGATTGATGTAACTAGAAGAGAAACAATGGATGGCGCTGAAGCTGCTATTGATGGATCTATAGAGCATTACTCTAAAAAGTTAGAGTTTCTTAAAGGACCGAAAGTAGTTAAAACCTTCGAGTAAATATTCAAACAAATCATATTAAATTAAATTAAATGCAAGAATTAAAGTTAGTAAAAGAACTGGCTTTTGGCGAGACTGCCAGAGGCCAGATCTTAGCTGGCGTAGAAAAGCTTACTAATGCAGTAGGCTCAACGCTAGGAGCAAGTGGTAAATGTGTAATACTAGAAGATGGTAATGGATCACCTATAATAACAAAAGATGGTGTAACAGTAGCTAATTCAGTAACACTACAAAAACCATTAGAAAACATTGGAGCAACACTTATTAAACAAGCGGCTCAAAGAACTGTATCAGACGCAGGTGACGGTACAACAACAGCAACTGTTTTAGCAAAAGCAATATTGGATGAAGCTAATAAGCATGATCTTTTAGCTGATACTAGAACTATGAAAGAAGGTATAAACTTAGCAGTGGAAAATGTTGTTAAGTACCTTAATAGAAAAAGAAAAAAGATTAAAGGTAATAAGATTTATCAAGTAGCATCTATATCAGCAAACAATGATAAAGAGCTAGGTAGGATAATAGGCGAAGCTTTTAAAATGGTGGATGAAACTGGTATAGTAATGATGGAAACAAACGAAGATCCTGAAACTGTAGTAGAATTAGTTGAAGGAGTACAATACGACCAGCCATTAAAAAATCACCACTTTATAACTAATAAGGAAAAAGGTACCGCAGAACTAGAAAATCCATTGGTTCTTATAGTAGAATCTAAAGTAGAAAATATAAGAAAAATTCAAGGTGTATTAGAACATGTTATCAAAAAGGGATTAAGTCTATTAATAATAGCAGATGTTGATCCTCAAGTTTCATCAGCGCTAGCTATGAATAAAATGAAAGGCAACATAAAAGTTAATATAGTAGATGCACCTACATACGGAATTAATAAAAAAGAAACACTAAACGATTTATGTGCTGTAACTGGAGCCACTCTTATAAATGAAGATTTAGGTGATGATATGGATCTTATAAGTGTAGAACATTTAGGGACATGTTTAAAAGCAGTGTCTACAAACGAAGACACTATACTGCAGGTTGATTTAACAGATAATGAAAGTGTTGATCAAACTATAAATAGTCTTGATAAATTAATTAAAGAAACTACTAATCCTAACCTAATAGTTAGATATGAAAAAAGATTAGCAAAACTTAAAGCTAAAGTAGCTATTGTAAAAGTTGGGGCTAATTCTGAAGTAGAACTAAAAGAAAAAAGAGATAGAGTAGAAGATGCTATTTGTGCTACAAAAGCTGCTATTAAAGATGGTATAGTACCAGGAGGTGGTATAGCTTTACTTAATGCTTCACAACAATTTACACCTAAGTCTATTGGTGAAGAAGTTTTATACAAAGCAATTAAAAAACCTTTTGAAGTTATATTACAAAACGCTGGAGTAGAAGATTATGAAGAACCTACTCAAACAGGACAAGGACTAGATGTGGTTACAGGAAAAACGGTTGATATGGTAAAAGCCGGAATTATAGATCCTTTGTTAGTTACTAAAAGCGCATTACTTAACGCAGCTTCAGTAGCTACTACTATATTATCAACTGATTGTGTAATTAATAATATAAGAGCATGAAAGCAGTAGGTAAATATATAGTTATTGACCCTATAAAAGAAGTTGACTCTACTACTAAGGGAGGTTTAATACTAGCAGAATCACAAAGAGAAGATATAAGATACAGAAGAGCTAAGGTTGTAGAACCTGGCTCTGATGTAAAGGTTTTAAAAACGGGCGATGAAATATACTATGACAAAGCAGCTGGATTTAAAATTGAAATTAATAAAGAGCAATATAAGGTTATAAAAGAGTTTGATGTAGTTATTATACTATGAGAAAATTAACCTCATCTGATTTAAGAGAACTTAAAATTTTAAAACATTATAGAATTATACGTAAATGGGCATGCAAAACAAGTGATCTTAATGATGCAGACCTTGAATTACTAATATACCTTGAATCTATTGACTTATTCAATAAAGATGACTTTAAAAAAGGTACATACTCATATAGCTGGGATAACAGGCGCTGGAACAGATTATTGAAACAAGGGTGGATTACAGTGTGGAGAAAAAGAAACCGCACAACCCAAAAATATCACATATATAAAGTATCCACAAAGTGCAAACAGCTAATAAGTAGAATGTATCGTATTATGCTAGGCGAAGAAGATATGCCTACTAAATTATTTGATAAAAATAGTAGGTATAGCTTTACCGTCATGAGAACAGCTATACGTAACGTAAACAAAGACAAAACAAGATAAAATGGCATATAAACAAAACAACAACCCATTAAAAGGAGCTTCTATGCATGGGTCTCATAATAAAGACAACGATGGGGCGTCAATTGCTTTTCTAGCAGCATTAGGTCCATTAGTAGCTAAAATAGGTGGAGCAATAGCTGGTATAGGTAAAGGGGCTTTGGTTAAAGGAGGTTCTGCAGCTGTAAAAGCAGGTGTGCAAGGAGGTACTAAACTAGCAGCAAAAGGCATTGCAAAAGGTAGTGCTAAAGGTATTACTAAAAAAATGGGTAAAGAAGGTATAAAAAGCATTGGTAAAAAAGTCCAACAAAGTGTTATCAAAGAAGGAGGAACTAAAGCAGCTGGTAGAGTGGCTAAAAAGTCTGCTAATAAAACTGCTAAAACAATGCTTAAAGAAAGTGGAAACGTAACTAAACAAACACTAAAAGAAACTTTAAGCAACGCTAAGAATCAAGTAAAAAACAAAGTTTCACAAAGTGTTGATAAAATAGCCGATGTAACTGATAAAAGCAGAGATGAGATTATAGATATTGGTAAATCTAAGGCTTTAACAGCTGGTACAGGAGCAGTAACTTCTGGTGTAGAAAAAATTTCTGAAAACAAAGACATTGACGTTTCAAAGCTAAAACAAGAAAATAAACCTAAAGATGAATCAATGTCAAGCTATGCTAATCCTACTGGACCTTCAATGAATAATACAGATGCTTTAGACCCATCCAATATAAAAAAGTCGAGTGGATTAAAATACGCAATAGATAATTTTTCAGCTCCTGTAAGTATAAAAGGAATCGACGTTGATGCTGGAAATGTTGTTAGAGGAGTTTTAGCTGGTGGTAAATATATTAAAGACAAAAAGACTAGAAGTAATAGAATAAAAGAAATAGTAGAAAGCAAGCAAAATCTTAAGCAATCTGCTAAAAAAGCAGCTAATGCTAGCTTCATGAAGAAGATGGCACAAGACATGAGAATACAAAATTTAAAAGGATAATATTATGCCAAGTTACGGAGAAAAACAACAACCAGCAGGTAAAGTACTAAAAAGTGGAAAACCTGTAGTAGGTACAAGAACAATGAAGTCAAATAATTCAACTATAACACCAAACTTGAAAAGTATTGACAATATACCTTATAAGGGCAACGCTGTTCTTAACGCTCAGAAATAATGCTTAGCGATATAAAGCTCTATATATTAAATGCTTTATCATTTGGTATAACCATGATGGATTGGCTGGAGCCTGTGTTAAAAATACTTTTGCTAATAGTAACTATAGGTTATACTGTGCATAGATGGACAATACTAAAAAATAAAAAGTAAAGACATGATAGATAAAAACCAAATGGAAAAGCGTGAAGCTGAGCAAAACGACATGCAACAGCAGCAGGTTGGTCAAAACATTCAAAATAATCCATTTTCTAATGGAACTGGCTCAGGTAGACCAGTGTTTAATGATGCTTCACAAAACGTTTTAGGTCAGGTTCAACAAGGACAAAATTTAGGTAATTTAATGTTTAACCAACAGAATCCATTAATTCCTCAAACACCTAATAGCCCTTTACCACAAGATCCAAACAATTCTCAGTGAGACAAATAAATAAAATAATAGTACATTGTTCTGCTACTCGTGAAGGGCAAGACGTTTCTGTTGACACAATAAGAAAGTGGCACGTTGAAGGTAGAGGTTGGTCTGATATAGGATATCATTTCTATATAGACATTCATGGTGATATACATAAAGGTAGAGACATCGCTAAGATTGGAGCTCACTGCAAAGGGCAGAATAGAAATTCAATAGGAATATGCTATGCTGGAGGCGTTGAGGCAGATGGTAAGACTCCAAAGGATACTAGATATGATTGTCAAAAAGAAAGTCTCTTAGCGGTACTAAGAACATTAAAAGCAATGTATCCTGAGTCTCAGATACATTCACATAATGACTATGCTAATAAGGCATGTCCAAGTTTTAACGCAACTGAAGAATATAAGCACTTATGAAAATAGGCGAAAGCACGGAGTTTAAGATAGATCTTAAAACTATTATAAGTATAATAATTGTAACAGCATCTTTTGTAGGTATGTATTATACATTACAAGATGATATAACAGATGCTAAAAAAATGCCTAAAGCTGTAATAGATCGCATTGAATATGACTTAAAACAAGATTGGCATACAGATCATATAAATAGACTAGAAGATGAAGTTAAAGAACTTCGTGACTGGTGTAGACAAATAGATAAAGAATTAACAGATGGCAACAAAAAGAGGTAAAGCTAAAAAGAAAAATCCTTGCTGGAAAGGTTATACAGCTATGGGAGACGATGGTCAAATAGTAATGAAAAAGAAAGGTAGCAAAATGGTACCTGCTTGTAGACCTATTAAAGATGGCGCTTCGATGAAGGGTGATAAAAAAAAAACTGACGGACCATCAGCCGATGTCAAAAAAACAATAGGCAAAGGTAAAAACTTTAACAAAGCTAATCCTACAGGTACAGGCGCTGAAGCTGGAGGTGGTATGACACAAAAAGGTGTTAATGAATATAAAAGTAAAAACCCTGGTAGTAAGCTACAAACAGCTGTTACTACACCTCCTTCTAAATTAGATCCAGACAGCAAAAAAGCAAAACGTAGAAAAGCCTTCTGTGCTAGATCAAAAAGTTGGGATGGTAAAAGAGGTAAAGCAGCAAGACGTAGATGGAACTGTTAATACAAATATTATGAAATCAAGAGGACTAGGAGATAGTATAGAAAAGTTTACAAGGGCAACAGGTATAAAAAAAGTTGCAGATTTAATACCAGGTGGATGCAATTGTGATGAACGCAAGCAATGGTTTAATAAAAATTTTCCTTATAACATGAATAAAAAATAAAGACATGCCAAATAAAGTTGAAAGAATAAGAGCTAGAAAGAAGAAAGTAAATGAAAAACTAGATAAAACTAGCGCTTATAAAAAAGATAAAAAAAATACTGTTACAGGTAAAAAAAGTAATCCTAAGCTTGAAAGACTTATGGATAAAGAGCTGAAGCTAACGGATAAGATAAGAAAAGCAAGATCAAAAGAAGACGGTGCTTCTAAAAAGTTTCCAGAAATAAAAGAAAAAAACGAAGGTAAATTTACTGCTTGGGTAGAAAAGAATATGGGTGGCATGGACACTTGTAAAGCTGCTAGCAAAGTAATGAGGTCTCGTACTAAAAAATATTCTCCAGCTGTAGTTAAAATGGCTAACTATGCTAACAACTTTGGTTGCAAGAATAAAAAAGATGATGGCGCTTCGGTTCCTTTGAAAGGTAAACAAAAGAATTTACCAGACGCTTTAAAGTCTAAAATACTAGCTTCTGACGGCGCTTCAATAAAAACTCCAAAACAAAGAAGAATTAGTGAAAAAAAATATAATAGAAAAATAGCTAAAGCAGACAAAAGTAAAATAAAACAAACTGCTCAAAGTTCTGTTGCACCTGGTGAAAGAACTTACCATGGGACAATGGAAGAACGCTCATCTACTAAGTCAACTGTTGTACCTAATAAAAGAGGAACTAAAAACTTTGTAAAAGAAACAATAAGAACTTCAACATATGACCCACAGTGGGAAATGGATCTTGAAAATTCAAGTAAGAGAAGATATTACAAGCAAAGAACAAAAAAATAAATTATGGAAAAGATAAAACAATACATTAATCACCCATTATCTAAGTGTATAGTTACAGCTATTATTGGTGCGGCTTTACTATTAGAAAAACATCCTATGTATGCAGGTGTTGCTTTTGGGTATGCACTAAGAGAATTATTTTTAGCTTTTAAATCAGAGTAAATGAGTTTTAAACTTAACGGAGCACCTTACAATAAAGACAATATGAATATTGCAGTTTATCGTAAAGATCTTAAAGATGGTTCTGCCGGTAAGTCTAATCATACTGGTATTATAGTAGATACTAATGTGGATAAAAAAACAGAAGAAGCTGTAATAGCTCACGAAACAATTCACCAACATCAACAACGTAATGGTGAATTAGATTATGATGAAAAAAATTTCTATTGGAAAGGCAAAACTTATCCTAGGGAAAACTTAAATGAACACAACGAGAATTTACCATGGGAAAAAGAAGCCTATGCTAAAAGCAATGGTATACTAAATGGAAAACAAGAAAATATGAAAGAAAGATTTCAACTCAAAGGTTATAGAGGTAATAATAAGCCTTTTAAAACAATGTCCGATAGAGGACTAATAGGAGATCAAGATGATGGTGCTTCTATTAGCGATAATAGAAAAAACCGTCAAATGTCAAGATCTGTCAAAAAACAAAAAAAACAGAGTGCTAAAAATACAAGACAAGCTGATAGACGAAGATCTAGAAGAAAAGAAGCAACTCATGTTGGTAGTAGTAGTATGACATCAGAGGATAGACTTGTTGCAAGCACTGGTAAGCTTACTGAAAAAAGAACGTGGTCAAGCGTCGATGGCGTTAAAAAAACATATAATAATATTCCAGTAGAGTTTCATGTTAATGAAGATGATCGATCAAATCCAGAAATTTCTAGTGTTGAAACTAAAGGAGGAACAGGAAGAAAAAAAGTAGGTAAAAAATTTACAGGAACACAAACTAGCGAAGTATATAGAATAAAAGACCACACGTTGCAAGGAATGGCAGGCGTAGATAAAAATGCTAAAGAACTTCAAATTGCTAGAAGCTCAACAATGTCTTCTCCTCAAACAACAATGGACGACAGAGGCAATATAACAAATCGGCCAACTCAACTAATGCAATCAAAATACAACAAAGATGGCATTAAGTCTAAAACAAAAAATTATATTTCAAAATCAGATTTAGGAACTGGAAACCCTATATTAACAGGTAATGATGGTGAGTCAAGAGCAGCTACTAAAAGAGAAGTAAAGCAACAGCTTAAAAGGGCAGGGAATAAAATTATTTCAGAAAAAAGAATGCACAAAAAGCATGATAGATTTTCAAATTATAAGAAAAACAAAAGAAGTCAAGCTGGCAACCGCGTAGCAGGAGGAACCAAGGATAAAACAATGATGGAAACTGATAAAAGTACGGCTGACTTTAACTTAACAGGATTAGCAAAAAGACTTGAAACCAACACGCTTAAAAACTCTGAAAAATATAGAATGCCAGCTAGAGAAAGAAGAAAAAATAGAAAAAACGCAATGTACAAACAGTAATTAATATGTAATTATAATAATAGTATAAACCAATAAAACCCTTTA
>UEXM01002821.1_pt1 | contig 11851 bp, 19 predicted proteins | sample 1796661 | NCBI WGS metagenome assembly UEXM01 (sample SAMEA4772469, study PRJEB27181) | metagenome
GATGATAACACACAGGCTTTTTATGGATTAGCAGGTGCTAGTCTAGAAACATTAGGTGATATGATAAACATGCAACCTAACTTATAACGGAGAAAAATATGGAATGGTTTGAAAATAAAACTACACAACTAATTGCTTTAGTAGGAATTGTAGGTACGCTTGCAGGTTTTGGATACACAGGTGCAGAGTATGTCAATAGGTTAGAGAATCTTGAAGCTGCAATAGGTGGGATAGATGATACCGAAGATGCTCAAAAGATTATTGAAGAAAGATTTGTAGCTATAGAAACTTCTGTAACTTATTTAGAAAAACAAATAGATAGCATTGTTATACCTGATAACAGTTCTGATATCGTCTCTCTCAAAACAGACGTAGCCACTATCAAAGCTGATGTAGCTACTCTTAAAGATGAGAATAAGAATCCTTTAGCTAACTAGAAAACAGAATTTAATTGAGTCTCTATTTTTTTATGTAGAGGCTCTAGAACTATCTTAGCTTCTTGTAAGGCATTAAGGATAACTATTCTATCATCTTTTTGAAATCTATGTATTTCTTCTTCAGGGAAGCTAGATAATTCTGTAACTAATTTGTTATCAGAATCAATAACTAACTTCCAACTAATAAGATTAGCTTCCGATGCTTTCATTATTTATCTCCGTAAAGTTTACAACATCCTGTTTTCCACGAAGTCCTGCTTTCATGTAAGACGTTGGTCGACCTTCAAAAAAGTTTTGGTGTTCAACACCCATTACTTCATCAATCCAACCTAAAGGATTTTCTCGTTGGTCATAATTTGTTTTTAATCCTAGCTGAAGTAATCGTCTATCAGCTACATATCTATTATAGGCATACATATCTTTTTTTGTCAACCCTTGTATGTCTCCCATATCAAACACCAAGTCTAAGAATTTATCTTCGTGTTCAACCATTTCTCTACAGATTTGATAAATCTCTGCTTTAAAATCATCTGTCCATATGTCTAGGTTTTCTTGTATAAACTCACAGAATAACTGTGTCATAGCTTTAACATGTAAACTTTCATCTTTAATAGAATATGCTACAATCTGCCCCATTCCTTTCATACGTCCAAAACGTGGAAAGTTTAACAAGATTGCAAAGCTACTAAATAACTGTAGTCCTTCGGTAAAAGCTGAATAAACTGCTAGAGTTCTAGCAATACTTTTTTTATCTTTTATTGTAGGTTTAAAGTCTGTCACGTATTTATGTTTGTTAGACATTTCTTCGTACTCTGCAAAAGCTTTGTATTCTATTTCAGGCATACCGACAGTATCCAGTAAAAGACTGTAAGCATGTTGATGTATAGACTCCATGTTAGCAAACGAACCCATCATCATTCTTGCTTCAGGTTTTCTAAACATACGCATATACTTATCTATATAACCTGCTCCGACATCTACATCTGATTGTGTAAACAATCTAAAGATTTGTGTAAGTAAATTCTTTTCTATATCTGTAAGCTCTTGCCAGTCCTTTACGTCTGTGTGTAAAGGGATTGACTCAGGCATCCAATGCATTTGATTTTGTAATACATAATAATCAAACATCCATGGGTGGTCAAAAGGTTTGTAGTAATTTCTAGTGCTTAATAGGCTCATATTTTTTCCTGTTCTTCGGCATACTTTTTAAGTAGCCATTTGTTAAATTGTTTTTTATATTCTTGTTCTGTGTATGTTGTAGAGTGTGGTGTTTTGTTTTCATCACAATGGTCTAACCACATTCGTCTACAAAACTCACTAAATGAAGTATTCATTAAAACTCCTTAAGAAGTAAGTCTAACTTCTCTTGAGCAGTAGCCATTTTTTCTAAAAGAATATCCATAGATTCTATTATGTGTGGATGTTCTGCCACCCCCACACTAAGTTCTAAATAAGTATCTAATTCAGATTTTGCTATAGCTATCTCAGCTTCATATTTTTTTTGTAAAGCATTAAATCTACTCTCATACATTCTATCAAATTTATCTTCTTTCATATTTTATCCTTCACAGGCTATACATTCTGTGTCTTCTAAATTAATTCTTGGTATCTTAATGTTTACATTTTCTGCGTCTCGTGCTGACTCTGACCTAAAATAATATAAAGACTTTAGTTTATGCATGGCATACCAATGAACATTATTAAGATACTGTAAGTACTCATCGTGTACATCTTGGGTCTCTGTAGCTTTTGGAGTTATAAAGAATAGATTAACACTTTGACTTTGACAAACGTACTGTTGTCTCATATGAGCATGTTCAACTATCCATATTTGATTTAATTCATCTGCTGTTTTAAATATTTCTTTTTCTTTATCTGTAAAAATATCCATGCTCTGAATAGAACCTTTGTTTGCAGTAATCTCTTTCCAAATTTCTGTTTTGTTTCCTTTCTTTTTAGCAATAACTTTATCTAAGTATTTATTTTTAACTTGGTACGAACCTGATAAAGTTTTGTGTGTAAATATGTTTGCACGATATGGTTCAATGCTAGGGGAAGTGCCACCACATATAATGCTACTACTGGCATTAGGAGCAATAGCCATAAGATGAGCGTTACGCATACCTGAACCACTAATATCAGGAGCTTCACCACGAGTCTCCGCAAGAACTTTACTCGCATCCACGGACTTACTTTTAATATGACTAAAAGCTTTGTTATTAAATCCTGTGGCAAAAATTCCTTCAAATGGAATGTTATTCTTTTGAAGATAGGCATGGAAGCCCATTGCTCCCAAACCAAGTGACCTCTCTCTATAAGCTGAGAAGCTAGACTTAGTAAAGCCTTCTTTACCTTCTCGTATGTGGCTCTTAAACCTTTTAAAGTTTGCATTGTAATCTCCTAATTCTGTGGTGTCTATTGCGTTATCTATAAAGTGTTGAATAACATTATCCAACATTGTAATTAAATCTGATATAAAATTTTCATTTGTTGACCATTCATCATAGTGTTCTAAGTTTACACTTGATAAACAACAGACTGCGGTTCTTTCTTCATTGGTTGGTAAAGTTATTTCAGAACATAAGTTGCTCTGTTTAATATCCAAGCCTAAAGCTTTTTGTTCTTTAGGTAAAGCTTCATTACAAGTATCTATATTAACCATGTAAGGCTCACCTGTTTCTGCTCTAGCATTTATTATTTGCCACCATAAATCTCTAGCACTAACAGTCTTAACAGCTTCTCCTGTTTTAGGGTCTATTAATCTCCAGTCATTATCTTCTTGAACTGCTTGTAAAAAAGCATTCGTAAGATTAACTCCGTTGTGTATGTTCAGACATTTTCTATTAATGTCTCCACCTGACTCTTTTCGTATGTTTATAAACTCCTCTATCTCAGGGTGGTCTATATCCATATATGAAGCATAGCTTCCTCGTCTTGTAACTCCCTGATTAAATGCTAACATCTGAGAGTCAACTACTTTCATAAATGGTATTGAACCAGTAGAACGACTATTGTTAGCAGTAGCAATCCCATTACTTCTAATATCTCCCCAATATCCACCAATACCTCCACCTGAACTTGCGAGCCATATGTTTTCATCATAGTGAGAAGATAACCCGTCACGGCTATCAGGTACGTAATTGAGAAAGCAGCTAATAGGTAAACCCCTGTTTGTTCCCCCATTGCTAAGAATAGGAGTGCTAAACATGAACCATAAGTCGGAACTGTACTGATAAAGTCTTTGAGCCAACTGAAAATCTGTGACCCCTTTGAAGGTTGCTCCAAAAACTGAGGCTCTTGCGAAGGCTTCTTGTGCATATGTTTCTCCTGATGCTTCGTAAAGATATCTATCCTTTAGAGTATCTAAACTAAATTTATTTAATTTGTTTTCTTTGTTATAGTCTATTTTAATACCTAAGTATTCTTTCTGACCTACCTTGTCCTCGACCATTAGTCTTTCTCCTTGTCATTTAAATGTAATGCAATCAATGCATAGTGTATAATTTTAAGTAGGTCTGCATCAGACTTACCATTCTTCTTACCATATCTCATAGCATACTTCATGATATTACCTATACAAAAACCTTCACCATGTCCTGCATCAATAATCATATCGGTTGCTTGATACTTAGAGTGAGCATAGTGTTGTGTATAGGTGCTATCAATATATTGTTTAACACCATTTAAGTTTATGTTCTCATCAAATTTATATTCCATATTTATATCCAGTCTTTGGGTAGTGTGTGTTCACTATACCATTTAAAATTATTTTTTTCTGCCCACTCGGCATGACTTCGTTTAGTTCCGTCCTTTCTTCTTTTAGCTTGAGGCATAGGAGAACTAGGACTAGAAAACAAAAAGACTAACTCTTGTTTAGGCTTAAGACACTTACGTATCCAAACATACTTATTGTATTCTTGATAATCCCAAAACCTACCTTTAGCTTCTAGTAGGTATTCTACACCATTTATAACTTTTGTAAAGTCAGGTTCGTATTTATGTTCTACAACATAAGAAACTTTATCTGAATGGTGAGACCACTTAGATAAAACATTAGTATGTAGTTTATACTCCCACCCTGAATCATATCCTTTAGGAATATCTTTTTCGATAGGTCTAATCTTGCGAGGCTTACGATATCCTTTTCTCATAAAATTCCTTTTTTAATTTTTTATTAAACCATTTATGAGAAAAAGAAGAAAGCATTATCTTCTTATTTGCAAACACATGAGTCTGCTCAGGCATGTAATCTTTAAAGTTTTTTGTAGTTATTCTTTCTAATTCTGCTTCAGGTAACAAAGACTGTAACCACTCAACTGTTAATTCTTTAGCTTGTCTTCTTATTTTTTTAGCTTGTCTACCATTCATAATATTTCTCTTACATTAGGTAGCTTTTCTACCTTACTTAAATATACATTTCCTTTTGCATATGCAAATGTTCGTAATCCTTGACCTTCATTAGAGTCTTCATAGCAAACAAATTTATGGGGACAGTAGTTGCATCCCATAGGTAATTTCATATTACCTGATACACCTTCTGCTATAACATTATAGCACCTGTCGGGTGGACTGTCAAGAGAAATCGCTTTTTTAACTTCTTTTATTTTATGGACGATGTTAGGCTTCTCTAAATCATCAGGTATAAACGTGGTTAGCTCGCCTGTTTCTTTATTCATTACTAAGAAACCACCCTTAGAAGTTTGCTCTGCCTCTTCATATCCTGCAAGTTGTGATAGATATCCAAAGCTATCATTTTGTGCTAATGTACCTTCCTTAAATTTTTTAAAGGCATAGCCTGATGCAGTCTTAACATCAATAACTTCTCCGTCTATAATAGAATCCATATGTCCTTTAATTCCTTGTACTGATATTTCTTTTTGTTCTCCTGAAACAACATGTCCTGAAAGACGAACAAAGAATAAAAGTAAAACCTCAAGTAAATGTCCATATAAAAACTTAATAAAAGTAGGCGGGTCTATCTTTTCTTGATGTGCATCTGATAGGTTTAAATCATACCATAGCCTACGTAAAGGTCTACCTATATTAGACATTCTTAAACCACTCTTAGGTCTAGGCTGAGGAGTTGCCCAACCTTTTAAAGCATCAGCCATATCTTGACCAAACTTTTCATATTCTTTATCTGATATTTTTATGGCTTTATCTTCTGATAAAACACTAATAGTCTTATAGATATCCTCTACAAGCGTATCTAGTTTAGGCAACTTCTTTTTTGTCTGTTTCTTTGTCATCTTTAATTTCTTTAAAAGCTTTAATAACATCTGACGAGAATAGTTTCTGTAAGTTTACTAGAAACATACGACTCGCGTTGTTATCTCCACCCGATACAGTTTTAAAAGTATCTAGTTTATCTACTATTTTTCTAAGAGTATCTGTGTGGAACACAAGAGTACAGTACTCGTCTTTACCTATGCAAAGATTATGAAACCAGTAATCAGATTCAGTTGCTCTGATACCTGAGGGCTTGCCCCATGACTCATACTCTATACAAATGTTACCTGACTTCTGCCAAATATCTCTTTCTGATTTGACTTCTATCTTTTTATTGGTAAGCATTTCTGCTATTTTATCCTCACGGATACTACCATATTGTAAATCTAAATCAAACTTCTTCCTATCTTTTTTAGTGGGTTTCATACCAACTGTCTCCTATATTAAATTCGCCCGTTAATGGACATCTTAAGTTATATTCTGTAGATGCTTGTTCTATACATCTAACTGCCAATGCACCTACCCCATTTGCATGGGATTCAGGTACTTCTATCTGCCATTCGTCATGAATATTAGCAACTATTTTAGCAGGGATAGTTCCTAATTCTAACATATCTGATAAAATAACTAAAGCTTTTTTCATAACTATTGCACCTGCTCCTTGTAATAATGTATTCAAAGAAGCGTGTCTGTGTCTGATAAATATCTTACGTCCGTCTAAACCTTTTAAGTATCCTCTTGAAGACGCTCGTTCAACCCTGTCTCTAAGAGTTTTAAATGCAGGGTTACTATTGATAAAAGACTCTCTAAGTTGTTTACCATGCTTTCTACTTCCTTGCACGATTGTACCAAGCTTTTCGTCTCCCGCCCCGTAAATGAGTGCATAGATGAATGTTTTAGCCTGATTTCTTGATTCAAGTCCTGCAGACTTTTGGTTAGTTGTGTGAATGTCTCCGTTGATAATTTCATTTATGTACTCCTCGTCAGCCATATAGTGTGCTAACAATCTTAATTCTAAACCACTAGCATCTATACCTACTAGCTTGTTCCCTTTATCTACTATCCAACAGGCTCTACACTCCTTACCATAAGGACTACTAACACTAGGAACTTGTGCCATGTTAGGATTTCTATGTGCCATTCGACCTGTGATTGCACCCGTAGACAACACCGCACCATGTACTCTGTCATCGTCTTCTACTGAGTCTAACCATGAACTAATCTGTGCAATTCTTTTTTGATACAACAAAAAGTCTGCGATTAACTTAGCTTCTTTAATGTGAGTTATATTCTTTAGTGTGCCTTCATCTACAATAGGTTGACCCGTTGGTGTAAATTTATTAGGCTTCCAACCAAAACTAATTAAGTATTCACCAATCTGTTTACGAGAGCCTAAGTTAAATTCTACTAACTCTTTACGCATAAAAGGTTTCATGTTTCCTGATGCCTGTATGTCTGCATACTCGTACTCTGTCAATCCTGATTTAGAAAGAGTTCCGTCTTGTTTTGTTTTAGGAGTTACCTCTTTGATGTCAACCCATTTAGGTTTAAAAGTTCTATGTACTTCATCTTGAACTTGTTTAATTTTACAATTTAATTCTGATAATAAATTTGTAGCAAACTCTATATCTATTTTAAAGCCATTAATTTTTTGTTGTTCTAAAATATAAGTTACATGATGTTCAAGTTCTATACTTTCTTTTGAAAAACCTGCTGATTCTTTTTTAAGATAATCAAATAAAAGTTTATTGAGAATAACATCTTTTATACAATACTTTAAAGTATCTTTAGTATAAATGTGAAAGTCCTCAGGGGGTAAGTCTTTTGCTACACCCAACTTAGAACCCCAAACTTTTAATGAATGTCCTTTCTCTCGTACAGGATTTAAAAGTCTAGATAATACTAAAGTGTCTACAACTTTTTCTTTGTCCCACAAATCAATACCATGTAGTTTTTTAATTACAGGAATATCAAATCCTATAATGTTGTGACCTATAAGTTTATCAGCTTCTGCTAAGAAGTCTAAACCTTTTAAAATATTATCATCTATAATGTCAAAGGTATACTGTTTATTGTTTTCGTCTATTGCTACAATACAATGTATCTCTGTAGCATGTAAATCGTCTGTCTCTATATCAAATACTAATTCCACATAACTTCTCCATTAGAATGGTATTGTATCATCTGAACTAAAACTATTCAAGATTTCTTCATCTTCATATTCAGACAGTCTACCTGTATCTTTATTATAAACCAATGCAGTAGCTAACCCTACATCCCCTGTATAACGTGACTTAAGTACACGTAATCTTGTCGTTCTAGATTCTAATTCATCCTCTGATTGTTGATTCCTTTCTAAAGCTATAACACAGTCTGATAGTTGAGCGATAGCATTAGAGCCTCTTAGATGTGATAAGCTTACACTTACTCCATTCTCATGCCCTTTATCACCCTGAACTCTACGAAGGTGAGAGACAAGTATAATACCTGCACCTGTTTCTTCAACTAAACTTCTAAGACGAGTCATAATATTATCTATTGCCCTACGCTCATCACCCTCTGTCATAGAACTAACTAACATATGAAGGTGGTCTACGACAACCCACTTACAATCACAACCAACAATAAGATAACGAAGTTTTGAAAAGATATCTTCAATGTCATTCGTACCAAAGTGAGCATGAATAAATACTTTGTCTTGCTCAAAAGTTTTATCAAACATTTTGATTAAGTCTTGCTCTCTATACTTATCTCTAATATCATCAATGTAAAGTCTATCGTTCGCTTCAATAGATAAGATTCCGTCTACTGTACGTCTCCAATCTTCTTCTAAAGCTATGACTCCTACATTATCTTCTGTCTGATGTATAAGCCAATGCTCTAGTTCTCTAGTGACAGAAGACTTACCAAGACCTGTACCTCCTGTAAGCGTAAGTAGTTCACCTTGTCGTAAGCCAATAAGTTTTTTGTTAAGACCATGCCAAGGGTAAGGTACACTACTTTTCTTTTCTCGTTCTAAGAAATCTTTTTGTTTCTCTGATACTCTAATGATACCACTAGGTGTATAGACCTTTGCATCCCACCAAGCCTGAGTAAATTCTTTATGCAAATTCTTACGAAGCATATCATTGGCATCTTTGTAACCATTAGGTATTGACACTATCTTAGCCTTACGAGGCTTGATAATACTTGCTACTTTTTGTGCGGCTTCTATGCCTTGTTTGTCATTGTCAAAACAAATGACTACATTATCAAAACTTTCTACATATTCTATGTTTTCTTTTATATCTCTGACTGCACTTTGTGCACCATTTTTTATTGATACGACTGCCCACTTACTACCTAGTAATTCATAGCCTGCCATAGCATCACATTCTCCTTCAACTATAGTTAGATATTTACCACCTTCTTTGAAGAGTTGTTGACCAAACAAACCTGTACCTGCAGTTGTACCTTCAAACTTAAAGTTTTTATCTTTAACAAATCTAATCTTTGTACCTGTTTGTTCGTTGTTTATATGATAAGGATATCTATGTTGGGCTAGTACACCTTGAGAGTCATATACAACCTTGACTCCATACTTTGTCGCAGTCTCTTTAGATATACTTCTATCTGTAAGGGGTGCGTATGTCCCACTATGGACTGTTTCTGTTGGTTGAGTTGGTGGTTTATAATTATTATTCATAGGTACAATATTTGGTTTAGGGGTAAACTTACCACAACTAAAACATTTAGTTGACCTGTCCTCATTGATACATAAAGCATCACTACTATTACAGTCAGGACAAGGTTGATGAGTTTTATAAAAAGGACTTCTGTGATTGTTCATATTTGTTCCATAAAAAAGGCTAGACATTATACACAGTAATGCCTAGCCAACTTTTAAATAAACTTAACTTTTTTCTGTGCTATCGTCAAGTTCAGTTTCTGAGGGAGTACCTTCATCATTGTAGATTGCTACAATTCTATTTGAAAAGAAATTAATACCTGCTTGTAACTCTTCCAAGTCAAGTGTGACATTAGCTTTCTTTTGATTGAGTCGTTGAAGTCTTCCAAAGATTTGCTGACCTTCCTCAGGCAAATCCTCTACAAAGACTTGTACATCATCAATAGTAATGAAAGGTTTATTAGGTTCTTCTAACATGATATCTTCATCAGTCATTAAAACTCCTCCCCGTCACCAAACGGATTCAATTCGTCTCCGTCTTGTGACTTTACAGGTACTAAGTCTAGCACTTGCATGGCTTGAAAGTCTAAGCTAACACCTGATTTGCCTGCATAATCCCAAGCAAACTCATTGTATTGTACCTTGACCGCAGAGCCATTACCTACTGTAGTATCCATTGGCTCTTTATTTAGATTGTAGAGCTTTGGAGCAGGTCTTCTGCCATTCTTAGCATTTACTTTTCTTTTGATAGTCACGGCTTTACCTATGTATTGAGGTTCACCGCTCTCATCTTTCAATGAAAAGTCTTTAACTTTAACTCCTCGTGAGATAAAGTCTTGAGCGTCTTCATCACTAATTACTAGGTCTACTGTGTAGACTGGTTCAAAAGTTTCGTTAGGTGCTAGGACGCTCGCCCAGTACGCTATTCCTGTTGCTACTGCCATATGTTTTACTCCTTATATATTAGTAGTTATTAATGTGGAGTTATTATACTCCAATTTTCTAGAAAGTGTCAAGCACTTTTTCTAAAAACTTTATGATTCCTGATTGTTCTGTTTGAGATACACGCACACTAAATGTTTTAGTGTCCTCGTCATACTCATTCATATAAGCATCACCATTTTTATACATAGTTTCACCATTGTCTAAACAAAAGTTATCCCAATCGTTAAATTGAGTTTGTGTTAAAATAAATGTTTTCATTCTAATCTCCTAATATTTTTATAGGTATGTAGCAATCCTTAACATTCCCTGTCAAGCTAAAAGAATCTAAATACTTTTGCATACCTCGTTTAAGTTTGTTAGGAATTGAAGGTTTATAATTTACATTTATTATTTGATTGTCTTGGACATCATACGAAACTTTAAATGAGTAGTCTCTTCTTAAAGAAATGTCTTCTATATAGGGTAACAATCTGTTATGTGGGGTAGGGCAAGAAGCAGTAGTTGTTATCTTTACGACAGGCACTTCGACAGGTAATTCTACTACCTCTTGCTCTTTAGCTTTAGGAGAAACAGGTAAAGGTGTTGCAATCTTATCCTGATTACCTTCATCTTCCTTCTCTTCAACTAATTCTTTTTCAACTCTTTGTGGTTGAGTATCAAAAAACATTTGATAAAAGGAATTCGCAGAGTCTTGAGTCTCCTGTAATTGTCGTTGAACTTCTTCTAACTCCACCGAATTATCTTCTATCTTCCTTTCTAAATATTCAAAGTCTGTTATATTGCTTTGAACATATTGTGATATTTTTAATAAATCATTATTTAATTTATTAATTTTTTGAAATTGTTCGTCTTGATATGTCAACTCTTCTACTAATGTTGTAATAAAAAATCCAAAAAACAATACATAAGCTCCGATGTAAATATAATCTTTACGTTTCATACTTTCTCCTTTTAATTCTTTTGAGTTTTCCTCGCCAGTTTAGTTTCCAAACCTCTATTGTATCATCCCCATAGTAAACTGTCAACACCCCATTGTCTGCATACAAAGAAGTTACTTTATCTTTTTCTTGTTGCTCTGCAAATATTTTGTGTATGTCGTACTCTGTCATGCTACAGGTTTAAGTGTATATACTAACGGGTCTACTGCATCTACTATTGGTTCAAGATAGTCTCTAACATCATCATCAGTAGGATAACCACTAACCTCTAACTCTACAAAGACTTTATAGATTATAGGAACTCCTACCCACTCTGTTACTCTGTCAAAACTGAACCTTCTAAACCCACCTGCATCACCAACATCTGCTCCCTGAAAACCATAGAAGTCTCCATAAAAGCCCTCGGGTTCGATTGTTCTAATTTCATCATGACTCCCGTATTTAAACTGAACTACTTTTTTGTTTCGTATAGCTTCAATAATTTCTAGTGTTACATTTGATATGTCAATCATTTTCCTTGCCCTCTATAAGCTTTGTAAGATTTACGTTTTGATTTATTCATTGTAGAGAATCCTACATTTCCTCTACCAATCGAAGTCTTTTTACCTCTTGAACCTGTAATAGATTCATGAGCC
>UEXM01002822.1_pt1 | contig 11849 bp, 13 predicted proteins | sample 1796661 | NCBI WGS metagenome assembly UEXM01 (sample SAMEA4772469, study PRJEB27181) | metagenome
GCAATGCGTTTATCGGTGGTAAACATGCTATGTTGTGCTACACACCAAACAATGCTGGTCTTATGTCACCAGCCGCTGGTTTGACCTTTGCTTGGAATAACCTTGAAGGTGTAAACAACTTAGGTATTACTGTTGAGTCATTCTCAGACGATGCTCTTAAGCGTCAACAGATTGCTGAGATGATCCAAGTTAAAATGTCATACGACATGAAGATCGTAGGCGCTGACTTGGGTGCGTTTGTTAATAACATCGTACAGTAAGTATTTACTCTGGTGGGGGCTGTAGTGGCCCTCACTTCCCCTTAATCAAAGGATTACCCGATGTTCCTTAATGAGCCGATGCAATACGACAGACCCCTCTTTGTTACCCTGACTATGAAAGCACAAGGCCGCACATTTAATGCTGGTGATGAGCTTAAGTGGAAAGAGATAGGTCTAGATAAAGAATTAGTAAAGATACTCTACAGAGAAGGTAGACTAAGACACAGTGCCACTCTTGAGGCTGAAACCAAAGTAGGTGACGGACTAGAGGTACTTGATGTCAGTGGACTACACAACCTAGTAAACGGTATCAACGAAAAAGTAAAGTCTAAGACAAATTCTGAAACTGAGTTCCAAAAGAAGAAGTGTAAGAAGTCTAAGATAGCTGATAAACAACGTGGGCTTATTCGTAGCTGGCGTAGAAACTATGGTCACATGGAGACTTAAATAATGGCTTGGTCGTATGATGCAACTGATTTAGGTATAGGGACAGTCTCTGGACGTTTAAACTCTGTACGTCTTCTTGTAGGGGACACCGACACTAACGACCAACAAGTGCAGAATGAAGAGATAATCTTTGCACTAGCTCAGACCAGTGACAACGTATATCAAGCGGGTGCTTGGACTGCTAGAACAATAGCTGCACAATACTCTCGTAGGGTCACACAGAACCTCTCAGGCGCTCTTAGTGCTAACTACAGTGACCTAGCTAACCAGTACTCTCAGCTTGCCTTAGACCTTGAGCTTAACGGTAAGAAGGCTGGAGCTAGTATTGGTGTAGTAGCTGGTGGCATCAGTATTTCCACGGTGGATAATGTAAGACAAAACACAGATCGTGTTCCACCATCCTTCCGTAGAGATAGGTTTAAGAACCCACCAAGTTACAGTGGTGATGACTACGATTATAGTTAAGGGGTAGGTGATGGCATTCTCAAGAGGTTATAACCTGCTTAAGATGGTTGATGAGTTTGGGGAATCCCTTACTTTAAAGAAGAAGACTACAGCAGGAACCTACAACCCTACTACAGGGACAGTGACAGGTTCCGCTACAACCGACTACAGTTTTACTGGTTACTTCTATAATTATGATCAAGGTATCATAGCAGACTTCGATCAGATCCGTAGAAGTAATCGTAAATGCGTAATACCAGCTTTAGGATTGGCAGTAGAACCCGATGACGAAGATCAGATTATTGGTAGCGGTGACACAGTTAACATTGTTTCTGTTGTTACTATATTTTCTAACGGGACTAAGGTCTGCTTCCTGTGTGATGTGAGGGAATAATGCAAGTTACTGTTAGCCCCAGACTTACCAAGAAGAAGAAAGAGGTTACGGAGTTCGCTCAGAAACTCTTAGCTAATAAGCTCATTCAAGCTATAGACTTCTTAGATGACCCTTACGTTACTCCTGTAGACACTGGTGCATACGCTAATTCTATGACCCTTAATCAAAGAGGAGATAGCTCTGGACCTGCCATAAGCTCTCGTAGAAAAGAAAGAGGAGTCGACAAGAACTCGGTTCTAAACGAAATGACAAGTAGGCTTTATTCCCAACTAGAAGGTATAGACACTTTAATGGGAGCTACATTTGTAAACAGATCTCCTCACGCTCAAAAAGTAGAAGAAAGATATGCAGTATTTGAGAAGCTTAGGAGTGTATTAAGGTAATGGCTAGTATTCACGACGACATAAGAGCTGCTCTTGAGGTTAAGTTAGCTGCTACCTCTAATATTCCTACACAGATAGCTTATGAAAATGTATCTTTTGAACCCACCACAGGTACAAGCTACCTAAAGGTTAGTTATTTACCGACATCCCGTAGACCCGCAGTCCGAGGGCTTAACCCTCAACAGAGATACGAAGGTGTCTTTAGACTCCAAGTATATTGCCCAGAGGGTGATGGCCCTGCTACCGCCGATGCCTTTGCCAACACTTTGATAGAAGCTTTTGAGGCTACTACTCATATAAACTACAACTCAATCACTGTATCTATTGACTACGCTGAAAGACAGCAAGGTTTCTTAGACGCACCTTGGTACTATGTTCCGGTGAGCATCGGATGGTACTGTTATAACAATTAGGAGAATACATTATGGCCTTCGCACAAGGTTCTCGTTCCAGCCTATCGTACATTGTGGAAAGCACATTTGGTACGACTCCCGCTGGTAACTTTACAAACTTACCCTTTAGCACACACTCTTTGAACTTAAGCAAAGATCGTGTAGCTGGTACTGACATTCAAGCTGACCGTATGCCTCGTGTTGACCGTCATGGTAATCGTCAAGCTGCTGGTGATATCGTAGCGGACTTACGTGATGCTGACTACGATGTATTCTTAGAGTCAGCTATGCTAAACACCTTTTCAGCTAACGTACTTAAGGTAGGTACAGCACCTAAGTTCTTCTCTCTTGAAGACTATGCTGCTGACATTGATCAAGCTCGTTTGTTCACAGGTATGACAGTTTCTACTATGGGTGTCTCTCTAGCACCTAACCAGATGGTAACAGCTACCTATGGTATGGTTGGTAAAGACATGAGTATTAGCGCCACTGAGAAAACACAAAATGCTTCTTCAGCTAATGCCCCCTACGATGCTTACTCAGGTACATTAGCAATTGGTGACGTCAATGGTACACCCTCTACATCAGCTATCGTAACTGGTATGGACTTTACTTTGACTAACTCATTCGCACCTACCTTTGTAATTGGTAGTGATAGTGCGCCACAATTAGAGGTTGGTCGTGCAGAAATCGAAGGTACTCTATCAGCTTACTTTGAGGATGCATCACTAATCAACCGCTTCTTAAATGAAACAGAAACTGAGCTTGAGGTAACTGTGGGCGATGGTAGTAATACCCTTAAGTTCGCATTCCCACGGGCTAAGATTAACAGTGCAGACGTAGGTGTAGATGGTCCAACTAGCCGTGTCATTTCTATGTCATTCGTAGCACTCTACAACACGACAGACGCAAGTAACTTAGTTATTACTCGCTCTTCATAAGTTCCCTAGCTAGGGTGGGGAGGCATTGGTGTCGGGTCTGATGCTTCCCCTTTAATTACTAACCCGACAACTTTTACCCGAAAGGAAACTCGACATGGACTTGATGGATTTAAAACCTAAGTCAGATACTATTGAAGTAATCTTGAAACACCCTAACACTCTTGAGCCACTGACTAATGATGATGGTAGCGAGATGACTGTTACGGTACACGCTCAACACTCTAAGGAATACCGCGGAGCTATGCATGAGCAACAAGATCGTAGGATTGATAAGCTGCAGAAGAAAGGTAACAACAAGTACTCCGCAGCAGATCTGGAGACAGATACCATCAACCTATTAGTCAAGGTTACTAAGGAATGGGATATCACCTATGGCGGTGAAAAACCTAAGCTAACCTCAGCTAAAGCTAAAGAAGTATACACTGAGGTGTTCTGGCTTCGTAACCAGATCGAGGAGGCACTCTCTGAAAGCTTGGATTTTACCAAGGCCTGATTGACGAACTGCTTGAGTACGCAGAACATGAGTTCTCTCTCAATAAGTCCGGCAAAGATGGCACATCCCAAAGAGAACATTTAGAGCAAGTACAAAGGCAGACTGGTCAGACACCAAAGGAATTAGAAGGAACACCTTTTCCCACGTTGGTATCTCACATATGGTCTGCCTTTGCTGCATTAAGCTCTGCAAGAACTAACGGGTTTAGTGGACCTAATCCACTTAGTTACACTGAGATAAAGTCTTGGGTAGAGCTTACTAACGCCTCTGTATCTGCTAGAGATGTAGAAGCAATCAAGAGCCTAGACATAGTTTTCATAAGGACACATAATGGGTAGTGATATAAAGTTTGACATTGAGGTTACTGGTATAAAGGAGCTGAAAGATGCTGCTGCCAGTTTCGACCGCCTTGGTAAGATCTCTGCCAAACTATCAGCTCAGTATAAACCTTTAGGTGCTCAGACTACAAGACTTGTCCAAGAAACAAAACGACTTGCAGCTTCTAAAAAGCAATTAGAGAAAGCTGTTGAAGACGGTCTTATAACTGACGCTCAGTCTAAGAAAGCTATGGCCGAGCAAGAGAGGTTATCTAAAGAGAGAATACTTACAGATAAAACTCTCATAGCTCAGGCTAGAAAGAGAGCCAAAGCTGAAAAAGAGCTAAAGAGAGAAACAGCTAGGCTTGTTAAGGAATATGCACCTGCCAGAACTGCCGCTGACTTATACCAAAAGAAGCTTAAGGAAATTGATCAAGCTTTACACCGTAATGTCATTAGCTCTGACGAAGCTGCAAAAGCGACTGCAACTCTTAAAAGAGAGTTCAATCAGTTTACTTCAGGTCTAGCTACTGGTGGCAACCAGTTTGCTAAGTTTAACGTAGAAGCTTATAAAGCTAACCAAAGAACCAAAAGATTTGCTTCTGTAGGTCTACAGCAAGCTGGTTATCAGGTAGGTGACTTTGCAGTACAGCTTCAAGGTGGCACTAACATAGCTGTTGCCTTTGGTCAGCAGATGTCTCAGTTGTTAGGTATCTTTGGAGCAGGAGGTGCTATAGCCGGTGCTGGTGTTGCTATTGCTACCGCTTTCATAGCACCTCTTATAGATGCAAAGAAAAACGCTAAAGGTTTTAATGACACCTTAGATACTATCGGTTCTACTATTAGCTCTATGGAATCCCTTGGTGATACCTTAAGAGATGTTTTAGTTGCTCCTTTCTTTGAAGGACAAGAGGCTGCTACTTCTTTCTTTACTAGAATAACTCAGGAACAAGAGAAAAGAGCAGGTCAAACAATAGCAAGTGCCTTGGGTCGTCGAAAAGTTTTAACAGGTAAAGGTACTGGTATACTAGGTACTTTAGAACGTGTAAAAGAGGGTCTTGAAAAAGGTACTAAACAAGGTCTCTTCCCTGCTTTAGAGGGAGAAGCAGCTGTAATAGACCAAGAGGCTATTGATGCTGTACAGGCAGCTATGTTTGACCTGGTATCTGCTGTAAGATCTAAAACAGGTGAACTTCTTCCTTTAGAAGAAATGGCAGAAAACTTAGTAAACCTTGCTGAAGCAGGTAGAACTTCTGCGCCTACTATACAAAAAGCAATAACAGATCTTATTCAATCAGATGACGTTCTGTTGGGTGTTTACAGAAGAGTTATCGAAAAGAGAGCTGAAGACGCCAAGGCTGCAGCTGAGGCTGTTAGCGATAGAGAAAACGCCCTAATGAAAGGTACGTTTGATCTTCAAGATGAGTTATACAAGCAGCATAAACAAGAACAAGAAGATGACTTTAATAACTTCATATCAGTACAAGCGGCAGCTGAGAAAAAACTAGCTGATGAAAACGCAGCCTACGTTAAGAAACAAGCTGAAGACAAACAAGCTCAAGAAGAAAGAGCTATGGCTCTGCAAGAAGAGATGATCAAAAGAGGTCAGGAAGCTCAAGCTAGGAGAGATGAAACTGCCCATAAAGCTCGTCTTAAGTACATGGACCTTGAAGCTGCTAAACAAGTTGAACTGGGTTTAGTTCCCTATGGCGTAAGCATGTCTATGATCAGCGGTGCTGTAGGTATTTATAAAGATGGACAAAAAGGTAAAGATAAAAAAGGCCCTAAAGCTCCTAAAGATGCTTTAGTATCTCTTATGCAAAACCTTACACTGCAAAAAGAGTTGTTAGGTGTAGAGGAAGACAGGGCCAGTGTCCTAAAAGCCCTAGGTGAGTCTCGTAACAAGTATACAGAAGAGCAGATACAAAGAGCTGTAGACCTGACTGAGAAAATAAGAATACAGACAGAGGCGCTAGAGCTTCAGAAACAAGTAGGAGACATGATTGGGCAAACCTTTGAGGATGCCTTCATGTCTATGATAGACGGAACTAAATCTGTACAAGATGCATTTAAACAGATGGCCTCTGAGATTATTAAAGAACTCTATAGAATATTCGTGGTCAAACAGATTACAGGTATGATAGCTACGGTAGCAGGAGATGCTACAAGTCTCATGTCTGGTAGTAACCCTTTCGCATTTGATGGTGGTGGATATACAGGATCAGGCCCAAGATCAGGTGGCTTAGACGGTAAGGGTGGCTTTATGGCTATGCTACACCCTAGAGAGACTGTCGTAGACCACACTAAAGGTCAGGGTGTAGGTGGTGAAGTTATTAACGTAACTCAAAATATTAATGTCTCCACAGGCGTACAACAGACTGTACGTGCTGAGATTAAACAGCTTATGCCACAGATAGCCAACAGTGCTAAGTCGGCTGTACTAGACGCTAAGAGGCGTGGTGGTGCGTATGGAAGAGGGTTTGCGTAATGGCTATTAGTTATCCTTTGAGTTTACCTACAAGTATTGGTATAGCTCAGATAGAATTTAGAGCAGCTAATGCTGTAGCTGTCTCAAGGTCACCCTTTACTTACTCCACTCAAGTTCATGCCTACTCTGGACAGTCTTGGCAAGCTGATGTTACTCTACCTAGTATTCGTAGGGACTTAGCCGAAGAGTGGGTAGCTTGGCTTATTTCCCTTAAGGGGCAACTAGGAACTTTCTACTTAGGTGATCCTAATGCTGTAACACCTAGAGGTTCAGCTAGAGACACGGATACAATCCTAGTAAATGGGGCTACATCATCAGGCAACACACTTGCTATTGATAGTGCACCTGCAAGTCAGACGGGATACCTCAAAGCTGGTGACTACATGCAAGTAGGCACTGGAACAAGTAGGCAACTGTTTAAAGTTTTAGCAGACGTTAATACGAATGGCTCTGGTCAAGCTACAGTTGACATATGGCCCGATGTTAGAACCACTATAGCTAACAACGCTGCTGTTACTGTAGAGAATACTAAAGGCATCTTTAGGTTATCCTCTAACGAACAGGGCTTCAGTATAAACGAGGCTAGTTTCTATGGTATATCCTTTGGAGCTATGGAGTCTATTATATGAGCCGCACAATACCTTCAGCACTTCTTACAGCACTTAGTCAGCCAGAGGTTAAGCCTTACCTTGCTGTAGAATTTGACTTCGATAGTTCCCCTATACGTTTATGGACAGGTTATGGTGACAGAACTATTGGCTCAGACACATATACAGGCGCTGGTAATTTATTATCAGTAGATAACTTTGATGAAGTTAATGACCTATCCGCTAAGTCACTTACTATTAGCCTTACAGGTATCTCATCAAGTATTGTTTCTATAGCTTTATCTGAGCCTTATCAGAGAAGAACTTGCACAGTTTACCTTGGTACAGTTGATACATCTACACCCATAGAAATCTTTAGTGGTTTTATGAATGTGATGACCATTGAGGATAGCGGTGAAACAAGTGACATCTCTGTTGTCGTAGAAAGTAAGTTGATTGAGTTAGAAAAAGCTAGTGATAGACGTTATACTGAAGAGAACCATGCATCTAGACACTCAAGCGATACGTTCTTTTCCTATGTAACTAAACTACAAGATGAGAAGGTTGTATGGGGCAGAGAGAACGCTTAAATAACTTTATAAGTCAGATTAAAGATAAACCATTCTCTTGGGGAGAACACGACTGCTTAACTTTTACTAACTCTGCATTTCGTGAGATGTATGGTGAGGGTTGGGCAGATGACTGGTTAGGTAGGTACAATGAGAAATCTGGCGTTAAAGCTCTACAAGAAGAGTTTGGCTATAAAACCTTTATAGAAGCTGTAGACGATAAACTAACTCGCATAGATTATGTACCACCACTGGGTTCTTTAATAACTACGAAAGAAGCTAAGAGGTGGATCACAGGTTTTGCTATGGGTATATCTAATGGTAAACGTGGTGTATTTCTATCAGAGGGTGGGCTAATACACTTACCTTTTGATGTAGTAAATTATTCTTGGATTAAAGAAACATGAAAAATAACCTACCATACAGTGTACTAAGAGAGTATAACTCTTGGCAGAATGTACCCAGAGCCGCTGCTGTTGGTGCTGCTATTATGGGTAACGTGGGAACTGCTTCCCTCTTTGGATCTACTTTTCTAGGCGGTGCCTTAGCTTTTATTACTCCCCAGTATATTGTGGGATTCCTAGTCACCTCTCTAGTAACCTCATGGGCTATGAAAGCCCTTGCTCCAAAGTCTTCACTAAGAAGTTCTAGCTCCTCTGGTTTACTTGTAAATGCAAGGGAACCTGCTGCTTCTCAAGATTTCGTCTACGGGGAAGTTAGAAAAGGTGGTGTAATAACCTTCTATGAATCTAGTGGGGATGACAATACATACCTACACCAGATAATTGCTTTAGCTGGGCATGAAGTTCACAGTGTAGATGACATCTATATTAATGACCAAGTAGCTACATTCAGTGGCAACTTTGTAACAACTACTGGGTCTGGGGACTCTCAAGTTAATTGGGACAGTAAGATCCGTATTAAGAAATATGATGGGTCACAGACAACAGCAGATAGTGACTTAGTTAGTGAGACTTCAGCTACAAGTACTTTTGTAGGTAAGGGTATAGCTTATTTATACGTCAGGTATGAGTATGACCAAGATGTGTTTGCTAATGGGCTACCTCTTATTACAGCTAAAATACGTGGTAAAAAGGTATATGACCCAAGGACTACATCTACCGCTTACAGTAACAATGCTGCACTTTGCATACGTGACTTCTTAACTAGCAGTTATGGTCTTAGTGACAATAGTATTGATGATGTTGATTTAGCTGCTGCTGCTAACGAGTGTGATGAGAACGTAGCACTAGATGGTGGTGGTACTGAGAAAAGGTATACAGCAAATGGTGTCATTAAGGCAAGCACCCCTACTGGCTCTGTACTAGAGGATCTTGTTACGTCTTGTGCTGGTACGTTGTTCTGGGGTGGGGGTAATTGGAAGTTAAAAGCTGGTGCTTATACATCCCCAGTCAAAACTCTTACCCTTGATGACTTAAGAGGTCCAATAAATCTATCAACTCGTGTTTCCATGAGGGATAACTTTAATACTGTTCGTGGTACATTTAACGATGCAGCCCAAGACTATATTACTGCTGACTATCCAGAGATAAAGAGTACAGCGTTTATAAACCAAGATGATGGAGAAGAGGTTGCATTAGACCTTGAGTTACCCTTTACTACAAGTGCTGCATCGGCTCAAAGGTTAGCCAAACTTACATTATTCCGTGGTCGTGAACAGATGACCCTATCAGCCGATTTTGGCTTAGAGGCTATGGAAGTTGAAGTAGGTGATATTATAGCGTTTACTAATGCTAGGTATGGCTTTAGCGCAAAAGAATTTGAGGTAGTTGGTTGGAAGTTATCTGCTAGTGAAGATGCTGGTGACCTACGAATAAACTTAACCCTGAGAGAAACATCACAAGCTGCATTTGATTGGAACGCTGAAGAGACTGCCATAATAAGTAATGATTCAAACCTTCCAAACATTTCCGCTGGTACTGCAATTACTAGTTTAACTCTGTCGGGAGGCGGTTCTGAGGTTCAAGGTGATGGGACTGTTATAAATAGCTTATTAGCTAGTTGGACCGCTGCTGACAGTTCTTTTGTAAGTTACTATGAGGTGGAGTTAAGGCAGACAAGCAGTGCAAATACCACTACATTCACAACGTCAGAGACATCAATTCTTTTAAACCCTATTGTTGATAATGTTAGCTATACAGTTAGAGTAAGAAGCGTATCAATAACTGGTTTTAGAGGTGCTTACACATCAGCTACTGCAAGTAATGGTGGGGATGTTACGGCACCTAGTCTCCCGACTACAATTACTGCGACAGGTGGCTATGAACTTATTACCATCTCTTGGACAAACCCTGCCAATCGTGATTTAAATTTTGTTGAGATATACGAAAACTCAAGCAACACAACAACTGGTGCAAACCTTGTTGGTACATCTTCTGGCAACTATTTTGTCAGGACAAACTTAGGAATAGATGTTACAAAATACTATTTCTTAAAGGCTGTAGACTTTAGTAACAACAAATCTGGTTTTACTTCTGGTGTATCTGCAACAACTGCCTTCATTGATAATATCGCTTTTGAAAATGGTATAAGGCAACTATTCTTAGATCAAGGGTTAGACATAATTGAGCCTGTTTCGTCTTTACCGGCCGCTGGTGACTTCGCAGGGCAGCAAGTATTCTTAACCAGTAATGGCAAGCTGTATCGTTGGACAGGTAGTGCGTGGGTATTAACGATTGCTGCATCTGATGCTGGTGATTTAACTGGTCAAATAACTGGAACCCAGATTTCTGATGACGCTATTACTGCGCCCAAAATTTTAGCAGGAACGATAACTGGCAACGAGATTTCAGCTAATACGATTACTGGCGGGCTTTTAAGCACCTCTGGGATTATTACATCAACAGCGCAAATTGGTGATGGCTTAATTGAGAACGCCAAAATTGCAAACGGTGCAATATCTAGGCTTAAAGTACAAGACGGAGAAATCATCCGTGCAAAAATAGCAGACGCAGCTATTGATGATGCCAAAATAGCTAATCTTAATGCAAATAAGATTACTGCTGGAACAATTAGCGCTGCTAGATTTATTGGGGCAGGTATTTCTCAAGTAGCTAGATCAGGTGGTAGCTCGTTGACTATTGGGACAGGCGCTACATTCACCGCAACTCTAACTGGCTGCACATCAGGTTCTATCATTTACGCCATAGCATCAGGTTCTATGCGAAGTGGGTTAAATAGTAGTCTTGGAAAGCTAACTCTAGCCGTAACAGGTGGAACATCAATGGTATCATTTACTAACTCCATGAGTACTGCTGCATGGGGGTCGACGTCAGCGGTTGTTGCTGTACCAAGTAACTCTAGCTCAACCGTGACAGCATCAGCAACTTTTGAGCGTTCTTCTATTACTGATAACCCTAACTACACGCTAAACTATGGTATTATTTTAGTGGAGGTCTTGCAGTGAATTACATTCTGTACAATGCAAGCGAAATTGTTGGCCGCATATCTTGTTCTGAGCACGACATTGAGCAAAATCGTAATGGTAACAACTATACTATTGATAGTTTTGAAGGGTACGAGATAGCTGAATTAAAAGTTGTTAATGGTTTAATACAACTGAAAAGTTCGTCTGAGATTTCCACTCAGAAAGATGCTGATAATTTAGAGTTGATTAGGTCAAAGCGAAATAGCCTTTTATCTGAAAGCGACTGGACGCAAGTGCCAGACAATCCACTTACAGATGCACAACGTCAGGATTGGGCTGCTTATAGACAAGACCTCAGAGATATAACCAAAACTTATACAGACCCTCTTACCATTGTGTGGCCTGATAAACCAGAATAAAGGAAAATAAAGTGGCATACAAACTAGGAACACGTAGCTTACAGAACTTGTCAGGAGTACACCCTGATATGCAAGCTGTAGTTAAGAAAGCAATAGAGATCACTGAAGTAGACTTCACAGTCATCGAAGGTATACGTCATATTGATCGTCAGAGACAGTTACTCAAAGAGGGTAAGTCAACTACCCTTAACTCAAGACACATCACAGGCCATGCTGTAGACATGGTTCCTTGGCCTGTAGATTGGGAAGACTTAGATAGGTTTGAAACTATGGCTGAAGCCATGAAGGATGCAGCAGAAGAGCTTGACATTTCCATCGTATGGGGTG
>UEXM01002823.1_pt1 | contig 11847 bp, 15 predicted proteins | sample 1796661 | NCBI WGS metagenome assembly UEXM01 (sample SAMEA4772469, study PRJEB27181) | metagenome
AAAAGCCCGGGCCGAAGCGGGGCAGACCCTGGATGGCGGCTTCGACTACCTGAAGCTGGAACGTAGGGCCTACTACGTGCACAAGGACAGCTATCGCAAGGCGGTCAACGCCCACATCGCCGACCTGAAACAGGGGGTGTGAGGTGGAGGTTCAGTTCAGTAGCGAGAATTTGCTGATTCTCAACGTCATCCTGGCGTTCATGATGTTCGGGGTGTCCCTGTCGCTCACCGGTGAGGATTTCCGGCGCGTGCTCAAGCGCCCGGATGCGCCCATTGTCGGTCTGCTTGCCCAGTTCGTACTGTTGCCCGCCGCCACCTGCCTGACCACCTGGTTCTTTGAAGTGGACCCGGAAATGGCGCTGGGCATGATCCTGGTGGCGTCCTGCCCGGGGGGCTCGTTTTCCAACATCATGACCTGGCTGGCGCGGGCCAATGTGGCGGTCTCGGTAAGCATGACCGCGATCTCCAGCCTGGTGGCCATGGTGATGACACCGTTCAACTTTGCCCTCTATGGCTGGCTCAACCCCCATACCCGGTCCATGCTCACCGAAATCCAGCTGGACAGCATGAACATCCTGATCCTGGTGGTGCTGGTGTTGGGGCTGCCGCTGCTGGTGGGAATGATGACCGGCAAGCTGTTTCCGCGCTTTGCCGCGAAAGCCGAGAAGCCCATGCGGGTGATCACGCTGCTGGTATTGCTGTTGTTTGTTGGGGTGGCGTTCAGCAACAACATGGATGTGTTCCTGGCCACGGCGGATCGCATCGTCATTCTGGTGGTGTTGCAGAATATGCTGGCGCTGGGCATGGGGGCCTTTGCCGGCATGCTTACGGGGCTGCCCCGGCAGGATCGTCGTGCCATCACCATGGAGGTGGGGATTCAGAATTCCGGCCTGGGGCTGGCCATCCTGTTTACGTTTTTCCCGCAAGCCAGTGGCATGATCCTGATCGCCGCTTTCTGGGGTGTCTGGCATCTGATTTCCGGATTGTTGCTGGCCTGGTGGTGGTCACGAGGTCATGACCGTGAGGAGGGCCCATGCGACGACGCATCCTGATTACCGGCGCCGCCGGCTATATCGGTAGCCAGGTGGCTCGCCGACTCAGCCAGGACCACCATGTGGTAGGGGTGGATATTCGCGCGGATGACAGTGCCGACTTTCCCTTTTACGAGATGGATATCCGTAACCCGGATCTGGGGCGCTTGCTCAGTGAGCATGACATTCAGCAGGTGGTTCACCTGGCCGCCGTGCTGGAGGATTCCGGCGACCGGGCACGGGATTTTGACATCGATGTGAATGGTACCCGTAACGTGTTGGACGCTTGTGTGGCGGCGGGCGTGGAGCAACTGGTAGTGACCAGTTCCGGCGCCGCCTACGGCTATCACCCGGACAACCCCGCCTGGCTGGATGAGGATGATGCCCTGCGCGGCAACCCGGAATTCCCCTACTCGGATCACAAGCGCCAGGTGGAAACCGTGCTGGCGGAGTATCGCCAGACACACCCGGCCCTGAAACAGTTGGTGCTGCGCCCTGGCACCGTACTGGGCGCCAATACCCGCAACCTGATTACCCGCTTGTTCGAGAAACCCCGGCTGGTGGCGGTGGCCGGGTCGCCGTCGCCCTTTGTCTTTATCTGGGACCAGGATGTGGTGGCGATCATTCAGAAAGGCGTACTGGAAGGCAAAGCCGGCCGCTACAACCTGGCCGGTGACGGTGCCCTCAGCATTCATGAGCTGGGCCGCTTGCTGGATAAGTCGGTGGTCTCCGTCCCCGCCGGGCTGATTCGCGCCGCCTTGTGGATTGGCAATCGGCTGGGCTTGACGAACTACACCCCGGCGCAGGTGAACTTCCTGCGCTATCGGCCGGTGTTGGATAATCGACGACTCAAGGAAGAGTTCGGCTATATCCCGCGCAAGACCTCGGAGCAGGTGTTTCGCTTCTATATGGCCGGCCAACAACAGAGGAAGGATTAATGAAAACCATACTGATTACCGGTGCCGCATCCGGCCTCGGTTGGGCCCTGTCCCAGCAGGCCTTCTCGCTGGGCCATCGGGTCATCATGACCGACATGAATGCCTTGCTGCTGGCGGCTCGTGCTGATGCACTGGCCAGCCAGGATCCATCCCGCGTCACCTTTCACCGGCTGGACGTGACGGACAGTGATGCGATCACCGCACTGGTGACCTTGCTCAAGGAAAAGGAGGGTGGCCTGGATGTGTTGATCAACAACGCCGGGATTACCCACCGTTCACTGGCAGACAAGACCGACATTGCCGTGTTCCGCAAGGTCATGGCGGTGGACTGGCAGGCGCCGGTAGAAATGGCGGTGGCCTGTTTGCCGCTGCTCAAGCGTAGCGGTGGTGGCATCATCAATATCGGTTCCATGGCCGGCTGGATGCCGGTGCTGGGGCGAGCGGGTTACTGCAGCGCGAAAAGTGCCCTGAGCCAGTTTTTCGAGGTGCTGCGCGGTGAAGTGGCGCAGTACGGGGTGCATATCCTGATGGTGTATCCCAGCTTCCTGGACACGCCCATTGAAACCAATGCCCTGGGTCACGATGGTCAGCCCGCTGCCCACCCCCGTTCCATGGTGGGGGCCATGCAGACGCCGGAGTGGATGGCCGAGCGGGTGTTCGAGGCCTACTACCGCAAGAAAAAGCGACTGTTCCCGGATCGCTTTACCTGGTTCGCCAGCCTGCTGTGGCGGCTGGCGCCGGACGTCTACCAGCGCATGATGGTGCGCAAGTTTGCAGCCGAACTGGAAGCCCGTTAATGGCAGACATGGCCACGCTACCCTGGCTGCTGCTGGGGCTGTTTATCTTTCTGGCCTTTACCACCGAAGCCGCTACCGGGTTTGGCAGCATCGTCATCGCCCTGTCGCTGGGGGCGCTGGTGCTGCCGATGACGGAGATTCTGCCGGTGCTGGTGCCACTCAATATCGTCATGAGCAGCACCCTGAGCTGGCGGCACCGTCACGCCATTCACTGGCCCACCCTGTGGAAACTGATTCTGCCATTGATGGTGGTGGGGACGCTGGCCGGTTACGGGCTGCGTCCCTGGCTGGGGGATCAGTTGCTCAAGAATGCCTTCGGTGTGCTGGTGCTGTGGTTCAGCGGCCGGGAGCTGTGGCGAATGTGGCGTGGTGCGACTGCCTCGGCCCATGGCGGCCTGTGGGCCCGCGTGTGGATGTTTCTGGCGGGTATCACCCATGGCCTGTTTGCCTCCGGTGGCCCGCTGCTGGTCTATGCCCTCAGCGGTCTGTCCCTGGACAAGCAACGCTTTCGCGCCACCCTGATTCTGGTATGGCTGGCCCTCAACAGTCTGCTCACCCTGGTATTCCTGCTGGATGGCAGTCTGCTGCCGGCGGCGCCACGCATTGCCATGCTGGTGCCGGTGGTCATCGCTGCCATGGTGTTGGGGGAAGTGCTCCACCACCGGGTCAACGAGCAGCGGTTTCGCCAGGCCGTGTTTGTGGTGCTGGCGGTGACCGGGGCGATCCTCGCCTGGCCAGGGTGAGTTGAGCTACGAGCTACGCTGGTTGGATAGGGAAGGTCTGGAAAATTCCTCGTGCTTCGTCATTTCGACGAAGCCGCTGTAGGAGCGGCGCTTGAGCCGCGAACCGCGCTTGCGCGGAAATCGACCGTAGGGCGATCAGGCCATTCAGCACTCGACAGGGCTATCCAAACACAACCAGCCCGTCCCCAGCCCAATATGGCTTGGATCGCCCGGCGGCGGCCAGGTACTTCATGGCTCAACTCTTCCCCTCAACAGGCAATTTTCCTTTCCTCTTTCATCATGCTATTGGTCTCCTGTCGTCCGTTTTATGTTCAGGAGCCCTCATGTCCCATGTGGAAATTCGTCCGGTTACCGGTTTTGCCGTAGAGCCCTGGCTGGATGAGCTGGCTGAATTGCGCATACAGGTGTTTCGGGATTTTCCCTATTTGTACGAGGGGAACCGGGATTACGAGCGTCGTTATCTGGATCGGTATGCCCAGTCTGATCGCAGCGTCTTTGTACTGGCGCTGGAGTTCAACCGGCTGGTGGGGGCGGCCACGGCGTTGCCGTTGCTGGAGGCGGATGAGGAATTTCAGGCGCCCTTCCGGCAACTGGGCGCGGAGCTGGGTTCGGTATTCTATTTTGGCGAGTCGGTATTGCTCCCGCCCTATCGGGGTGAGGGGGTTGGCCACCGCTTCTTTGATCTGCGCGAGCAGTACGCGGCGGATTTTGGCTTTCTGCACACGGCTTTCTGCGCCGTAAAGCGTCCGCATGACCACCCGCTGCGCCCTGAAAATTATCGCCCACTGGATGATTTCTGGCGCGGCCGGGGCTATTTCCCCCAGAAGCAGCTGGTAGCCCATTTCGACTGGACTGACGTGGATGAGGCCGCGCCGACCCGCAAGGCCATGCAGTTCTGGCTCCACAGCCTTTAATCTGGAGTAAGGAAAAAGTGGGGGGGGGCAGCGACATGACGCCCGTGGAGGGCTGACTGCAAGCCACTGCTTTTACAGGCTTTTCTTCTATTTTTCCTGATATGGAACGTTGCGATGAACCCATTATTACAATAATTGCGTAGTTCGTTTGTGTGGGGCTGCCATCAATCTTTCACCCATATGGGCGATTAACCGTCAACTTGTGCCTCCTATACTCGGTGCCTCGGGTGTGAATTTGTTGTGAAGGGGGCTTCATGGAACGGGATTACGGCACGCATCAACACTGGGCAGCTCGCTTTGCCCGCCAGGCTATCATTATCGTGCCGCTGGCATTGCTGGCGGTGGGGGTGGCGGTGATGGTGGCTGGGTAGCGACAGGTTCGATACAGGACGCCGGAAAAATCCGAAGCATGCGATATGTCGGGGTCGTTTCTTCACGGATCGACCTACGGCGCCTTCTGCATCAATACCACCGGGTTGTCCACCAGCGTGACGTGCCAGCCTTGTTCGCGGGCCAGCCAGGCGAAGGTGTGCGGCTGCCAGAAACACACATGGGTCGGGTCGCGGTGGTAATACCAGTGGGCGAAGGCGTTATCGTCGACCAGCCAGTGGGTCATGATGCCCAGCCAGCCGCCGGGTTTCACCAGCCGGGCGAATTGCTGCCATTCCCGTTCGGGACGATGCAGATGCTCCACCACTTCCGTGCAGGTGACAAAGTCGTACTGCTTGTCCAGCGGTGCCCGGTCCGGGTCATAAATCGGATCATAGGTGCGACAGGCAAATCCGCGTTCGGTCAGCATCTGTGCCAGCGCCGGGCCCGGGCCGCAGCCGAAGTCCAGGCCGCAGTCGCCGGGTTGCAGGCGCTCACCTAGCGGGTCGGCCAGCTGTGACAGGAAGCGCCGATAGCCGGCGTCCCCCGGGGCATTGTTATGATGGTCGTAGTGGGCCTTTTCCGTTTCCGGGTCAGGCAGTGTGGCCGGGTCTGCAAAGGTCAGGTGGCAGGTGCCGCAGCGAAAAAAATCACGGGTATCCAGCTGGGCAAACGGCTGTGCGAGATTGCCGCAGAGCGTGCAATGCTGCATGTCAGCGTGATTCCAGCCACCGCTGGATGCGCGCATAAGTCCGGCTTTCCTCGATCATGGTCATATGCCCCATCTGGTAGAACAGCTCTCGGGTGAGTCCCTCAGCCTCTGGATAGAGGCGTGTGGCGAGCCCGCTGTCCACGGTTACCAGCCAGTCCCCGCGGGGTTGTGGGTGGCCGGGTTCGCTGACGCTGCCGGCGATGAACAACTGCTCCACCTGAGAGTCCAGTGGCACCTTGCTGCTGGGGCGTGGTTCGTCCAGCGGGCGGTCGCGCCACTGGTCTTCCAGCACATAACCGAAGCGCAGGTCGCGGATGCCATCGGAGCGCAGATTGGCCAGCCGCATCAAGGGGCGCGAGTAAGGGGTAGCGCCGAGCAGGCGGTTGGCCTGATTGGCGCCACGTTCTAGCAGGGCGCCTTGATGGGGGGAGCCCAGGCAGGCCAGGTGGGTAACCTTGTCGGTCCAGGCGTCGCCACGCAGCCGGCCCTGATGCAGGGCGCTGCGAGCCACCAGGCCGCCCATGGAGTGGCCGATCAGTATCACCCGTTGGGGCAGGGCAGTATGGGCCAGCAGGCCGGCCAGTTTGCGGCCATTGTCGGAGATATGCAGGCCGGTGTTATAGCGCAGGTAACGCACATCGGCTTTCAGTTCGCCCCGGGCCCAGTGGCTGAAGGCATCTGCTGCCGGATTGTTCCAGCAGGCATCGTTCATGCACAGGCCATGGAGAAACACCACCAGGGTGTCGCCCTGAGCCGGGCCGGTGGGCAGCAATTTCATCGGCAGGGCATAAGGGCTGTTCTGTTCGGCCAGTAATTGCCCGAAAACCCCGTTGACGATGCTTTGTAGATCCAGGCTGTCACGCAGTTCCCGGTTGGGGTCTGCCAGCAGATCCGCCATGCCCGCCACATTACCCGCCTGGCGAAAACCGTAGCGGATCAGGTTGTAGACCATCGGCGCGGGGGTGTAGTCGTTGCCGCGCAGGCTGAAAGGATTGGCTACAGCGCCATGAATATCCTGCACCACCTGGGTGATTTCGTTTCCCACACGGGTGACCAGTTGCGCCAGCCCACCGACATTACGGCCAAATTGCTTCATGGGTTCTCCTTGTCTTGTCCGCATCATAGCAGGGCGCTATCAGTCTGTCGGACGTGGCTGGCTGTGGTTGCGTAAAAACCCTTCGCCGGATTGGGCAGGCAACGTAATGATTCGTAAAATGCCCGGGCTTTGCGTGTTTCTTCTTGGTGTGTGGCCCGCGATGGCGATACAGTCTGGATTGTCTTAATGGCTGATATTTCAAGGAGTGAGTCTATGCATACTTTCGGTAAAGCAGCTTTAGCAGCATTGTTTGCCTCTTCCGCCCTGCTGGCGGGTTGCGACAGCAGCGATGGGCCGGTGGAAAAGGCCGGTGAAAAAGTGGACGAAGCGGTAGACTCCATGAACCCGCAAGGTCCCATGGAAGAAATGGGCGAAGATCTGGACAATGCCTATGACAGCGCTGAAGAATCAGCCGAGAGCATGAAGGACGCCGCCGAACAGTAATGGCAGCGGATACATGCTGAAAAAGCCGCCTTCGGGCGGCTTTTTTTATGGGTGCCTTTCTGCCACCTGACAGGTCGCCAGTAATCTATCGATGGCTTGTTGTTCCGGTGGCGTGATCAGTAGCCGGTAGCGCTGCTTGATCTGTTGCCAGTGCTGCCCGTACTGACACCAGTAATCCCGATTGTCCGGTAGCCACTGGTCCGGGCTGCCCGCGCCCTTGCTGCGATTGGCGCCGGCCGATACCGGCAACAGATTGGCCGGATCATTGGCAAACTGGCGCCGGTGGCGTTCATCCCAGCCATCGCCACCATGGCCGTGGGCATGGCGCAGTGGCACCAGGTGGTCGATATCCAGGTCGCCGGCGATGGTAAAGGTCTCTCCACTATAGGGGTCGTGCCAGCGTCCGCTGGCCACGGTGCAGCGGTCATCCCGGGTAAAGGTCACCGGTACCTGGCTGGTGGCAATCAGGATCTCTGCCCGGGTGTCCTGGCAGTCGCCATCCTCATCCAGCCAGTGGGGCCAGTCACGCCGCTCGTAAAGGCCGGAAAAAGCCCGTTGCTGCTGGCGGGCTTCCTGTTCCGCCTGTTGTTGCTGGCGATGCAGGGTCAGGCAGGGTTCGCGATGGCAGTGGTACTGGTCGCTGGTCCGGTTGGTGTGGCCGCCCTGCTTGTCCAGCCCCCCGGGGTGGCTGTGCACGAGGCTGGCGATAGCGATCAGGAAACCAGCAAGGAGTCGATTGGGCAAAAGGGAAGTCCTGGGAGGGGAGCGGCAATATGATCAGGATATCACCCCGCAAATATGTAGGCGATATCTTACAGTGCAAATTCAGGCAATGATCCGATAGCAACAAGATACAAACGGCAACGAGGCAAAACGAAATTCCACTGTGGATAGCTCCGGGTCGTCGCTAGAGTGAAGCTGCCGGGCTGTGGCCGCTTCATGCGTGCGGTCTGTCCTGGGTGTGGTTTGCAGTGCATTTCAAGTAGTAGCAGTTGCAGGAGTCTCGGCTATGGGAAGCCAACCGGAAACGGAGAGGTGGCGTCAGCAGGAGTTGGCGCTTACCGCCGTAGAACATCGCCTTCAGGCGCTGGGTGAGTATCTGGCGGTTTATCGCGCCAGTTATGCCTCCAGCGGTGAGGGGCGCCATTACGCCAGGGTGCGGATGCTGCGCAAGGACATTGGTCGATTGCGGGCCTGGTGGTGGTACCTGCAGGCGACCCGTAGAGGCGCTTCCTGGTTGCCGCTGTTGCATCGTGTGGTGGGTTTGCTGGCGATGTTTGTCAGCCCGGTCCGCCGTGCCGAGCGGCGTCGCCATTCTTCCGGGATGCTGCGCCACCTGACCAGCCACAGCCTGATCGAACGGGCCTATGCGGCCCTTGAGGACGATCTCCAGGGACAGCTGTTGACCCTGCGGCTGGCCCAGTATCAGCGCCCCACGGACAGCCGTAGTCGAGAGATCAACATGTTGCAGCGACAACTGGAAGAAGTGGCGGCCCTGCGCAGCAGCGGCTTGCCCGAGCCGCGCCGGTTGACCGCGATCTGTCATCTTCTGCATCGGGTAATGACGATGCGCCAGTGGCTGGGTCTGCAGTTACCTCTGGCAAATCTGGTGGACCGTTAATGTTGGCAGCGAATCGACTGTCCCCGGCTCTGGAAAGCCTGTCGCGGGTGTTTGCCCTGTCAGATCTGAAGCAATTGTTGCCCGGAGAGGAAGACCAGGCTCTGGATGTGGCCCTGCGCTGGCTGGAAGCTGGCGTCATCAAGCAGGTGGCGCCACCGCGGCCGGTTTTCTTCAAGGTAATACTGGGCGAGGAGCTGGATGAGGCGGATCGCTGCCGTGGCCTGTTGCGGGCTTTCCCCTCGCTGGTGATGGTGGCAGGCTCGGTCCTCTGGCGGCAGGGCCTCAGTGCCCAGCGCGACACGCTGCTGGAATGCTGTGTGTCGGAGCGTGAATTGAATTGCAACCTGCCGGGCGTGGCCCTGCGCTGGCGGCCCCCGGCATGGTGGGCGGCGGTGCGGCAGGCCGGTGGTATTGCCGGTGATCACCACGGCGTGGCCATGCTGACCCCGGAAATGGCGCTGGCCGATGCGGCGGCGTTCCGGGATGTGTGGATGCCGGACCGGGGCGCAGTGGACTGGAACCAGCTGTCCACCGCCAAACTGAGTGAAGCTACCCAGCACTTATTGCCGTTGCGTGAGGAGGGTGGTGTCCGTACGGATTGACGGGGCCTGCCGGACTGTTATTAAATGAGAACCATTATCAGGTCTTCAGGGTTCTTCTCCCATGTGGTTTGCCGTTCTGGCCACCCTGGCCAGTGTTGTCCTTTTTTATCTCAGTGATCGCCAACAGCGCTGGCTGGATCAGCCCCTACCGGGGCTGTCGCGGCTATTGGCCTTGTTGTTGCTGGTCGCAGCCACCGCCCTCTGGGTGGTAATTCTGGGAGTGGGTGTCGGGCTCTTTGTGGGGCTCTGGGTGTTTGCCCTGCCGGCGATGCTGTTGCCGTTGATGGCCGGGCATTATCGCGACAGCTTCCAGCGGGGGCAGCGCGGATGAGATATTTTCTGGGCGTGCTGCTCAGTCTTCCCTTGTCGTTGATGCTGATCGGGCTCGTAGCGGCGGTATTGCCGATGCCCTGGCAAGGCTGGTTGGTGCTGCAACTGATTGCGGCCATCGTGCTGTGGATGCTGCTGGCATTGCTGGTGGCCCTGCCGACAAAGACCTGGCCGCCGCTGATCGCCCTGTTGGTGGGCAATCTGGCTGCCTGGCTGGCCCTGCAGGCCACACCGTTGTACGGAGTGGGCGCATGAAAGGAGAGCGCTTGCGCCGGATGATCGATCTGCATGCCTGGCTGGGCGTGGCCAGCGGTCTGGCGCTGTTTGTGGCCTTTTTCGCTGGCGCCATTAATGTGTTTCACCACGAGCTGCATCACTGGCAGGAGCCGCATTTCGCGGAGCAGGCCGCCGCCACGCCCATGGGCATGGACCGGCTGCTGGAGCAGGTCACCGAACAATACCCGGATGCCCGCAAACGTCTCTACCTGCTTCCCGACGATGAAGACCCCGGGGTGATGTGGCTGGAGTCCTCCAAGGACGATTGGGTCACCGCCCATGCCACCGATTTCAATGCCCAGGGAGTGCATGAAGACGCTCCCCGTTCGGCGTTGGCGGATTTCATCAACGAGTTGCATTTTGCCCTGGGGATTCCCAATCCCGGTTGGCCGATCAATATCGGCATGACGTTTATGGGGCTGATTTCGGTGATGTACGGGGTCGCGCTTTTCAGCGGGCTGCTGATCCACTGGCCGAAACTCCGCAAGGAATTCTTTGCTCTCAAGCACGAGGGCAACATGCGCCGTTACTGGAAAAACCTGCACAACGTGATCGGCATTATCAGTTTCCCGTTCCATCTGATCATGTCGGTGACCGGCGCTGCCATGGGCATGTTTACCGTGGTGGCGGTGTTGCTGGGGGCACTGGTGTTCGGGCCCCAGTTGCGGGGGGTGATCACCGAGCAAACCGAAGTGTGGTCCGCGGTGGAAAGCCAGGGCAACAGCGTGATCATGCCGCGCATGGACGATGTGCTGTCCGCCGCTCGCAATGAGCTGCCGGAACTGACCGTGGACTGGCTGGAAATTCGTGGCTATGGCGATGCCGCCGGCTGGATTGATGTGGCCGGCTCCGTGCCCGGGTATGTGGGGCACCATGCCCATGTGGTGCTGGACCCGACCCTGGGGCCGTTGCGCGTGATTGCGCCGGGGCAGCGCAGCCTCAACTTTGCCAGCCTGTCGCCGGTTTACTCCCTGCACTTCGGTGATTACGGCGGCCTGCTGGTAAAACTGTTGTATTTCGTCCTGGGGCTGCTGGGCTCGCTGCTGTTTGTTTCCGGTAATATTCTCTGGTGCGAGCGCCGTTCGGATCGCACCGGTCCGGGGCGTTCCTCGGCCTTCCTGTTGCGTCTGACTGTGGGGATCTGTGCCGGCGTGGTGATCGGTATTGCCTTCAGCTTCCTGGCCAGCAAGCTGTTGCCCCATACCCCGTTGGCGGGGCTGGTGGCCATGGCGGAACGGGGCGTGTTTGCCTTGATCCTGGTGTTGCTGGTGGTCTGGAGTCTGCGCGCGTCGCCGCTGCGATTCAGCAGCCAGATGCTGCGCATCGCGCCGTTCTGCTATCTCGCCATTCCCCTGTTGCAGACTGTACTGGAAGGCAGCCATGCCTGGCTGGAAGCGGATAACCGGCTGGTGAATCTGCTGTTGCTGGCCGTGGCGGCCTGCCTGTGGGTGGTGCGCCGCCAGTTCCGCAAGCGGATACGTCAGGCCGAGCCCCATCCGCTGTGGGTGGGCAACGTCTCCGAGGGCGATCCCAAGCATCTTACCGACACCGAGCAGGAAGCCGATGCGGCGGCCTCGCACTCGGCCAGATAACGCAGACGCTTGCACAAAAAAAGGGCCGGATATTCCGGCCCTTTTTTGTTCCCGCTTCAGAAGCGGTAGGTGGCCTGCAGGCTCAAGCCGTGGGCGCTGTTTTCAAACTCGGCGCGGTAGCTTGACTGATCCACCTTGCCTTTCTTCTCTTGCAGGTACGCGTACGCCGCATCCAGGGTCAGATCGGCGGTGGGGCTCCAGCCGGCGCCCAGGGTGAAGATATCCCGGTCGCTGACCGGAATCCGCACGGTGCGATGGGCATCGTTGGTGGGCGAGTTGTCCCGGGCGTAGCCGGCACGCACCACCCATTGCGGGTTCAGCTGGTAGGCGCCACCGAAGGCAACGGCCCAGGTGTCTTCCCATTTCAGCTCTTCGGAAATGG
>UEXM01002826.1_pt1 | contig 11845 bp, 2 predicted proteins | sample 1796661 | NCBI WGS metagenome assembly UEXM01 (sample SAMEA4772469, study PRJEB27181) | metagenome
GTTCTTTCACTGAGCTTGGAGGCTCAATGGACATCGTAGGTGGTGCTGTAAAAAGTATATATGGCTTAAAACAGCTTAGAGATGCTAACAGAGAGTACGATAGAGCTAAAGCTGCTGCTCCCTCATTAGAAACCCCCGCACAGTTTTACGAAAACTATAAGAACGCTTACGACTCTGAATTAGCTCGCATTGAAACAGACGCTATACAGGGTAATCTTGCAACCTCTGTACAAGCCCTACAAGGCGCAGGTGGTCGTGCATTAGTAGGTGGTCTTGGCGCTGCTACAGCACAGGCACAGAACTCTCAGAATCGCATGCTAGCTCAAGAGCGCCAGATGCGTATGCGTGCAGGGCAGAGTTTAGCTCGCGCAGAAGAAGCTGCAATTAACAGAAAAGAAAAACGCAGCCAGACAGAATTACTGCAAGCACAACAGGCTGCTGCTGCCGCAAGACAAAACATTGCAGGAGGTATTACCGATGTAGCTAGAGGAGCTATGGCTGGTGGCTTTGCACCAATAGGGAAAGCCGTAAAGGGCGCTGCAGGTTTTTTAGCTGATACTCCAGGTAAGTTTAGTCAGTTTATGACTGACAGACAAATTAAAAAAACTCGTGATGCTGTTGGTGGTTTTGGCTTAGGAGAAACTAATGAAAACATGCAGAATTTTATTTTAAATCAGAACGCTCTTATTCAAGATGTTGGTCAAAGCTGGCAAGATTACGGATTAAGAAAAGGCATGGAAAGCATGCAGGCTGGTTTAAAGCAACCAATTTCTATTACAACTGAAACCTTAGACAGACCTGCGTTAATGCAGCAACAACTTCTTGAGGAGCAAACGGCTAAGGCATTGCCACCTCAAAGCACCACTGCGAACAGAGTTGGGGCTGGTGGAAGCTGGGGCGGCGGAAGCACTGCATCTGGAATACCTTCAGACCAAGAAATGCAATCCAGACTTGGAGAAATTCAAGCAACATCTTACAATCCTAATGGGTTTATTGACCCTGTAACAGGTCAGTTTATTGCAGCTCCGAACGCAGGAGCGGGTATGGACTTTGGAATAAAATCTATTCCTGGGACCTACAAGCAGGGTGGAATGATGACGAATGGTAGTTTTAGTCACAGCTCTAACCCTATAGACATTGTTCAGAATGGTGTTAAAGTAGGTGAAGCTACTGGTGGTGAGTACATTTTAAATCCAGAGCAAGCAGCAAAAATCAAAAAAGAAAGTTCATTTGCTAGAAAGTTATTCAAGCAGTTTGAGAAAAAAGCTAAAAGCAATAAGTAATGGCAGCATTAGACCCTAACGTATACAAGACTCCTAGTTTTACTGAGCTTGGAATGAAAAAAGACAAGCAGGTAGCAGCTGAAAGAGATTTTAGAGCTAAAGAAACAGCAGCTACAGGCGCTGAGTCTGCCTTTGGAACTGCTCAGTACGAGTTAACTGGAGTAAGAAAAGATGTACTGCAGGGCGCTTATGATACGTTTAGTGAAGCTGCTGTAAAATACCAGAAGAGTGGTTCAGAGTCTGATAAAAGGGCTATGAGAGACCTTGCCAATAAGGTTAACTTTTTTTCAGGTGCTGGTATGGCAATGCAAGGTGAATGGAACAATACTTACGCTCAAGCTAAGGCAAATGAATTTGCAGGCTACGCTGAAAGCCCAGAGTCTATTCAAGAGAGATACAACAGCAGAATGTTTGACAAGACTGAAGTCAAAACAGAAAACGGACAGATTCTAGTTAAAGAAGGGGATAAATTTGTACCCGCAGAACAGTCTTCATTTTTTTCAAGCAAGATAAATCCTAACAACTCTTTCTTACTCCCTAAAGCTGTTCAGACTGGTAAGTTTGTATTACCTACTTCTTATACCGAGGAGATAAAAGGAGTGTTAAAATCTTCGTCAAGCCCAGAACAAGCGATATCCAAGGCAACATCTGAGTTTACACACAGACTCAAGAATGACCCTGCGTTTAGACAAGATGTAGGCATGCACTACGCTATTAGTGAGTTAGGCATTATTGACGGAAAGCAGGGCATATCTAGAGATGATGTCAGGAAGGTAGAGGAACGTATGCAAGATGAAGACTTCTTCAACAAAGCTGTTGAGTCTTACCTAGGTAACATTGAGTCTACTATTAAAAACACTATGGGAGGCTCCGCTATACAGTCTAACCCGTCTTACATTGAGTCTGTAAAAGTTGGAGAGTCAACTCAAGACGTGGAAATGTTTGCTATTGAAAAAGTAGGAGATATGCTAGGCGTAGGTATGGCTGAAGATGGAACATTCTACATTAGTAAACAAATAGCATCTGGTGTACCACCGCAGACTGTCAAGGCTTCAGAAGCTGAGTTAGCTCAGATTGAAAGAAAGCTAGGCGTGTCTGTTAGAAGCATAGCAAAAGAAGAAGTTGTTGAGCAACCAGCCAAACAAGCTAAAGAAGAAATAACACCAGAAGCAGAAGAAGTAAAGCAAATGCTTCCATCAATGCAGGAGGTTAAAGGCACTGAAGGTGACGGTCTAGGTTTAGGCTTTACGCCACAAACTGGTAGAGCAGCACCAGCTGACTCTTCTCCTGCCGCTACCGAAAATAAAATTGCTTCAGTTAAAATATCTCCAAAAATAAAATTTGATACTCCCGCTGTAGAAAAAGTTATAGCACACTGGACAACAGACCAAGGTAGAAAAGAATCACCGATTACTCCTGAAATGATTATAGGTGTTTCCAACAAGTATGATATACCTGTAGAAATAACTATGGCAATGCTTGCTACTGAAGGTAATTTTGGTATTAGTAAAAGACAGGCAAAAACAAAAAACCCTTTTAACTGGGGCAACACCACTGGTGGCGATGACAAAAGTGGTGAAGAACAGGACAAATTTAATAAATACTACGATACTTGGGAAGAAGGTATTGACGCATGGGGAGAAGGTTTTAGCAGACTTTATCGTCCAGAAAGCGGTAACTGGAGTGAACTATGGGAAAAAGAATTCGTAAGAAAAGACGGCAAGAGATATGCTGAAGATAAAAATTACGAAAAAACAATAGCGAGCATAGTAAACAATACTATACCTAAATACGCTTCAAGGGCTTAATTGACAGACTATTATGTTAATCTAAAATCAGTATCTTTGCTCAATACAAAGAGTAAAGAATATGTCTGAATCTCCAGAAGAAAGAATGGCGAACAATAAGGTCTACTCTGTAGACGCTTTCGCTGCTGGTATAAAGTCTAATCATCCCGAATACGCTGAGATTGATAATCAAGAGCTAGTAGGCAAAATGCTAGAGAAGTACCCACAGTACCGCTCTCAAGTAGACTACGCTCCAACTGGCGGATGGCAAGATAAGACTCCTAAAAAAAAAGATTCTACGGAATTACCTTCTACTGGGGAGACCACTCCTACAGACTCGGCATTACCTACTGAAGCTCCTAAGCGCGATGCGTTTAAGATAATAGACAATGACCCGATGGAACTTAGCAGACTCTGGAACAGAGCTATTGCTGGTTCTGAGACAGGTAAGATTGCAGCTCGCTCATTCTATGGTGGTTCTATTGACTTTGAAGAACTAGCCTATTACAATAAAGTACTTAACGATAATGCACCAAAAGCTGAAGACTGGCTTGCAGGTGACGAAGAAAACGTTGTGGGTAGCTTTCTGCTTGACATCGTAAGAACAATCCCAGAATCTCTTATCGGATTAGTAGACTCGTCTATATCTCCAGAGGCCGCTGCTTCTGCTGGTGCAGGCGCTGCTGCTGGTGCCGCTGTAGGTACTGTTTTCGCTCCTGTTACAGCTGCTGCTGGTGGGGCTGCTGGTGCCGCATTTGCTGGCTCTGGTATGCTTACTTTCGGTAGCACTCTGCTTGGTAAAATAGCTGAAAACGGAATTGATATCACCAATCCTAAAGCTCTTGAAGCTGCATGGAATAACGAGGAGCTTATGGCTCCATTAGTAAAAGAGTCTGCAGCTAAGGCTGGTATAGTTGGTTCTTTTGACGCTTTGTCTGCAGGTCTTGGCGGCGCTGTAGCTAAAGGTGTGGCTAAAACAGGAGCCAAAAGAGTAGCTGCAGAGATAGCTGAGTATACTGTTGAGGGTTCTTTAGGAGCTTCTGGTGAGGCTTTAGGTTCTCTTGCCGCAGGTGATGAGATAAACTGGAGAGACGTTGCCTTAGAGGGTCTTGCGGACCCTGCCGCTGGTATCTCTGGTCGCTTAGTAAAGTCTTTGTCTACAAGTCTTCAAGGTAAGCTTGATGCTGATGAGCAGGAGATGCTTAACAAGTTTGAAAAAGACCCTGCAGATTTTGACAAGAAGATGAAAATCTTTAAGGTTGAAAACGCAGGTGTATCAAAGGAGATAAAAACTCAGATTGAAGAGTTAAACGGAGCGTTAAAAACAGCACCCAAAAAACAAAGAGCTACAATACTTAAGGAGATACAGAAGCTTGAGAAGAAAAGAACTACTCTTCAAAAGGAATCTCTTGACGCGTTAGACAACATGTCTGAAGAGGACCTAACAGCTTTAAGTACTCTAGCAGAAGAAATCACAGAGCTTTCAGAGTCTACCAAGAGTGAAGAGATGACAGACTCGCAAAAAGCAGCTGTCGGCAAAATAGTAGAACAAAAAAGCAAAGAGATAAAAGCAATAAGAGACAAGTCTAAAACTGTAGACGAAACTCCTGTTGCTACGGAAGAGCCTATCACTGAGACTCCTGTTGTTAAAGAGCCTGTTGCTGAGGTTACAGAAGAAACACCTGTAGTCAAAAAAGAAAAAGCACCTAAAGTAGAAAAGGTTAAAAAGCCTAAAGAGGAAAAAGTTAAAACTCCTGTTGCTGAGGAACCAAAGGTTACAGAAGAAGAATCAAAAGCTAAACTAGAAGCTGTCGCTAAAGTTAGAGCTGCGGCACCTAAGTCAAGATACTCTGGTGTAAAATCCCGCATGAAAAGCACTGAGCGTGGGTACAAAACTGTTATTGAAAAAACAGACAAGCGCACAGGCAAAGTTACCTCTTATGAAGGGGATGTATTTGTAAACCCTAAGACAGGCAAGGTTACCCATACGGTAACTGAATTTGTTGATGGCAAAAAGAAAGGTAAAGCAAAGTCATACAAGGATGTAAAGTCTTTCCGTGACGCTATTAATAAAAAGATTAAAGCAGGAGCTAAAGAAGGCGAGGCATTTGCTCGTGAGTATGACGCATCTCCAGAAGGTAGGTCTGCAGCCGAGTCTGCTCGTGTAGTAGAGTTTGCTGAAGAAAAAACTAAAGCCCCTGTTAAGTCTAAAAGAGTTGTAGAGAAGGTAACCTACAAGAGAGATGGTAAGGTTGTAGAACTAAAAATTCAAGTCAACGGCTCTAACAGACAGCGTCAGCTGCCATATGCTACAGTAACTAATGTAACTGAGGGCAGTAAGCCGAGAAGGTTTGAAACAAAACAGCAATACGATAAGTTTAGAAACGAGCAGTTAGCTAGACGCACTGACGTTAAGGTTGAGACTATTTCTGAAACCGTAATGGAAAAAGATGCTGAAGGCGTATTCGTAAAGTCTGAAGCTCCTACAGAGGTCAAAGGCGTGTTTAAAAAGCCAGTACCAGTTAAAAAAGGTACTACTAAGACTCAACGTAAAAGAACTACACGTAAACCATTCCAGCCTGTTGTACATGCTCAAGTTCCACAAGAAAGCAGAGTATACATCGTGAGAGATGGCAAAGGCAACGACAGACTATTCCAGAAAACTATTGGCAAGGACGGTGAGTACGCTACATATGAAGTAGAAGAAAAGACTTTTGCGGGTGGTGTTAAACGTTATGAAATCAAAGAAGGTGCTAAGGGATATGACGGTCAAGGTCAGTTCTTAAAAGCACTACGTGAGGAAACTGCACCCAAAAAAGAAACTAAAGCAGCAGAACCTAAAGTCGTTGCTAAAACTCTTGAGAAAAAACAGACTACTAAGCCCGCTAAGAAAAAAGCAAAGCCTCCAATGACCGCTCCTAAAAAAGCCGAAATGGAAACAAGACAAAAACGTGCTGAAGAGTTAAGGTCTATGGAAAAGGAGACTGTTACTCTTGAGGATGGGAAGACATACAATGTCTATGCAGACGGGACCATAGTCAATAAGGATACAGACAAAGAAATTAAGCCAACGGGAGTTACAGGTAAGAAAGTTTTAAAACAACAAAAGCAAAAAACACTTGATGCTGTAAACGAATATAACAAAGCATACCCTCCAAAGACTACAGAACAACAAGGTGTTGGCGTTGACCAAAGAATAGAGTTTGAACCTTCAAAAGGAGAGTCTATTGTTTTTTACACAAGAATGAGAGGTGATAAAGTCCTTTACGAAAAAATAGACACAAGAGCCGGGTATACAGGTTCTGCTCAGTTAACTATATACGAGACAAAAGAAAAATTTGAAGCTGCAATTAAAAGAGCTGAAAAGAAAGATAAAAAAATAAGTGACAACAGAGAGTCTAAAGGAAAGCTGTATAGTCATGAAGACCGACCTACTGACTTTAAAAACGGAGATAGCGTATATATAAAAGATGTGTTCGTTCCAGAGACTAAAGAAGAATTAGACTCTATGACTTACGAGCAGATAACTGACGCTTCAAAAGGATATTTAAGTCCATTTAGTAACGACTTGTTGATATCTAAAATTCTTGAAAAACATCTTTTAGACTCAAAAATAAAAAACACTTGGAGAAAAAAACTTACTTGGTATAGAACGTATATTGATGAATACTTTACTACTAAACAATATATTGGTTCAAAACCAGCTGACCTTAAACTAACAGAATTATTATACTTTAAAATAGGTGACGGAAATTCATCCGCCTCTTTTTCTATTGCTGATAAATCTCAAATGGATTTTGTTCGTGAAGGATTTAAAAAACTAGGTGTTGATTTAGATGTTGCTGCTCGTGAGGCTTATATTGAGTTAGGATTTTTAGGGGCTGCAAAAGAACGTTCTTCATTAGCGGTAAGAATCAGAGACAGAAAAGAAATCTCAAACAAAAGAGGGGTTAAGCCTTTTATTATTAGAGAGGCTATAGCTAAGGCAAAGTCTATTCTTCGCACACTATCTCCAGACGTTGTATTTGTAACACACGAAAACACCAGGTCTTTTAATGAAGCAATGAATGCTTACTCTCAAAACGGAGTGAATGAAAGAAGCGCTGAAGGTGGTCGTTACATATACAACACGGCAACAGGGGCTAGAGAAATACACATAAACCTAGAGTTTGCTACGGCCAGCACACCTGTACACGAGGCATTCCACGCATTCTTTGACAAGGCGTACAATCAAGACCCAATCGTAGCTAAGGATTTAGCTAAGGTTCTCTACGTAGCTTTAAGAAGAGGTAGCAAGGCAGATAAAGTAATAGCTAAAAAGCTTGAAGGCTTTATAAAGAGATATGATGAAAACGTTCAGTCTGAAGAGTTCCTGGCAGAACTAGCAGGTATAATGAGCGAGGCAGAGCAAACATTAAGCAAGCCTATGATTCAGAAGCTTTCAGACCTTATCAAGAAGTTCTTACTGAAACTAGCAAACAAAGCTGGAGTAGACAACAGACTTGTAGACTACTTAAGATACGATGTACTGTCAAACGAAGCACAACAGGAAGCTGTACAGTTCATGCGTTCGTTTATCAATGCTAATTCAGACTCTTTCCTAGACCCCATGAATCAGCCAATTCCTTTAGCCAAGAATCAAGACGTAAAACTTGAAGGTGTTGTTAAGGAGATGTCTGAGCTTGTAGAAGACTACAAAAAAGAATCTAAAGGATTTCTTCTTGACTACTTCCAATCTGGAAAAGAAATTAAGAAAGGTATAGCTACAGGACGCATTAAGTTCAAGGCTAAGATGTCTGAGCTTGATGGAAAGGCTTATATGCTGCATCAGCCAGATAACGCTTCTGTAGGTCTTATAAAAGATGAAAACGGAAACGTAATAGGGGAGAACTTTGGTGGTATGTTATTCCCAGAGCGATTTAAAGGTGCTTTTTGGGCATCTACTAGGTCTGCAGCTATAAAAATGGCTTCAGACTTAAACGCTATGCGCACTCTTGGTGACGGAAAAATAAGAATGGTGCTTACGGCTGGTACTCAAGAAAAGTTGTTTTCATCTACCGCTGCTTCAAGAAATGTAGGCTCAATGATTGAAAACTACGTCTCTACAGTTAAAATGAGTAAGAGACAAGAGCTATCTATGTATCAGTCTGTTTATGATAAGATATTTAGAAAAGCAGGCGAGTTAAATAAAATGATTGACAAGCAAGCGGAGTTAACAGACTTAAATGCTGCTGGTAAAATAAACAACACAGACTTATCTAAATTAAACGAGATAAACGAGAAGCTTGAAAAATTATCTGAGGCTGGATTACTTAATTTAAAAACAGATAAAAAAGGACACGTCAGTGTCTCTAAGCGCAAGTTTAAAAGTGCTGAGGATATTAAATCTGTTCTTTATAATGTCAAGGATGCAGATGTAAGTATCTTCCCTCTAAGAAAAGACATTACAGGATTAACCATATCTTCTTTTGTTGCGTCATTAGACAAGAATCAAAAGAAAGTTCTTATAGATAAGTTTGGATACGAAAAGGTTAGCGGCAAAGAGATAAAAAATTCTTTCTCTGAGATTCTTTCTGAGCCAGCTATCAATGGTGTTCAGACAGGTATGGCTTACGCTATACTTGAAACAAGTAGTGAGGTTGAAGCTGTAGAGGTAATGGGCGAAAACGCTCACCCTTCCTACCCTTATCAGATTAGACTTAAAGACCCTAAAGCTGAGGTAACGATAAAGATTCTTGAGAAACCAGAGAACCCTCACGATGCAGACCATTATGATTTTTCTAAAGATTTTAACTTTACTAATCAGTTGAAGTCTGTAGAGGAGATGTCTGAGGTGCAATTAACAAAGCACAAAAAGCTTTTGAAAAATCAAATGAAGACAATGTTCCCTCCTACATCGGGAATGTCTCAGATTCTTTTTAGAAACATCAATAAGAATACTATTGAGGACATCAATAACAATGTAGATAAGATTGAGCCTTACAAAAACCTAACAGCACTTCAGAAGTTCAGAGCTAAAAACAAGAAAAAGTACTCAGACTTCTACACCAGAGAGCGCTCACAGCTATCTCCAGAGGAGCAACAGTTGTTTGATGAGCAGGAGTCTGTTACTGAAAATCCTAACTTATTCGCTAGACTTCGTTCACGTAGAGGTCTTCGCGATATGTTTGAAGGTCTGGGTCAGTTTGCCGAAGAAAAGGGATTGGTTTTTACAGAGACACAGAAGAAGGTTCGTACCTTCCTTGAGTCTATGAATAGTCAGTTGTCTTTCTCGGCGTTAGCAGTTAGAAAGCACGCCGCCAGACTAAGAAAACTTACTAAGACCCCAGAGGCTTTAGCTGAGGTACGTGCATACATTACCGAGTCTAACCCAGAAGCGAAGCAAGCAATAGCGGAAAGAATTGAGAAGATGCCTAAAGGCGATGCAATTATTGCAACTGCAGACTCAATGAGAGCTATGATAGATAATCTGTCCCAAGTGTTCCTGGACAACCCTATGTTTGATAGCTTGCCAGAAAGAGCGTTTAAAGAAGTACAGTCTTACAAGTCTAAGGAAGGTAAGACTATGTACCGTGTAGTAAACACCAAGACAGGTGGAATCATTGATTCTGACCTAACTAAAGCTGCTGCAGAGAAAGTTGCCGATGCTCCTTCTATCAAGGACGCTATCAGAGCTAACCTAGGCAGCTATTTACATACGTCCTACCGCTTCTTCTCTTCTAAAGAGTACAAGATTACAGACAAAGCTAAAAGAAAGGCTTACGAGGCAGAATACGAGGTTGCTAAAATGAGTGAGTTTAAGAAGCTTATTAAAGAAGGTAAGACTCAAGAGGAGGCTTTAGATATTCTGAAGCAACCAGCAACAATAAACAGACTTATTGATGAGGCTACAGAGTCTATCAACAAATATGTTTCTGAGATTGAGGCTATGCGTGAGGACCCAGACTTCGTGTTTACAGGTTTGTCTGCTAACTCAATAAAGATTCCTAAGACTGCTCTTCAGCAGAAGAAGGGTATTCCAGAGCATATCGCAGAACTACTAGGAAGAGAGAAAGACCCTGTCAATTCTTTCATTGATACGGCTATGGTTATGAATAAGACTATCTTCAAGACTCAGATGGTCAAGAAGATATCTGATGCTTTCGGTGGTGACTTCGTTAAAGATGAGGTTACTGAAGCTGAAATCAATAGCGGTAATTGGAAGAAGGTTAATGACCAATACTCCCCTATCAATGGTAAGTACGTTAAGACCGAAATCTTTGAGATGCTGCAGAGCAAGCCGTTACTACAAGCTGAGAACGCAGTACTGAATGCTTACTTCAAGGGACTTAAGGTGATGCGTAAGTCTAAGGTTGTATGGAACCTCCCTACATGGAGAAAGAACCTTACGGGTGGTATGTTCTTCATTGCCGCTAACGGTGTGTTAAACCCTGCGTTCCTAAAAGACTTTAAGAACAGAATTGACAGAACCAGAAAAGGTGAAGCAAACCCAGAGATTGAGAGTCTGTTGAAAGAGATGTCTGAGCTTGGTTTGATTGGCGCTGATGTTAATGCAGGTCTGATTGATGTAAACGATGCGGCTATGAACGTGTTGTTTGATGAAGACTTCAACGGAGCAGAGGCTCACCTCAAGAAGGTTTGGACCAAGGTTAAGAATACTGATGCTAAACTTGCAGAGAAGTACGCTGCTATTGATGATTACACTAAGCTTATCATCTACCGTGTGGAGCGTGAGTCTTTCGCTAAGAAGCTCTACGGTAAGGATTACGCTAGTCTGACTGAAGCACAACAGACTAAGGTTCGTGATGAAGCTGGTGAATTTGTTAAACAGAACACACCTACCTTCTCAAGACTACCGAAGTGGTACATCAACTCATTCTCTAAGGTTCCTTTAGGTGACTTCTTAGGGTTTAAGCTTGAGTCTTGGAGAAGTATCACAGCTAACCTTAGAAACGCTACAGCAGACATCAAGAAGTCTTCTGACCAGAGTCTGTCTGAAGTTCAGAGAAAAGAATATCTGGCAGCTGGCCGCAGAAGAATGATGGGTAGTATTGCTACTCTTGGAGCAAGAGCGGTTGTCCCTGCTATACTAACCTCTATGTTCCTGGGCGATGACGATGAAGAAATAGCAGAAGACGCTTTGGCCATCAGACCAGACTGGATGGAAGGCCATAGTCTAATCGTTAAGAACATCTCTGATGACGGAGTCGTTTCTGTGTACAACTATAGTATGGAAGACCCTTATGGAGAAATATCTGATGCCCTGATGGGTGACCTGACGGGATTCGCAGACTTCATGAGTCCGAACATGTTCGTTAAGCTTGCGGTACACCTGACGGAAGGAAGAGATGCTTACGGTAGAGATTTGTATGATAAGTCTGACCCAGCGGCTTCTAAGTTTGCTAAGATTATGGGGTACACCACCAAGTCTATGATTATGCCGCCTTCATTGGTCTCAACTGCAAAGTATCAAGAGAATCAGATGCTTATCAGAGATTACAAGTATAATCTAGGTCAGCAGTTCTACTTTACTGCACGTGAGTACACAAAGGGAAAACCTTATAACGAGCTAAAAGGCAGAGCCAGAACAAACAGACTTGAAGCACTTGACGATGTTAGGAAGATGTATGATTCTGTTTTACGGGTTGCGCAACACAAAGGAAACGCATCTATGATGGTTAACGCGAACAAAGTTCTCAACAGATTTAATAAGATTGAAAGAGCGTATATTCGTGGTGGATTTTTAATTGAAGAATAAATAAACAAACGAGGCAG
>UEXM01002828.1_pt1 | contig 11832 bp, 10 predicted proteins | sample 1796661 | NCBI WGS metagenome assembly UEXM01 (sample SAMEA4772469, study PRJEB27181) | metagenome
GCCCCAGCGCCCAAATGTTTTTCTAGGATTCCGGCCGCTGTACTTTTGCCGGAATGCTTCTTACCGCTTATTGCTATTATCATCGTCTCGGATCGCTTTTGCATTCTCTGCCACTTTCTCGATAATCTTGGTATATAGCCTATATAACTCCAACGATGCGGTTTTCATCTGATCCCAATCTCGGATCAATGTCGCGTGTGTTATTGCTGCTGTTGAGCTTTCGCGGAGCGAATCCATAACAGCAATAAGCTGTTTATCTCTCTCTTTTTTGTTTTTCATATTATTTCTTAGTTTCATAAATTTAAATGGGGGACGCACTCGCGCCCCCCTCGCCGTTTCAACATATCTCAGAGACTTTATTCTCAATTGTTCCGGCGAAATCTCCACGGGTTGCTGAGAAGAAAGTGTCCGGCGATGTTATGATTACCCACTCACCGTGATCCTCTCTCCAGGCAACAGCCCAATGTTCACAACCATAGCGAGAGCTATCGCTCTTTGCCTGTGCGATAGCGTCTCGCAGGTTGAGCTTGTTAACTCTTTTGACCTCCCAATGTATTGGCAAGTCAGCGCAATGTATGTCCGGTGATGGTGTTCCATCCTCGGTCTGAGCGCTGTATTGAGATCCGCGCCGAGCTGTATAGCCATAGTGTATTAGCACCTGAGCAAACTCACGCTCACCTCGTTTGCCTTTGTTGCGGGAGTGAACCATGCTCAGAACGGAATATCGTCAGCGGTGACTTTCGGCGCCGGGCGTTGCTGCTGCCCGTCATCCATTAGTTCTTTTCTGGTAACCGTGATGGTCAACGTCTGCTCACCGTCATCGTTCTTATTTACCCATCCCGCCAGCTCGACAGTATCCCCGGCTTTAAGATCTTCCATGATCTCGACTTTGGAATTACTCAAAGATGGTCCTCGTCTGGGGTTTCCGTTTTCATCCTCGGTTGCGTTTTTGAATAAACGTCCGCTTGCTATTTTCGTATACTTATGTGGCATATATTACTTTCTCGATTTGGTTAATGTCTGTGATGGTTTGCCGGGGATGATGAATTCACCGCTCAACTCCTCCCCGGTGCGAAGCTGAAAAGTTGATTGAAGCGCTTTGAGGTTTACTGAACAGCACTTGAGGAAATCATCAGCGCTCATGGTTTCTTTGAGATCCTCCCAGGCTTTAAGCGTGTCGACTTTGCTTGAACCTTTACGGTCATAGACTTTGTAGCCACTGACCTCAACGCCCTCTGCAATTAGCTCTTTAATCCTAGAGCTCGCTCGCTTTTTCATGTTCTCGAGGAAGCTCAGATCGTCCATGATTTCTCCCAGTGAATCTGGGGAGTTCCAGACTCCCGCCCAATCGGTTTGCCATGTCCTGAGTAGGATCCCCTGCACCTGTCCGCATGTCTCATAATGAGCGCATCTCCCGCACTGAACACCAGTATTCCTGGTGCCCGTTGAAATGTGGTGTAAGAGTTTCTTAACTTCGTTTAACACCTCATCGCGAGAAAACTCATAGGTTCTCAGTGACCGCTTATCCCAGTAGATAAAGTGAAGAATGCAGCGCTCGATGTTATCGTCTTCTTGAATCATGGCGTTGGCATAACCAACTAGCTGGATCCACTGTTCCTCGTTTCCCTGGCCGCTCTTGCCATCAGCGATGACGATTGTTTTGGGATCTTTATACCAACAGGCATCCAGGTAACCAAAATACTCCGGTGTCTCTGAATTGATTTCCTGTTCCCACTCCACGTTAGCAGCATCGGCCAGGGAGTCGACCACTCCAGCAGCCCAAGCAGCGTTGGCTACTTCCTCTGGATCCGCGCCCTCTGGCAAATCCTGTCCCGTTCCTATGAGTTCCCAGTATTTGTGAATGCGTGTCCCGCGCTCCGCCGCTGGGGATGATCCGCCAGTCGACTTGTAGTCAGCGCACCGGAGTAGGTCCGGCCATTTAGAACAGCCAAAATCGTGATGTTTTCTCTCCGAGCTCATAATCAATCGAATGTAAATTTAGGGTCGGTTCCAGGCACTTTACGTGCAGCGTTTTTGGGCTTGCTAGTCACGCCTCGGCGCTGGTTGGTCGATGAACTCTGAGCTACGTTCCCATCGTCATCCTCTTCGGCCGCTATACCCAAAGCGCTTTGCAGAGCGTAGCGCCTAGCATATGTGAATGCGGATCCGAAAGATTGTGGTTTGCTAATATCGCACGGCAGTTCCAGTTCATCACTGATGCTTGCGCCATCTTCGTGGCCGATAACCGTCCGCACTTTCACGCCACGCTCGGTAGTCGAATTCCATTGAGTTATTGATATCCCGCATGCTCCAAATGTTGGAAGAGCAATTTTCAGGATATCGTCCAGTGTCGCATATTTGCTGCGAAAGTGTGGGTTCAATCCGCTTTTCGGGATTGTTTTTAATTTGGTTTGAGCTTTCGCCAGCGCTGCCCATAACTTCGCGATCTTATCGTTTGATTCTGTTGTTGCGTTATCTGTCATATTATTGGTTTCGTTTAATTCCAGCATCGTTATCGTCTTCTGTTTTTATTCCTCCCAGGATGCATCCTCCGAGGAGGATGATTCCGAGGACGGGAAGTATTTTCGGGATGATTTGTACCAGTTCCATATTCGTTCGAGTGTTTGAGTTTCATGTTCGCCGGGTAACCGTTGTTCCAGTAGCTGCTGGTAGACCGGTGATTCGAGTTTGATTTCGGTGTGTTTCATTGTGTGAGGTGTTAAACGGTGTCAATAATCTGATGGTAAAGTGTTAATATGTCAAATTTATTTTCAAGTTGTATAGTGTTTTATTAACGCTTGTTACATTACACAATCAAGCAATGTTTGTAATTAATACTTGCACGGTGTTAATAGCCTGTTAATATCTATTGTGTAGTAGGGGCGCTATTTGGGACGGTGCCGGGGACAATATTAACAAGTAACCAAGTGTAAATAATGCCTAATCAAAGAGACCCAAATAAAGCAATGGTCGGTCTATGGATCGATAAAGATATCCGGAACGAAATTAAAGCGTTCGCGGATGAGGAAAATAGAAATGTTTCCAACATGATTGAAACCGTTATGAAGTCATGGTTGAAGCGTAAGCGGCGGGGTGCGACAATCCCTGACCAACCCCTGAAATAATTGGAAATTTATTCAGCTCGTCCGCTCGTAAAAACCAGGTCTTATTTGCTGCTCGCAGATACGGCCTGGTTATTTTTTTGCCGGGAGCCCATCCAAGATACTTAATGGTTGGGTAACCTGTAGCCAGGACGAAAATGAGATCATCGTCCATGTATTTTTGAGGGACAATCAGCTTGTCTCCTCGCTTACTCCACTTGACCTCAATGTTTGGAGGAACATCTGGCTCACCTCTCAGCCCATAAAGAAACCCGTTGCCCATTTCCAAATTCAACCCAGCTTCGGCCAGGTAACTTGCCATCCGGCGATAAACGCGCAGGTTCCAACTCTGGCTATCAAATTTACGATCCACGGCACTCGCTTTCATGAGCGCCGGGTTCGTCAATACGTCCAGGTAGACCGAAGTATGCTGAGATGGGGTTGGCTTATAGTGCATAAAAAATGTGGGGAGAGTCGCCTCCCCCCACTGCAACAACACAAAAATAATAAACAAAAACGAAGACATCAAAACGAAGACATCAAAATCGAATTGCTCTGGTGTTATACGGTGTTTCACAGCTTATGCAAGAATTTTTATTTCAACAGGCTTTGCATCGATGATATCAGCGTAGTATTTACTGGTCAGATCCGGCGAGTGATGCCCCAGATATTTCTGAGCATGGAAGATTCCAAGCTGGGTTGCCACGTTGGCACCGTAGTATTTTCGTAGCTCATGAAATGACTTGGATCCGCCGATCCCGCACTCCCGAATGATACGTGCAACCTCGTCCGGATATACCCTGTATCTGCTAGTATACGCGCCGGGGACAATGTAATCAGATGCGCCCTGAAACGATCGCAGATGCTCGATTTGAGCTGCTGAGAGGGGCACTAGCCTAGAACGTCCGGACTTGGTTTGGAAGTCTCCATCATTCTGAATAAGTATACCCTGGGGAGTTAGCCAATCCCACTTGGCCGCTGCCACTTCGCCGCGCCGAAGACCAGCATGGAGTGACAGGTAGTAGCTTATGTATGCACCGGGAGAAGTGTCTTTGAGTTTCTCACATCGCTCGATCGCCTGGCGAATGGATTCGCGCTTGTCGATAACCGTGTATTGCACTGTTCCGCACCTAACCGAGCGAACACGCTTAAAGTCGCTGACATGACCAGGGATGGTCTTGTAAGTATCCAGGATTCGCTCACTGTAAATCGATTTGACTGAGCGCAAAATACTGTTGGTCGATCTGGCAATACGGTCTCGATCGCCGGGAGAAATACCACGCAATCTTCGCTGCTGGAACTCGATCGCCGAGCGCTTGCTGAATGCTTCACTGGCTTGCGTCTCCCAGTCCAGGCCGAGCGTCTGGAGATAGTTTTTAACGAAGCCCACAACGCCCTGTTTGGTCTTTGGCCGGGAGTCCTGATTGTAGTCCAGGTAATGGTTGACCGCTGACCTAGCAGAGCAGCCCCGTGCCCGGTCTGCCTGGATTTTCAACACCAGCTTTCGGGGAGCAATTTCCCAGGCATCTGACTTGTTGGAAGTGCCCGTGGATACTGTATAGACCGTACCCTGTTTGGAGGTTTTCGCTGACCACTTTTTGCCGCGTTTGAATAGAGAGAACTTTTTTATTTTCATATTGCTTGCGTTGTTATTCTTGCAAGCAATCGAAGTAGCCAAAAAAAATGGTACACCCGTAGGGAGTCGAACCCCAAACCTCCTGATCCGTAGTCAAGCGGAGAGATTGCTTACAAGAGCTATAACTTACACTGCTTATAATAACTTGTCAATAGCCTGACAATACGGTGTTTAATATTTTTGGGCACAAAAAAACCGAGGCTTAACCTCGGCTGATTTGGTTGTCTTATGAAACCTGGTTGATACTTATTCCCAGCGCCCTAACGAAGTGCGGGTTACCGGGAACATCGTCTTCGCCCCACTTCACATGCCCCTGCTCTGATGTATCTTTGACATGCCATGTGATTGCTTTCTTTAGTGCCTGATCGGCGCTTGTCGCATTAAGTCTGTATTCATTATCTCTCCACTGGGGAAACTCGAATTTCACACTGTATCTCTTCATGCTAACACCTCCACCCAATGAGGAAGATTTACTTCCTGATCGTCATAGTTAAGAGCAGTCAACTTACCGTCTTTCACTTTGAGCTTAGACCAACTCTGGCAGGACACTGCTGTCCACCGCGTAACTCCTGGGCAATACTCGCTTGCTCTTGCGTCAAGCGAATCCCCCTCGTCAATATCGACAGTGATAAATTTATGGTTGGTGTTAGATCCGGATTTCTTAAAGCGCAAAAACTCTCCGTTCAATCTGACATAGTCTTTTTTAAAGACCTGGGCTTTTTTGTATGACGCGATTCGTATTTTCATTTTTGATCTTTCGTTTGTTGTTGGTCACTAAGTGGCGTTTCAACCATTAAAGTAGATGGCGAAAAGTTGCTCTTCTGGCGATATGTCATGATCCCAGCCATGGACTTCGTCATCTATGTACTCCGCCACAAGCTCATGACCAGTTCCGTTATCGCAGCCATAATTTCTCCAAGAATCAGGGAGCAGGTTGATGGACTCTTCTAGTTCACTTATGTGTTCAGCCGATCGCTTTATCTCTTGTTTCGCAGCCTCGTAACCTCTCACCACAGAGTAGAGACTGTGATGAGGCTGCGCGATTATTGCTTCCCACTGCGCGTCTGTAATATCGGGGTGATCCTCTCTGTAGGCTTTTTCCATTTTGTATCTTTTTGTTTGTTGTTGCTGTTGTGTTTCTCGTTACGGTGTAAAGATACGTTAAACACCCGTACCTGTCAACAAGTTTATAATAACTATTTACGATTTATTTTTGGGCACAAAAAAAGACCAGGGGTTACCTGGCCTCGAGAGTGATGGTGAGACTATTCCTCGGAGTCCGCCATAGCGTTACTGGCTACGTTGAACACTCCGAGCATTTCGTTGGTTTTGAAAATGCCTCCGTTCTCGTAGTATCGGCCACGGTCTTTTGCTCTTTGATTGATGATAGCTACCCTCTGAGCTTTCGGTAACTTTTTAAACTCTTCCAACTCTTCTGGACTCATTTCTTAGCTTTCTTTTTAGCTTTCTTGGCTTTTGATTTTTCTTTGGCAACAGCAATTTCTTTACGTCTCGTTCGCGCTTGAGCTTTACTTACCTCCGGCGCTTTCTCCTCCATCTTTCGATCAAGAATCTCTCGATACTTGGCTCGGGTTTGATTTTTAGTCAACTTCTTTTTGACAGGGATCTTTTTAATGGAAGACGCAATTTCTTTCTTCAGAACATCCGCTTGATCTAAAGACAGGTTGCCGTCCATCACTGCCAAATCAACCCTGGAACCCATCTCAGACTTTAGAGCTTCAGTCGACCCAGGCACGGTCTTAATCCTGTCGACCGCTCGTTTTGCATACTCCGCCCTGTCAACTTTCTGATTAACGTCACCATACTCACCCGCTTTGATTTTTGTTTTTGCGTCTGCAATTTTTCGCTTTGCATAACTCAAAACCAACCTGGCAAGCTCTTGGTCAACTCCCTGTGCATCGCTACCAGCGGGACTGTCAGACACATCGTCTGAACGGTAAAAGTCCTCAACAATAACTGGCTCAACTTCAAATTTACCTACACCGTATTTATCGGATATTGCGTCGATCGCTTTTTCGTTTTTCTGTATTTCAATATCCATGTCCCCATCGTAATACTGATCACCAATGAAGATGCCCTCCGGAGTCTCGGTAAAGCCTGTCATAAATGCATTACCATTATCGTCAGTTAGGCTGGACAACTCGGCAAAGAACTCTTTGATCTGATCGGGGCTCAGATTCGTAGTGTCAAACTGGATAGCATTATTTGTATCAGCACCGGACAACGTCTCCTCGAGTGTCGGTTTGCGTATCAGGTTCCCCGCCTCCTGATCCCATGCTTTCGACAATGCTTTCATGATCGTCCCTGTTAGAGTCCTGTCGCCTCTCAGGTAGATCACCATGTTTGGACTTACTCCGATTTCGCCAGAGTCCATGCGATATGCTCCTCTACCAGTCTTAACTAGAGTGATGGAAGCATCCAGTCCCAGGCCATCAAGTATCGTCTGCACTCCATCTGCGGTCCCATCAGCCACTGCCTGAGTTAACGCCTCTGCCCCGGCAATAGATTCTACTCCCTGAATCTTTCTTGCAGTGGGAGTGGTTCCATCTGTAGTGACCTCGATAGGTATCATCTGCTCGCTTGTCGCTCGGTATGTTTCCTCAATAACCTGTAGAGCAATTTGAGCTTTCTCTGTAATCTTATCGGGAGCAATTCGCCCGGTCTCAACGATCTTATCAAACATCTTAACAACATCGTTTAACCTGTCCCCGAACCGCACTAGTTGACGGTTACTGAGAAGCGGATTATCACTCTTCTCGAGTGCCCAGATAACCTCTTGAGCGTTCCTGGCTTTAAACTTTTCTTTGCCTAGGTCACCAGCGAGGCCAAGCTCATTGACTCGATCTGCTATAAGACCATCGATCATCTGTTGAGCGTCATACACAGGACCACTTCCGCCGGGAGATAATCCAGCCTCATCGTTTAGCTTGAAGTATGAGAACTCAGTATCCGCATCGAATCCCTGAGAGACACGATCAGCCCAGCTTTCAGCGTCCCAATCCTGGCGCCCCTCAATCATTAGAGACTTCGCATATTGGTAATCCAACTCTTCAATGGACTTGGGCTCAGTCTTTTTGATTTTGCCTTTAGCGTCTCTTCGTAAAATTTTAGATTCTTTGAGAATGTCTTTAAACATCCTCTTATTGATCGTCGACTTGACTCGATGCTTTGGAACTGACCATTGATAGGCAGCGGGTTTAGTTTTGGCGCGATTCTTTAACGGAATGTAACCACCAATTGCGTAGCCTTTGGATGCCATATCCCACATGTCAACGGTCGCCAAACCATCCAAGAACTTGATGACTTTGCCCTCAAGTGCAGCGTCCATTTTGCCATCAGTCATTCCCAGTGTTTTGGCCGCCATTAATCGCAGCATTCTGGCTTGCCTGGTTCGCTCAGATGGGGTCAATGATGGATCGGCTGCTGCCATCTCAATGAGGTCTGCTAGAGAGTTGAGATAAAAGTTTCTGACTTTATCATCGGCACCGATCGCCTCTTTCGATGTAACATCAAAGTGTTTACCCTCGCCCCAATCTTTAGCAGCTTTCTTGGCTCCCAGTTGACCTGTGCCCATGCCTATCTTGTAGCCTCCAGGTTGCCCCTTTGTAGCCATTGTGGATCGGACAGACTTAGTCGCATTAGCAGCAACTCCAGTGCGCGGAGAACCCAATGCAAGCAGCCTGAGCATCAGCTCGGCTGATCTATATTGCTGCGGTTTTCCATCGGGCCCGATTGGTGCCAAATTCTTACCAAGACCAAAACCAACCTCCGCCATGTCGCGGTAAAAGTTTGCAGCAGCCTGGGCAAACTCTGGTTTGTTTTTAATCATGTTCCTAATCCGGTTAACCTGGTTTTCAACAATGTTAACCACCTCGGCATACGTATTTGGAACCCCGGCGATATTACGATTCACCACTCCGAGACGAGCGGGGAGTGCAACGGAATCTGGATCTGGATTGTCTGGATAATCCCAGACACTTAGCTCGGTTTGCTTCTTCGACTTATCACCAACGTCAATGCCTCGAACTTTATTCTCGCGCTTGCGAGCATCACCGGGATCAAACAATCTTTGAACGTCTGACGGTTTAATTTTTACATCGTTTTTCTCAGTGATCGTAATGTCAGCGTCATCGAACATTACGTAGTTATAAGTCTTGTCAGGATCCGGACTTCTTCTACTGGCACCGTCAAGATACTTAATGCCTCTGACTCCGTTTTTGAGCAGTATTTCTGAGGCGAGCTTTGCGGGATTACTATCCCCTCTAAACCTGTAGTATTCCTCGATGGACCTGTAAACACCTGTCCCACTTGGATCGAGCTTTTGGAAGTCTTCCCATCTCTCAATGCTGGTATCTTGACTTCCTCCGGACTGTATATCTTTTGAGATTTTTTCGACTGCGGATCTAACTTGTTCAGGCTGCTGGCTAAGTCTCTTATCCCAGTGCAGAGAGCTGCTGTCATCGATGTTAAGATCGACTTTATAGAGGTAACCGCGTTGGTTGCCAGTGACCTGCTCGTAGTCCAGGCTGCTTGGAGATGTTTGGTGAACGCGTGGCTTTTCGTTGCCAGGTGCAGTCCACAACGGAGGCTCTACTCTCTGGACGGTTACCTGCCATCCATCAGCAGACTCTTTAAAGTCTAGAACTTTATCGTAACCTCCGTAAGTTGGAATAATGCTCCCCACTTCGTAAAAGTCTCGCATCTCATCATTACTGTAGGCAGTATTGTCAGAGAGTTGCTTTCGGTAACCCTCACTTATTTGCCTCTCTTGTGCGAAGTAGAGCCCATAACCAAATGCTGCATGCCCCTCACCGGATCCTATCTCCCTCGTCTCGAACTTATCGAAGTCGTATGGGCTCCCGTGATAACCTGGATCGAAGTAAATTAATCCAGGGCGAGTTGTAAACGATGCGTTTTGGCCTCGAACAAATTGTTGCTCTGCGACGATACCGCTTTCGGGCGATGGTCGCTTTCTGACCGCATTCTCCCCAGGCTCAAAGTTTCTCTGAACTCGTTTATAGCCAGATCGACTGAGTGGCATTCTGGGCAAATCCGTTGATCGAACAGAATTAATGCCGTCGAGTCGACGAGTCCTGATCAAGTTATCCTGGCGCTCTGGGTTGAGCGCTTTAAGCATTGCGTCCTGTCGGGCCTCGTTGTTCTTCCAGTCAATGTCTTTCTTTTTAAATCCTAGAAATGCAGACAGGCGGTTGGCTTTTTGCCGGGCAATTTTTGGATCTGCATCCAGCCCAGAGGCGAGTCCACCATCGAACTGCTCGGGCGGGTTGATCGTGTTCTCGAGGTATTTGGCTAGATCTTTATTAAACGCGCTCCTGTCATTGCCCCAGGCGCTTAGAATGTATTTTGAGCGCTTGCTGTCGCCTAGCACCCGGTTGTATTTATCGACCAGGTGAGTTACGTCGAGTGTATTGATCGTGAAATTGCCAGCTTTAGTCATCCGCATGGAAAACGGAATGGATAATCGGATCGTGGATCCCAGCGCTGATGAGTATTGGGCTCTTGCAGTTGATCGACCGTTCTTTGTAAACAGCCGGGGATTGTAATCCATCTCGATTACGTTGCCTGTCTTGATTGCCTCGTTGACTTTCTCAAGATGCTCGAGAAGCGACTTAGGCATAACGCTCCTGGGAGCATTACGAAGCAACTTCATCGTGTCCTCATGCAAGTAATCACCGGAGATCTCTTCAGTGTCTTTATCGAACCTCACCGGTTCTTTACCGGGAATAGATTCAGTATCCTCAATGATCTGATTTGTGATCGTATCGCGGACAAAAGTCTGTCGCTTCCGCTCTTTATCCCTGACCGCTTTTTGCGAGTCCTCAAAAACAATGTTCCCGTCAGCGTCATAGACTGCTTTACCCTCGTCATCGTGTTTGACGAGTAAGCTGCTCTCCAGGCTTTTGGCGAGTGCAGTGCCACGCTTAATTTGAGTCCTCTTGAACGCGTCTCCGGTTTCGCCCTCGGCCGCTTCGGCTCGAGTCAGTTTGCCATCTTTCTGGGTAACTCGATTCCGGAAATTGATGAGACCGTTGATTGTCGCCTCGAGCTCGGGACTGTCGTATGCCAATCGTTTACCATCCCGGCCAGTGTAATTCTGGACAGATAAAGCCTCCCCATTTGAATTGGCCATGATCCATGAGGTCATGGTTTTGGCAACCTGAGAAAACGGTCGAGCTAGTCTAGTTGTGTTATCTTTGAGTCCAGTCTTGGTTATGTAGAGAGGATCTTTGTTGGCTAGGAATGACTCAAATACATCTGAGACAACTTCCTCTTTCATTCGCACTCTCTGCCAGTATTCAACCTCTGCTTGGGGAGTGCCGGGAGTTGCGTTATCTGCTCTCAACTGATCAGCTTTGACGATGTCTTTAATCAGCTTTCTGGCTTGCGCCTGTTGCTCTGGAGTCTGAGCGGCCTGGACAAATCGATCCAGGTATTCGCGGTAGTATCTTTGGAGATCCGCGTCACTGACGAGGCCATTAGTTGAAGAATCCTCACCTCGACCAGGCTTATCAAATAGTATGGACTCGAGGTCATCGAATGCTCCCCGGTAGAGATCTAATCTTTTGAGCGCATGGATACCCTCGTGAATGCTAGTAGTGCCACTCATCGAGTTGAGGTTGACCAGCGCAATTGGTTTACTCCCAGCGCGGCGAGTGTTCAGGATCTGAACGCCCCGGGTTGGACTTACAATGCGATCAGCATCCGCGTTGTTAAATTGGTTGGCATAGTTTTCTGAGACTTCATCAATCTTGAGCGCTTGGTCGACTCCGTTTTCAGTTAGAACTTTCTCGACAGCATCCAGATCAGCGCCATCCCAGTAAATAAAATCAACATCAGTATCCCCGGTAACACCTCTGGTAAAGCCTTTGAGCCAATTCTCAAATGACGCCATGCGAGCGATATCGCCCATGCCAAGCTCGCCGCGTTCAATGCGATCATCAACGATTTTTCGCAAATCGGGCCCTAGAGTATTTAGGAAAGTTTCAGCAGCCGCGTTGACTTTTATTTTATTGTTCCAAAAAGCGCTACGTCCTCCCTGAACGGTTCCGCCTA
>UEXM01002829.1_pt1 | contig 11832 bp, 17 predicted proteins | sample 1796661 | NCBI WGS metagenome assembly UEXM01 (sample SAMEA4772469, study PRJEB27181) | metagenome
TACACAAACAACTAATCGAATCTACACAAAAAATATCCGTTAACGGACACTGGTGCGAGTTTGGTGTGAGAGAAGGCAGAAGTCTCAAATGGCTAATCGAAGAATATCCACAGCAGGTGATTCATGCTTTTGATTCTTGGCAAGGACTTCCTGAAGAGTGGGATAACGGAACGGGTAAGGTTGCTGACATGAGTTGCGATCCTCCTGTAGTGCCGGAGCACATAAAACTACACAAGGGTTGGTTCAAAGACACACTACCCAAATGGAAGCAGAACAACAAAGGACCAATCGCTTTCTTGCACATGGATGCAGATATCTATTCATCCACTAAAGAAGTGTTGACAGCATTGAATGATCAGATCGTCGCAGGAACGGTGATCACGTTCGACGAGTTCTGTAACTTTCGACTGTCCGGCAAGATGAGCAAATGGCAGGATCACGAGTTCCTAGCATTGATCGAGTGGCTGGACGAATGTAAAAGAAAAGTTAAGCCGTTGAATAGGAACTGGGCCTATCAAGCAAGTTGTGTTGTTGTATAAATTTATGTAATTCGTCTGCCCATGCATGATGTCCTCGTTCACTAGGGTGTCCATCGTTTGCAGATTTTGTCCAACCGTTCTTTGCACAGAATTCAAAATGACTCTGAACATAATCTTTGTTAGGCACAATTACTTTGTGTTGTGAAGATGATCTATTATCCTTTTGCATTTGTATATTTTCTTTTACAAACTCGCTGGTCTCGAAATTATAAAAGTGCTTTCTATCTATTTGATCTTTGAGTAATTTCAAATCAGGTCTTTGTTTTCCGTTCACTTCTGTTTCGGGTAGATCGTTTGTGAGTGCATGATAGAACACATACGGTATGTTGTGGTACTTCAGGAAGTATTGTAAGGACAGTATGTTGGTGTACAGTTTCACAGCACTTGATAGTTCGAGATCCATGTCCTTGTCACGCATGAAGAAATCGTGTTGCCAAAGTTGCCAAGTGCTCCATTGGTAATCAAATTTCAACAGTTCACCTTTTATTCCGCCTTCTTTTTCCTTTGGAGTCACGTAGTTGCTCACGTAGTCCCACCTGTATCCCGTGGTCCACCCTATGCTTACGAATGTGTCTTTTATCTTATCAGGGTTCTTGAAGAACCAATGCATTGTGGTATTGACTATCCTATCGTTGCCCCTGCCTCCCTTTGCCATACTAATCGTGGGCTCGTCTATGTTCAGCAGTGTACCTAACTGCTGATGACAACTGTTGAACTTCTTCCTTGTACTGAAACTACAGCCATTGCTCAAATGATACTTCATATGCTCTTACTCACGTGTTCCCAACATTCACCGGACTCGAATTCTTCTACGCTCCACTGACAGTGTGCAATCCTGTTGCACCATTCGGTTTTGTCCCCTTTATAAGGATTCTCAATTTCCGCTATGTCTTTACTGCTTACATCATAAACCATACTGCCTGTGTCACATGCCACGTTAGGTACTCCATTGATTACAGCATCGATCCCTGTACCTGAACTGTAAGTAACTGTGCACCAAGCATTTTTAAGTTGCTCTGCTATAGGCATAAAGTTAGGCTTAGTTACATCTGCTTCTTGCCAATGCACATCTTCTACTGCTAAAACTCTTTCTTTCAGCGTGTTATGTAGTCCGGACTTCCTGTACAATGGATGAGGTCTGATAACAATGTCCTTGTCAGTATACTGTCTTATTTTATTAACACTTTGTTCTGTCCATGCAAAAACATCAGCACCACGCAGACTGGCATCTCCTACCTTCTGCATACAAAGTAAAATATAGTCACCGTCTTGTTTCCAATTTATATCTGCATCATAACCATTACGTTCAAATACTTTTTTAGATCTATCAGTGTGTATGTGTTCGAAACCCCAATCGGCATCATCCCAAAGGAAACCATTTACCCCAACCCTGAATTCTGTATGGAATGCCGTATCGATAGGCCTGCCTATTAACTGTGTTTCTAATTGTACATAAGGCATTCCGCTCTCAATAATCTTGCCTTTGCCTCGATGTGCTGGCCTGCCCCTTTCCTTTTTGTAACTGCCAAATATCACTGCACAGTCATATCCCTTGGTATTACCACTATTGGTAATATCACCTCCACACCCCTTTGCGAATGAACGCAGTACGTCTCGGTATTGTTGGTAATTTGCTGTATCTTCTACTACTGCGACTCGCATAGGGATATTTAAGGAGCGAAGCGAAAGCGTTAAATTTTAAGAAATGCGTTTTTTAGAAATAACGCGGAGCGTTAAAAAGCGTAAAGCCGGCCTGCCCTTCTTTGAGCTGACCGACTCCACAGTGTAAGCGAACTAGAATGTGAACTTGATTCCAACCGCCATGTCGTTTGTGTCTGTACCTGTTGGCACATCCGTCATCTGATAAGCACCATACATGCTGAAGTTCTCGCCGAATTTCTTCTCAGCGCCAACTGTAGTGTATTTGTTACCATCCTCGATCTCACCATAACCAACTGAGAAAGTTGTCGCACCGATCAGGTGTGAAGCAACTATTTCATTGGCAGTGGTCTCTACAGCAGTAGATTCCACTTCTTTGATTGTGTGGTTGTAACCGATTGTTGTTGCATCAGAAAGGTCGAACGTGATACCCGCACCCATGTACTCAACTGAGTTCACTTTGTCATCTGTGTATGCAACACCGATGTTTAGTGAGTCAGAGATGTCCACGGAGGCCGCAGTCTCGTACACGTCAACGCCAGATTTACCAGTTGAACCGTCAACTTTTACCAAGTTGTCGAACTGGATTGCACCTAAACTGTTCGAGTACACAACTGTGTGTGAGTCTCTGCTGAACAATTTCTGTGCGGCACTTCCGCCGAATTCTGGGAACACATCTGTCTTAGATGTAACAGCACCCTTGAACACAGAGTTCTGTCTTCCTGCTGATAGCACACCTTTGTCACCCATGTCAATACCAGCGTAAGCCAGTTTAGAGTCAAATGGTGAACTGCCAGAGTCATCCGCATCGATTGAAACTTCTAACTTGGCGAAGCCGTCGATTCCCTCTGAGATGTTGCTAGTTAAGTCAACACCTATCGCAGAACCGTTGTTCTCCGCTTTAGATGTCGCCACGCCTGAAGCATTCTCGTTGTTTGACAGCATGTAGTTCAAAGAACCATACACCTTCATCTCGGCCGCTTCAGCCGGAGCCGGTTTCATAACCGACCAAATAGCCACTAGTGCGATGATAATCGCCACACCAATGGCCGCTTTTTTCTTTGTCATTTTCATAGATTGTTTTTCTCCCGTATCTATTATGATTGAAATGCGACCACTGGCCTAGCGATCGCTCTGGATTGTAAGACATATTTACCACAAATGCAACCTTTAAGTGCAACTTTTTTTACCAAAAAGGTTTACACCTGGACGGTACGAGTGTATAATTACGGGTAGCAAAGGAGGTTCACGATGGGCATACACTACGACTACAAGAACACCAGGGGCGCCAAGAAACTACAGAAACAGCATGAACGGGAAAAGCGTAGGCGGAGCAAGAAGTCACAGCAGATGCCGGAGCAGAAGCCGGACGAGTCACGACCGCTCACGCTTGACATGATCACCGATCCAGACAAATGATAAACCCGAGACTGTTTGAACAGTATCGCATAGACACAAAGAAGGACCTCAAGATCAAGAATCTATGTCCACGCCCAAAGGACACAATCCTGATCGACAAGCAGGGCTCGTGCTATGCCTGTGAATGTCAGTCATGGTTGCCACAGAGCATAGGCAATCTACAGATAAAATCATTGCAAGAAATCATCGGCAGTGACATGCACCGACACCTACAAAGTTCTATCACAGATGGTACCTATCGTTACTGCAACGAGCACCAGTGTTCATACATAAAGTCAGATGCTGTATTGCATGGCCAGCCGGATCGCATACAGCATCTAAGAATTGCCATCGATGACAGTTGCAATCTGAGATGTCCCAGTTGTAGGAAAGGCATGATATTCCACAAGGAAGGTTCAGCATACAACTTGGGGATAAGACTCGCAGACAAAATAAACGATTGGTTGCACAGTTACGAACATCCTATCCAGGTGCACATAGGATCCGACGGTGATCCTTTTGCTTCACACGTGTACAGGCACTTCATGGAACAGACACCGGAGAGGGACAATATCAAATACTCTATATTGACCAACGGGCTCATGTTCAAGGAGTTTCACCAGAAGGTGACTTATGTCATCAACAACCTACAAGAACTAGGAGTGAGCATAGACGGGGCGTCAAAGGAAACATATGAAAAACTTAGACTAGGTGGTAAGTGGGGGAAGATTCTAGAAGGACTGGAGTGCATGGCCGAGCAGAAACACAAGCATGGTTTCAGATTCATACTGCACTTCGTGGTACAGAAAGACAACTACCATGAGATGGAGAAGATCATAGACCTGGGAGAGCAGTACGGTGCTGACAGGGTCTGGTTGAACAAGATAGAAGACTGGGGCACCAGTGATGACTTCCTGGCTCAGGACATTTGGCAAACTGCGGCGTACAAGGATCAACTGGGCAAAGTGTTGCAACGAATACATGATCGAGACAACGACCGATTCATAGAGTGTCCTACTTTAATAACTGAAGAGGCTCGTCATAGAAGCAGAAACTGAATTGTATCCTGGGGTACTTTGCGGTATGCCCTATTTCGACTGTGTGCAATATATCAGAACGTAACACGATAGGCCTGTCACACTCAACCCTGTCGATTTCATTGACGTAGTCATCGAACCAAACGTTGTAGGTGTCCTTTGTGTTCAACACAGGGAAATTTATTTTTGCTACCACCGGGGGTTCATCTCTGTGTATATCTGTGCCTATGTCATCGTTGTACATGGTGAAACTCATGTCCCTGACCCTGAGTCCTAGATCATCGAACCATTGTTTGCAGGGATTGTTTGGTATTGAAAAATAGTCCTGTATCTCTTTCCTAGATAGATGATTCCAGAACTCTTTGGGTTCCTTGTTGGCTGTCAGTCCCACGTAGTAGCCGTAGAGGCTGTCTGCTATCTTTTGCTGAGTGGGGCAATCCAGTATGTGATATGACTTCATTGCACCTATTTAAATACTGTTCCGTATGAAAATAGCCATTACTGGACACAAGAGAGGCATAGGCCAACAGTTCGCAGAACAGTTGCGTGACAAGGGACACGAGATCGTGGGCATCTCACGTAGCGACGGGGAGAACATCCGGAGGACGGTGCACACTGCATCTCTGATCGAACCCTGTGACATGTTCATAAACAACGCCATAAGTTTCTACGCACAGACGGAACTGCTGTTCGAGGTGTGGCACCGATGGCAGGACACGAACAAGATCATATGGAACATATCCACAAAGGTGTGTGAGGAGGACAGGGACGAACAGATCGACGGTCTCACCATGCGGGAGTCCATGCAGTACAGGAACACAAAAATGTCATTGGAACTTGCACACTACCAACTCTTGCAACAACCGAGCAATGTAAAGATGGAACTGATACGTCCAGGCAGTGTCAAGACACAGACGTTCAGTGCGCCGGAGGCCAGGCCGGCAGATGAGTACGTGAGGGAAGTGTTAGAAGAACTGGGAACAGTCTAATGGACGCTGGATCACTGATAAAGAACAAGAGCATATGTGCCTTGCCATGGACCGGTTTCCAACTGGAGGCGAACGGTGATGTAAAGAACTGCATAATGTCAAAGGAAACGTTGGGCAACATAAACGACACACACATCAAGGACATCATCGCCAACCATAGAAACATCAAGTTAAAGGAAAACATGTTGCGAGACTGTAAGCCATACAACTGTTCTGGCTGTTACTTGCAGGAAAAAGACACCAACAAGATCAGCAGTATCAGTAGCAGGCTGTACTACCTGAGGGAGATTGGTGCTAAGTCTCCGTTGAATCTCTTTGATGACCCCAAGAACTTTTCCTTGAAACACGTCGACCTACGCTGGACAAACTCATGTAACCAAGCGTGTGTCTACTGTAACCATGAGTACAGTAGCAAGTGGGCACAGGAGATCGGCGTCAAAGTAAAATCAAAAAAGGAATCCAGGCAGGAGGTCAAAGAGTTCGTGTTCGAACATGTGGCGGAACTTGAGAACGTTTACCTCGCGGGCGGGGAGCCCATGCTGATGAAGGAGAACCACGAGTTCCTCAATTTACTACAGAGCAAAAATCCCAACTGCCATATAAGGGTCAACACGAATCTAAGCACCACAGGTACAGGAATATTCGAGTTGCTGTGCCAATTCAAAAATGTACATTGGGCAATCAGTGTGGAAAGCATCGAACAGGAATACGAATACATCAGGCATCACGGATCGTGGAAAGACTTCCTGTACAATTTAGAGACTGTCAGGAAACTGGATCACAAGATAAGTTTCAACATGTTGCACTTCATACTGAATCATAACAGCATACATGGTTGCGTGGATCTTTTGAAGGGTAAGGGGTTCCACGACAACAGTTTTGTTATCGGTCCATTGTTTACACCAGCATACTACAACACACTGCATCTTCCGGAACATATGCTCGAAAGTACTAAAAATCTTTTAAAGGAAAGGTTGAACAGCAACCCTTTGGGTTATCTCAAGAACAGTTATGAAAACTGTTTGAAATATCTGTCCGAAACAGAATGGAAGAAAGATATCAATTCATTCCATAAGAACACTCAGATTTTAGATCAACGTAGGGGGTTAGACAGCAAGAAAATATTTCCAAAACTCTTTGAGGGACTTGATGCTTAATCATTGGTCAAAATTACTCACGCGGAACTGCACAGTCGTAGATGTTGGTGATTACACCGTGTACCCCATCCATAGGGTCGGGTTCTCGAGTCTGATGTCTGTGGCGGATGCCGTTTACACGAATACACAGATATCTTCACTGCGTCACATAGATGTCATGATTAGAGAACCGGAAGCAAGATTCGTCTCCGGGGTAAACGAATACTGTAGACAGAACCAGTTGAACATCCAGGATGTATATGAAAAAATAAAGAACGACGAATGTGTTGACAGCCATTTCATTCCACAATATCTATGGCTTATGAACTTGTATAGATTCTACAAGGGTGAGATAACCATAAGGCCTTTTAGTTTCATTTCCAACATCACCCAGGTACACTTAAATCGCAACGATGCAAAAATTGAACTGGAACCTGTTAAAAAATTCACAAAAGTGGACGCAGACATAATAAAAAATACAACCGTGCAAAGAAGATTCAACATCAAGCAAATAATCAAGGAGTACAGACATGCACTGTCCTAGACTGGATCATTTCGTGAGATTGAATACAAACGGATCTGTGGGTAGGTGCGGACACATGGAGGACCCAAAAGGATTTAAAAATTTCGAGGAGTTAGAACATAGCCAGTGGTTGGCCGAGATCAAGAGCAAGATGTCCAAAGACGAGTGGCCAGCCGAGTGTGTGCGTTGTCAACAATCAGAAAAAGTCAAAGGAGAAAGTGTGAGGACAAACAGCATCGCCAGACACAAAATGCTCAAACCAATAATGGACAACTACTTGATAGTGGGAGGTGTGTTGGATAATACATGCAACAGTGCCTGTCAGTCGTGTGATGCTACACTCAGCACCAAGATAGGAAGCCTGTCATCTAAAAACTATCCACGTGTTGATAATCACCATGTTTTCACCAAACTGCCCAGAGACAGGATAATTGAACTAGATGTTAACGGGGGCGAACCTACTGCCAGCAAAAACTACAAAAAGATACTTTCTGATCTTCCAGAAAATGTTAAAATAGTTAGGATGAACACAAACGGTTCGAGGATGATCAGTGAGATAGAAGATGTACTCAAACGAAACATAATGGTAATAGTGACAATAAGTTTTGACGGCGTTGGCAAAGTACACGACTACACACGATGGCCCATCAAATGGGAGAACTACAAGCAAACTGTTGATGCCTATCAGGATCTACAAAAAAAATACAAACTGTTGCAACTAGACATGTGGACCACAGTAAGTTGTTTGAATGTACAAAATTTACCGGACATCATTAATTTTGCGAAAAACAAGAACATACCACACGACTGGGCATTCCTACATCTGCCAAGTGAATTAAGTGTGCGTTACTCTAATAAATTCACAATCAAGGCAAAACACATATCGCCGACAGAAATAGCAATAGACAAAAACAATGATGCACAGTTGGATGAGTTTATACGTGTGCAGGACATATTACGTGGAATAGATATAAAAGATTATTTCAACTTCTTACCAAAGTAGTCAACAAATAGTTTAGCGAAACGCTCGTGATGTTCTACACCAAAGTGCTCACCGTCCGCGGCAAGGCTAGGTTCATTGTACTGCTCACGCTGTTCGAACTTGTCCCAGTAGGGCCAACAGTTTCTCAAAGTGTAAGGCCTTAACACATCAAGGCCTTCGATGTGTTCCTGATATGACTCATGGGCGAAGCAATGGAATGCCTTGCAACGATTCTTCTCTGCGAACTTCTCCACATGGAACACGTTCTTTAAGAAATTGTGTTTGTCTGTGTGCTCTGTTTCTGTTTTCAATAGTTCATTGTTGGATGTCAGACTTTCCGGGAGCCTGTCTAACCGTTCTCTCCTATTCCACAGAGGCCAACACACAATCACTATCTCCGGGAAGAGCAACTGTTCTGTTCCGTAGAGTATCCTCACGATCTTGTCAGCACTGGCACCAGGCTGTCCCAGGTTCCAGTATCTCAACCTTTCTGTGTTGTGTTTAGATAGGAAGTGTACCCAGTGTTGGTCGTCATCGAGGCCCACACCATAGGTGTGACTACATCCTAGCACCACAACGTTCTTCTTGCCTTCTGGCATTGGATCCCATCTCGGGCATCTGTATCCTATGTCAGATTCTGGTAGACCTTTGTCCGTGTAATGGCCAAACTTGATCATGTGCTACCTTTCGCATTCATCATCCTCTGATTGATCCTGTGTACTATGTACAGTTCCATGAAGCCCATCCTTTTCCTGTTGCCGAACATTGTTGGATATTTCATTTTGCCCATTATTAGATATTTTTCATCAGCATACAGGTCCAGTCTTCCTTTGTGTTTGGGATACCTGAACTCCAGTGCGTTGTGTTTCCACAAGTACTTGACCAGTTTGGACTCGTCCAATAACATGGTCTCTGCCAGTGCTGGAGGTATGTTCTCCTTGAACTGTTTCAACTTGATGGAATAAAACTTCTTCACACAAGTAATTATTATGATGGCGCCGAGCACGAGATAATAATATTACGCCACGTCGTTTTTGTGTTTACTCAGTAAATCTAAATTGTTTGGATTCAACTGTCTGATTATATCTTTGCTGATGCCTGCGTGAATAACCTGATACAATATAGTTTCACTGTCTGCTTGTAGTCCCTTCAAGGCCATTTTATAATTCCTAAATGGTGTGAATGTGATCGTTTCATCTGTGTGCCACATCTGATAATCATTGAGTGATACGTTAGCAGTGTGCTCATATCCATGCACGATATCAGGGAATCTCCCAACCTCGGCGCTGACTTTTTCTCTGTACTTTTTGTTGAAAAAACCTTTCATGTAACTGTGCTCTGTTTTATCAAATTCGGTGACAAGATTAACATTCGAGGAATCAAGTAGCCACTGGCAATACAAGGGATTCCTTAGCAATAGTTCGTCACCGCAGAATCCAGTGGCCTGTATGTGTGGTGTGTTTGATTCAAACAGTTGCCTATATCCCCAACCGAGTTGTGCTTTAGTCGACTGACTCATGTCAACCAACGTGTATTCTTTACCGCAGTAGTCTAATGCACTCATGACTGCGAGGCTATCCACCCCGTTGCTGTTCGCACAGAAGACAGGAAGGTCTGTAGGCAGTTTATCACAGGACTCTGTAAGGTGTGAGCACCAAAGGTCCGCTAACTGTTTTTTGTTGATGTCGTTGATCTGGCCTGTGTGCTTGACAACATTCTCTGACCTGTGGCGAAAGTGCCATTGATCTTTTTCGTAGTACACAGAGCCGTCGAACCACACAGCGGTAAGGCTGTCATCCTCGAGATTTGTAACAGTATCTTTGTCGTAGAACACAGGGAACGACCTCGAATCGTCATGGTGGATACTGCAATCCCCGTTGGTAAAATCTAGTATGATATAATTTCCAGTTTGTTCGCTGTAATCCTTGTCTATGACTTTTTGTTCCAATGCTTGGTCTAAGCAATAACCTTTGTACAACACGTCGCCGTTGCTGTGCCATCCTGCATCCAAAGACACAGTGAACTTGCCTATCGTCCTACTCTGGGAAAAAGGAAAAGTGTTTTTTCCTCCGTTGTGTGATATTATGAAAAACATTAGTGTTAATTATTTTGCATTTTGGTGTGCCCGGAAGGATTCGAACCTCCGACCCCAAGTTTAGGAAACTCGTATTCTATCCAACTGAACTACGGGCACATTTATGTTTGGCGGTCCCTAGGGGAGTCGAACCCCTCTTTCGAGGATGAAAACCACGTGTCCTAACCGATAGACGAAGGGACCAAAAATACCAAGTCACATGCAAGGCCATTGAGTTTTTTGGTGATAATGGTAATTCAGGCATATTTGGTATTTGTGGTGCCGCTTCCCGGATTCGAACTGGGCACCTACTGATTACAAATCAGTTGCTCTACCTAATGAGCTAAAGCGGCGTCACAGTTAATATATTACACTAGAAACCACCTTAAGTCTACCTGTTAAACGCACACAGAAGCACACACACGCATGGTAAAGGGTAACCAGGATAAAGTTATACATCTGTGCCAATACAAGCATTTAAATGCACTGTAGACGCAGTATGTTCTATACGCATATCTGGTATGTTGACAACACATAAATAATCTATATAATAAAGTTATGAGAGACACAAAACTATTAACATCATATGCACAGAAGCTCATGCGTGAGGCCAAACAGAAGTTGCTGTTCAAGGACCTACGTAGGGAAGTGAACGCTGGTGCCAACGGCACACAGAAGTACGTGATCAAGAACGGCGTGAACACCGGCAAGGTTGCCACTGACGCCAACAAGTTCCAGTAACATCTAACACCACATTGTAGTTCTTCATGCTGGTGTAAATAATCGGTATGAGTAAAAAATTAGAATGGTGCATAATCATATTCCTGGCAGTCATCCTGATAGGCCTCTCTGCGTGTAGTCCTAACCCATATCCAGACAAGCAACCACCACACGAGACCGAACAAGAAATGAATGCTGAAATAACCAAGGACATGGAATCCATGGATCGTGAGAAAGCAAAAGAGGAAATGCCCGGACCAACTGACTTCGAGAGCATAGTGGACGCACTGGGTTGCATGTTTGACCCAAGCGACTGCCCACTCAAGAAAAGCAAAGACGAACAGAAAATGGATAGGTAATATCCGATAAATACGGTTACCTTAAAGGAGGGCGTACAATGAAAAAAGTAATTGACGAAATGAAGAAGCACAAGAAAATAATGATTGGTGTTGCAATCGTGATAGTGATAGGCGTTTGGTTTATGATCACTAACGATCCTACACCAGTTGTAGAAGGTTAATAAGGAGCACCAAATGTTTTTGACAATTGGATTCATAGTTGGTTTCATCGCAGGATGGTGGGTCAACGAGAAAGTAGAGAACCTAGGGGAGAAGATCAACCCCATCAAGTGGTTCAAGAAATAATGACAGCGATGGAGGGTTTAGGATGTTCACAAGACTCAGAGGATGGTTCGAGGCATGGAAGAAAAATTTGTTCGATGCATATGATCCACCTAAGCCCACTATCTACAAACTTGGCCAGAAGAAGTTTGTCA
>UEXM01002832.1_pt1 | contig 11827 bp, 14 predicted proteins | sample 1796661 | NCBI WGS metagenome assembly UEXM01 (sample SAMEA4772469, study PRJEB27181) | metagenome
CCGGCCGACTCGACGGCACGCCGCTTCTGCGGGCGCGCGCCGCCGGAAGTGCCGTTGGCGAGCGCCCGGCTGCACGCCGTCACGACCCGCTCCAGCGCCATCTGCGTGTGCCCGAGCGTGCCCTTGTCCAGGTACCCGCCAACGTCGGCAATCCGCTCCGACTCGACAGAGTTGCCGCTCTGGTCGAGCAGCGTCCGGAGATAGTCAATCTGGTCCTTGACGAGAGCGCCGTCGGCCTCGCGCTCGCCAAGCATCTTGGCGGCGTTTTCGGCGGCAGTCTTGCTCGCCTCGGCCTGCTTCCGGAGATCCTCGTTCGAGCTCTGGTACTCGCCAAGCCGCTTAATCAACACCTCCTGTAGGTCGGCAGGGAGCGTCTTTAGCACGGCCTCCATGGGGGTGGGCTCGGCCGCGGCCTCGGCGGCGGCCGGAATTTCTGTGGGGGTTTCAGTAACAGTCTCCATGGGGGTAGCAGTGTCGGCGGCAGCAACTTCAGCACTCATGATTGGCGCTGTGTTTAGGATCCGTAGGTCGACGGGCTTATACTCCTTCACAATGTTGGCACCCGTCCGGGCCGGATCCACCGTGAGACTCAGCTCGAGCGGCTCTTTCTTTCCGCCGTTGTCCACGTGCGTCAGCGACAGGTGATTAAAGAGCCCCGCCCGCACCAGCTCCTGCAGCCCGGAAAAGTTGTCGCCCAGTCGAAACACCACGTCCGTGCCGGGGCCCGTGTCTAGCACGCGCCCCACCGCACGCGATTTTAGCGCCGGGCCTGCCCCAAGGGCCCTTGAAAAGGTTGCGGCCGTCAGCGTCTCGCCGGCGGCGTCGACTTGGCGGATCGCGTCGTAGAGACCGTTGTGGTTGACCGTGATGGGAATGCCGCGGAGCTGCTGCTGGATGTCCGGCACATCCGCTGTGGAGATTCCGTAGCCGGGCTCGGACGTACCAGACCACGTGCCGGAAAAAAGGCCGCCCACCATGAACTTCTGGACACGGGACCGGTTTGCGCGACAAAAGGCGGGATCTTTTTTACATGCGCTCTGGCACTTTATACTGCTTACCCCCCCTACCGCCCACCAGGTCGACGTTCACTCGGTCTTTACGCTCTTTGTGGCCATGTGGACTCCCGTCACCCCCGGCAACTGCTTTGAACACCGTGCCGACCTCTAACCACACGGATCACATGAATCGCTGAAAGGTAAGCGAACGGGCCACAGAATCGGGGTTGCTGCCGCCCGCATCGGCTCCACCCTCGGCTCCACCCTCGGCTCCACCCTTCGAGTCTAGTTTGACGTTCGGTTCAGCGTTCCCCTGTGTATTGATCTCGGCATCCAGCTCGGCATCCAGCTCGGCATCCAGCTCGGCATCCAGCTCGGCCTCGGTCTTTGCACCAGGGAGCGCGCTGGGCAGATCTTGACAGCTTGGAGCGCGGTCTGGTGCCGCTGCCGTTGCCGCTGCCGAGCTGACAAGTTTGCCAGGTGCCATTGGGTCCCCTGCACCTGGATCAAGTTGTATCTTGGATCCCGAAGAACTCATTGCGGCAGTACGGTCCCGGCCAGTTTAGTCTGGCCCAATGCGAGCCCATATATTGACGTGCCAAAAACACACAAGAGGTGGCATTGTCTTGCCATGCCGACATGCGTCATGGACCTCCTCTACCCCGCCTGCATGGCGCACACCTCGCTGCTCACCACCATCCTCTGGGTCAGCGCCACCACCTCAAAATGCTACGAGGCAGAGTACGTACCAGGGTGCACCATGCCAGACCCGCAGGTCCATTCCGACCTGTTTCCGGTGTTCCTCGGCGTCACCAACCGGACGGGGTCGGGGCTCCAGCGCGAGGCCGTGGTCAATGGCAATGTAGAGGATGTGCCCCCCAACGCCACAACCGTGTACGCCAACGCGTCGGGCGGCACCTACCACCTCGCCACGCCGGGCGCCACACTCACGGGTGCATCCTCCACAATCGTGGCCGACACGGTGGTCGTGTCGGCCCCGGGCGTCACCATCCGCGACATTGAGATCCGGAATCTGTCGTTTGTGACGGGCGTCAATTTTGGGGCGCTCACGGTACAAAACACGGCCATTGGACAGTCGACTTCGATCTCTCCCTCGGCCAAACAGCACGCCGTGGACCTGAATGGCGCCATGTTTGACAACATTACGGGCGCGGCCATTGCCATGTTTCGCCACACGGGCGTGGTCACGTGCGCGGGGGAATTCACGCGGTGCTTTGTGCTTCCAAAAACTGAGCCCGGGGCCGACCCGGGGATTGTGGTCGCCACGGGCGGAGCCCAGGTCGTCAACGTGAGCTCAATCACCGGAATTTTTGGAGACGCGTATCTTGTAAGCTTTTTTGCATTCAACAAGGAGGAGGAGACCATCGAAGCCACCGAGCTCGCCCAGTCGCTTGCCTGGCCGACCGTGGCCGCCATTGCCTCGGTTCTGCTCGCCCACGGCACGCCGAAAAAGGCCAGGAGAGTCGAGGGATAAAGTTTACCTCATATTCTACGCCCGTTTTTTGACAGAAGCCGGCCGCTGCCACCGCCGAAGCGCCAGCGCCGTCCCGAGCGCAACCACGACGTACGTCCACGTCGCGCAGAAGACGGCAAAGCTCTCGGCCGGAAACCACAGGGAGAGGCCGACAGCGAAGGCAACTACGGCCATGATCCCGCCGTGCACCACGCGCGCCACAAAATCCTCGTTGTCGGCCCGGAGCTCCCGGAGCTCTTCTCGGAGCGTCGTATTCGCCATGATCCGCATCTGTAGGCTCCGCTCATAATAGTCTTCGAGGTCCTCGACCGCCGAGCTCACGGCCGAATTGCCATGCGTGAGCTGGCTGAGCTTGGCACTCAGCACCCTACAGTGCCCCTCAAGCTCTTCGTAGTTGCTCCGGTTGGCATCGTTTTCGTCCATGCCCCCCGCCGTCCCCATTTTACCCCGCCGTCGATATAGCCACAAATAAAAAGCGTCAGGACATTTGCAGTGCCCATACGAGAGACATTGTCGGTGCAGCCCCCCCTCATAAGTGAGACGCTGCCATGGTCCCCGGGAACACAGCCGCCGCAGCATATAGGTGTATGCACCTCTTTCCTAAAGAGTGGATTGCGAGTTCGAGTCTCGTCGGCGGTCCCATCTACCAGAATCGGTAGTGTAATGGTTATCACCCTGGTCTTTGATTCAAAAGCAAACCAGAAATCTGGGTTCGAATCCCGGTCGATTCTTGTACGCAGTCCCTGTGGTGTAGTGGTTTAAGCATAGTCGCCTTTCATTCCCACACAAGAAAGCGACCGACCCCAGTTCGATCCTGGGCAGGGATGTTTTTTTTGATAAGACAACCGTATAAAGACAACCAAATTCTTCCTTGAAAAGCCGCATGTCGTGCACCTACGAAGAGTATGATCCAGAGGCTGTTGGCGCCACGGCCGTTGGTCTTCACGTGGCGCTCGGCATTGGTGTTCTCGGCCTTCTTATCATGGTGCCGCTCATTCTTTATCACAAAGCCTCTTTGGAAGACCGACAACGCACCGTGCTCTTCTGGGGGATTGTGGCCACATCGGTTCTATGGGTCGCCACGTTCATGACGTGGACGTTTGCAAATCCCGGGTTTGTGGGGCCACCCATCGTGCTCCGCTCAATCGCACGCGGACCGTACTTTGGCTCGACGCTGATTCCGTGGTCATCAAACGCCGTGGTCCGCCCCGGAAAAATAGTGCGCGCGTGCAACGAGGCGGAAGCAATCGCCGCCGTCGACGCCGAGCCAGAATCGGTCCGCGTTGTCGGCTCGGCCCACTCGTTCTCGGCCCTTTTTGAAACACGCGGCACGTCCCTGCACCTCAACTGGTGCGGCACGCCCGAGCTGCTACCCGTAGAGGACTCCGTGGTTAACCACAACAAATGGGATGACGAACAAGACGAGCTGGGCGTCGCCAGAGTAATCCGGATCGACGCAGGATGTACCGTACAGACGCTGGTTGACTTTGCTTCGTCTTTGGGACTTGAAGTCCACGGATCGGGCTCAATTCTGCTGCAAACGGTGGGCGGGGGCCTAGGAACCGACCTACACGGTGCCGACACGTGGGGATTTTCCAGATTTATTCACGGTCTGCGCGTGTACAACGGCAACCTCCAGGACATTGGCGGAGCAAACGGATGGAAAGATGTGCTGCCCTGGTGGAGTGCCCTTGGACAGCGTGGCATCATTTTGCGTGCCGACATCCGCGTCACGGATGCAACAACGGTCGTCCGGACCATCACGGGCCAGATGCAAACGTCCGATGTCATTTCGGCAATTGCACGGGCCGTCGATGTTGCAGACACCGGCATGGTCGGCGTCATGGCCCATAGCACCCTGTCGAACACAGACGACCCAAAGTGGTCGCTGGCGACGTTTACGGATCCAGAAACCGCCACCGCCCTTGCACAGCCCGTCGAACCCGAGAGCAGCGCGTGGCTCTATGCATTTGACAACGTGGTCTTGGCCCTCGCAACAGTGGCACCCTGGATTGCACTGGCCCAGCCTGGCGGCAATTCTGCCTTCCTAGACAAATCGACAGGCCGGATGGCCTGGTCCCGTGCACAGCTCCACGTGCCTGGATCGGTGGCCGCCACGGGAGAAGTCTGTGTCCCAATAGCAAATTGCAAAAAGGCCATTTACGGGCTAGTCGGGTCCGCAGGAGCCAACAACGTAGGGCCTGTCGATCTCTTGATTCGTCCCCGAAGAGCGCTTCCACCCTACATTTACGAAATGAACGACAACACATGGCCAAACGACTGGGTAGCGGAAATGGGTGAGGCCGGAGCATGCTGCATTGACTATGGCCTGCTGCCGCCGCTTTCGGCCCGCACCACCGTCAAGTTTCACGAGGATGTGGCGGCCGTCCTCACGCCGCTCGGCGCCGTTCCGCACAGCGGAAAAGTATGGGCGGGGTCACAGCCCGAAGCGCTTCCGGGCGCGCCGCCCAAATTCCGGTGGGTGGCCAAGCCAGAGTATGTTGGCACCGTCGACCCAGACTCGTTTGCGGTGCTCGACACTCGCCGCCTTGCATGGGTTGGTCTCCTCATCACCACCTGGATTGTGGCTGCGGCGGTGGCGTTTTCGCCGCTCCTCGAGCCCGTCCGAGTCCGAGCCCAGATGGGCTCGGACGGGTACTCACAAGTGCCAGCAGGCGGCGCGTTTCTCTGAGTAGCCACACCCAGACCCGGTCGGAAAAACCATGGTGGGCGTCGTGGTGGTCGTGGCCATTGTTTACGCACTCGGGTACGTCACATGGTGCGCGTTCAACCCCGGAAACGACGTGGTCGGAACCGTATAAGCAGGTAGAGACCCATCCCAAAAGGTCAGATGGCAGATTCCGGGACGGTGACACGGTGGGAGCGGCGGTTTCTGTCTGCGTACCTTGTGATTTTTGCACTGCTGGCATTTTCCGCGTTTGAGGACAACGAGGTGTGCAAGGCGCCCGACGAAGCAGTATACCCTGATGGCCTTCTTTAAAGTAAAATGGTTAAATTGAAGAAAGCGTTAAAGAAAATTGGGACGCACCCGCTGAAGAATCCGGCCGCAGCTCAATGTGCGTGGCTCCATCGGGGAACTGGTCCCGCGTCAAAAACCACACGGGACCAGACGCCAGCGGCTGGAGGTCGCCACCGCCACCCACCGCAGAGGCCGCCACGCCCGGCCCAGAGCCGGTCGCATCGGCCCGCTCAATCGCCCACACGGGCACCCGGACCGTCTCGCCGCCCCGAACCGCCGCCTCCATTTTTGACACCATGGCCCGCACCTTGTTCCGGCAGTACTCGATAAAGTGGGTTTTCTCGGTCCACACCGCGCCGCCCTCGGCCTCGTCGAGCCTCGAGTCCATAAAATCTTTGACATTGCCAACGCCAAACTCGGACCACGCAGGAGCAGGTCCGCCAAGCACACTGTCGGCAAAAAATTCGGGAAGCAGGATCCGCGGCGCCGCGGCCACCCGGAGTGCGGCAACCGCCTCGGCGGCCCGCGCCGCGTCCATCGGCGCCGTCTCGACCAGCCGGTCGTGCCCGGTGCACCAAAGCAGGACTACGTTGTCCGACTCGCGGTGCTCGACACCGTACACGGCGGTGAGCGGCACGGGCGGCGACAGGGAACCCACAACCTTGGCAGCCCGCCGTTCGGCGCGGTCCAAGATCCACCCGAGAGCCGCAATAGCGTCCGGAAACCCGGAAATGACCTTTCCAAAGCTGTAATTTTGCCGCGTTTGAACGGTTTTTATGATCGTGTCAATCACCTTTGTCATGCGGTCGCCTGGCGTTTTGTCGCTAGGCGCACCATTTCCAACAGCTCCGGCAACTGTTGCAATAAAATATGAGAGAAAGAGGTCGTTGACCAGGGCGTCAAAGGCGGCCACACCCATGCAACAGAGTATAAGAGGGTGTGACAGAGTTGCAAAAGCCACGGCCGCACCATGCCGTTGTACCACGGAAAGAAAGTCCGCCTCGGCCACCCGGGCCGTGCAAGTGGCCCAGACGCCAAAAATCACAAAAGGTGGACCCCCTCCAAAAAGTACCAGAATGGGTACTCTCAGATCACGGTGCCCAGATCTCAGACCGCGTGATCCGAGAGTACCCATTCTTGATACGATAATTAATTTCCCCCACTTGACATTTATTGAAGTCGTTTTGTTATAGTTACCAAAATGGGTACTCTCAGATCACGGTGCCCAGATCTCAGACCGCGTGATCTGAGAGTACCCATTCTGGTAATTTTCTGACCCCCACTTTTTTTATTTTATTTCTGCCCGCAGCGTCGTCTACGTGATGAACCCGCAGACGCACAAGGTGAAAAAGGTCCTCTTTGGAGACCCGCACATGCGCATCAAGAAGAACATTCCGGGCCGAAGGAAGAATTTTCGCGCCCGGCACAACTGTTCGTCGCCCGGACCCCGCACGTCGGCCCGGTACTGGAGCTGCCGCGCGTGGTAGATGGAGGGATAAATTTTACAATATGACATACCCGGTTTTCTCTTGAAAAGTCTTGAATCGTTTCAAAGTAAACCCCGCCAACTGGTTTGCTCCAAAAAGAAGTGGCTTTCTTTCTTTAACTTTTTGATGGTTCTTATTGTAGTACTTGTACCGTTTCATTGCAGAAGGGTCTACCTCATAATACAGTAGGTTCACAAGAAACATCACATCTGCATACAATTGTTGCACGCTTTTGACAAACTCAACAAAGGTATTTTCAGAAAAATCATCTTCCGTCAAATTTCCGCCAAGTTGTTTTGCAGCTCGTGCATGTCCTTTGACGCTTTCGCCGGAAAATTTGCCGTCAACGCTTACTTGCACTTGTTGCACCAATGTTAACGTCCTTGCCAATAGGTTCTTAAACCGTACAATAGTGGCACTCATAAGATCTAGCCGTTGGAAGTACAGCTCTCGCATTCGCAAAATAGAATGTTGTTTTTTGCTATACTGAACTTTGCGATACATTGGCTGCGTGCTTGAAAATATCGAAGATTTTTCCTCAAAGAGAAAAAAAGCCTGCGTTTCAAATTCAAGAGCCAATTCAAAATCAATCAATGCCACTGCATACTCAAAATTGACAACACCACTATCTGCAAGCATCTTAAAGCGATTATACGCGCTGACTGTTTTTGAGAACCATTGCTTCATTGCTTCACTGATTGTACTTGAAACCCACTGATTCATTGGTCCCCTAAAATCGCCAAAATCGTCATAATTATCGTCCATGTATTTTTTCACGTCATTGTATGTTTCCAAGTGACTTTTACCAAGCGCGACAAGAAGAGCTTGTTCTTGTGTGGTGGGCGGACCGCTTGCAAATGGCAAAGACGAGCTTAACGCCGAGGGGGCCACTTGAGCGTGATTATAATACCCAGACATGTGGACCTTGTTCCATAACCCTTATGTTTCTTTATACCAAGTACGATTCACGCAAGTGCAAGTGACTACACCAGAATATAATTTTGCGCCACCGTTTCCATGTGCTCCCGGATCGTCATGGCAGACTCGGCCGTGGCGGCCGTGAGCTGGTCGAGCGAGATTGACGTTCTGCCCGTGTCCTCCAGGTACTTTGAAAACTCGGCCAGGAAGACGCGCATCGGCGCCGTCTGCTCAGAGTAGTAGAACCGGGTTCCGCCCGCAAAGAACAGCACCGACCGCGGATGGTCCCGGATCCACCCCACCGTGTTGCCGACCGCGTACTCGTCCAGCAGCAAATCAAGCTCCGTCACCCAGTTTCCCGTAAAGCCCGACACGGTCCGCGCCTCGGGCCGGTACACGCCATAGTCCCAGGATGCGTTGACGCATGTCCCGTTGTTGTACGCGACCGCAATCGCACACGGCTGGTCCAGAATCTGGCTGTACAGCTGCTCGTCGGCCAGAAACACCGCGCCCTGGCTCGTGCCACGTGTGTCTTCATCCGCCGCGCCGGCAAGCCGGACAAGCTCGAGCGGGCACAGAAGCGTTGCGTTGAGCCGGAGAAACGAGGCAAAGACTGGCGTGTCAAGCAGGGCCTGGGCGCCCGCCGCGGGCACCACGTTGGGCGGTGGATCGACGTCCACAGTAAACGTCATCATGTAGTTGAAAATGGCGCCGTACCCGTGCACCGAAAGGAGCGTCGGTGTCTTGAACATGGAGCGGTGGCGCTCTGGCACCGATGTTGCCCAGTTCCACCACGCATGGTACACGACCAGGCCCCGCTCGGTAAGTTTGAACGTGTTCATGGCCGGCCGCGGTGTGGCACCCAGTTCCGCCCGAACCGTTTGCACAGAGCCCCGCCAAAAAGTGAAGTTGGCCCCCGAAGGGATTCGAACCCTCGGCCACCGGTTCAGAAGACCGGCGCTCTACCACTGAGCTACGGAGGCACCATGTGTAGATCCTGCGGGGCTCGAACCCGCGACCACGAGATTAAAAGTCCCGCGCTCTGCCGACTGAGCTAAGGATCCGTATACAGAGACACACGGGGGGCCGAGGCTATATACGCGCGGGGCTGGGCCGGTGGGCCGCGTATGGGCACCGCCAATGTCCGGACAAAAAAAAATTACCGCAGCCCGTACCCCACGCCAACACGCCCAGACTCGAGCGGCACGGCGTCCCGCGCCGCCAGAAACACGGGCTGCGCAACCCAAAATTGCGGCAGCATCACCGCGGCCGGCGGCGTGTACCGCGCCCGTTTCCGAGCGCTGTTGACGCACAGGTCGTCGCAGCCGCCAACGACCCGGGCAACGGTTGGCACCTCGGACGCCACCAGCTGGCTGAACGCAGTGCGCTTTTGCGTTTCAATCGCCGGCACCAGCATGCCCATTGTCCGCGTCAGCCGCGTCTCCATAAAACTTGTGATAAAAGCGTCAACCCGGTCGGGGCGCAGCTCGCCGCTCACAAACGCCGACTCGGCGGCCTCGCACGCCGCAGCAACACGCGCCCGGTCCGCACATTCCGTGGCGGGGGCAATTCGGAAAAAGTGTATTTGCTCCGACGACCGCTCGGCAGAAGACGCGTAGGCGGCGTTGGGTGCAGTGCTCGCAGTGCTCGCAGTGCCCGCAGTGCCCGCAGTGGTGGCCATGGCCGACGCGACCGCCTACGTCCACACCGACACAACGGGCGGTGTGCCGTTCAGTCGCGTTATTATCCAGAACCGTCCGCCGCATATAGGAAAGGGGGAGGAGCTTGCTATGCTTCGGGACGCGTTTGAAAAAATCAAAGCCGGAAAAATGCTCGTGGAGCTCGACTCGCCGCTGTCGCTCGCGCCCGCGTGTCTCGCCGACATTCTCTATTTTTTTAAGATACGAGACCTTTGGCAGGCGTGCGACGCACCCGCAGTCACGTTTATTGCGCCGCCGCCCATCCTAAAAGCCATCCTCATCACTCTCGAGCTCGACTTTACAATGTACTGACGTGCCAGTCAGGATTCCCCCCTTACCGGAAAATTGTTCCACGGAAGGAGGCCGTCGACCACCGCGCCCGATACCATCAGAATTTGGACCCCGCCCGGGGCCGCCACCCCGTTCAAGAGGGTGTACACAAGCAGCGCCGCCGCAGCCGTCCGCAGAAACACGAGGCCCACCCACATGGGCAGCGGCATCCGACGCAGCGCTCCGGAAAACACCACCAGCAGACTCGAGCACAGCGCGAGCAGAAGCAGGTACCCGACGGCGGCGGCGTCTGTATCCGCCTCAGACTCTTCCAGCGTCAGCGAACTTTGTGCGGCGGCCTGCCAGATCACGCCGGCAACAATAAAGAGGTCACCAATATAGTTACTGGTCTCAAAAACGGCAACGCAACCGCACGTCATTGTTTTTGAGCAGCATGACACGGCAGATACTGCGGCCATCTCCGCCAGGTAGAGCGACGAAATTACCACGGTTGACGTGTACATGGCCGTCGGTGGCCACTCCGGGATTTCTATAAAGAAGCAGTGCCGCAAATAACAGTGAAACGAGGATGGCGGCCGTGGGCACCGTCGGCGCCATGCTCATGACCGCCGCCACCGGAGCGCCCGACGCCATGTACGCGTCTGTCCAGTCGGTGCTCGCGCACCACGGGTTTAATCTGCCCGTGCCGGCCGGCACGGGCTGGGACTCGCGCCGCCCGTTCCGCGTCGCCGTCAACGCCGTGTACGCCTACACGGCCACGCCAGTTTCACCGCCAGAGCTCGCCGCCGACAACATTGCAAACTCTATGATCACGTGCACGGCAACCGCATGCAAAACAAACGAGGACTTGATGGACGGGGAAACAGACGCCGTGCTCTTTAAGAACGCAGTGGCCGCCCTGATGACGTTCTACGACGGGGGGACCACCTGTACGGCGACCGACACCATTGTAGCCTCGGATTTTTTGGGACTTTCCGACACGTCCCATGCGTGCGACACCGAGGCCGACTGCGCCGGGCTTGGCGCAGACTACACGTGCTGCACCAAGGGCGCGGGCGCGCCGGGACTGTGCTGTCTTCCGACCGACCTGAACCAGTACGACGAGCGCGTGAGCCCCGGCATCTTCTGGGCGTTTATCATCTGCGCCGGCCTGGTCGTGGTGGGCTTTGTGGTTCGGCTCATTCGCGCGTACAGGAAAAAAGTATGACACAGTTTTACAGAGCATAGTATCCCCGCTACTTGGACTTGCCCAGAATATCCGGCGCGTTCTGTACCTCAAACGCCACAAAGGCAAGCGCCGTTGAGATCAGCACAATATAACCCGTAAACGCCGCCAGGTCGGCCGTCTTGGTCGGCGCCGTCCGTTGGCACGCGGGAATCAGCGCGTCGGGATCAATGCCGCCGCCGGCGTCGGGCGGGATCGGGGCGCCATTCGACGTCCGGCACGCCGCAGCCAACCGCGTCGCCAGCTCGTGCACAAAGTCAGACTCGGACGCGGGATCGGTCGTGTAGAACCGCACAAGATTGATGGCCCAGTGGCCGCACCTTGAAGAGTCCAGGGGCGTGGTCGGGCTCGGACAGGTGCACACGGGCGGGTCCGTGTCGACCTGGACGCACCCCGCCTCGGTCGCCGCCGCCCGCAGCGCATTGTCCGCCGCCTGCTGGCTCCCAAAGAAACAGTTTCGCGTCTCGATCCCAATCGCGCTGAGCGCTGCCGGGATCTCGGCGGTGGGACACCCCCCCGTCGCCGCCGCAACCACCGCCACAAACGCAGTTGCCCACGCCATTAAGCCACGTGCGCCACGGTACTTTTCCGCGCTCCCCTAAATACTCGCCACATCTTAAAATTTTTTAATGTCCGCCTCCGTTGCCGTCTGCCAGCAGCCAGTCGACGCTGGCCGCTTCCTCGCGCGAGATGCTGTTGCTGCGCCGGTGCCCGCGCGCCGCGCCCGGAACCGCCG
>UEXM01002833.1_pt1 | contig 11822 bp, 15 predicted proteins | sample 1796661 | NCBI WGS metagenome assembly UEXM01 (sample SAMEA4772469, study PRJEB27181) | metagenome
ATAGGCCGGAGGTTTAAGCGCACGTTGCTCAAGGTAATCAAGGTCAGACATGGCCTTTGACCACTGACCCACAGTGCCCGCCATGCCCGAAATATCCCTCCCCACATCTATAGCCTTCTTGATCCCCTGATAGCTGGCACTGATTGCCGCCATTACTGTTACGGGATCCATTAGAACTCTCCCATAAACCTCTGCGGACGAGCTATAGGACTGAACCTAGAGTTAACTGTGCCGCCAGAGGAATATTTCGTTTTTCCCGCTTTGCTCAACGCAATAGCTACCGCTTGATCTTGCGGTTTCCCAGCAGCCATTTCTGTCTTTATGTTTTGGCTGATAACATTCTTTGATTTACCTGTCTTGAGGGGCATTCCGTTGCTCCATCGCTTGTCGCTGAACGTCAATTCGTTCGCGGTTCACGTCACTACGCTCATCAGCAATCTGTTCTTGTAACTCCATTCTTGCGGCGTCTGTTATAGCTCTCTGCTCCACTCGCATTCCATCAAGCTCTAGTTTGGCTTGATCTATAGACGCTTTATGGTTGGCTTCCATCTCCTTAATGGAAAGCTCTTTCATACGGATATCAACCAAAGGATCCGTCTCACCGTCTTCCTGCCCCTTATAGGACATCAAAGGTGTAATTTCCTTGATCAACTGCGCCTCAACCTGCGCCACCCTGGATTCTATTTGATCTGGCTCAAACTGCGTTTGTACTGACTCAGGGCTTTGTTGCTGCGCCTGCATCATCATCTGCTGGGCAGAGGCGGGGTCTACAGCGCCAGTCTGTACCAGCAGCTGTATTTGTTGTATTTGTTGTTGTATTTGCCGTTGATTCTCATTTTGCTCCTCTCCTAGGGCACCTATCTCAGCATCAACCATTTCACGCGCCTTCATGCTTACATGCTGCAATATGTGACTAAACAGAGCAGAAAGGACCGGAGGCGCCGACTGCAAGATAGACAACTCAAGAAGCGCTAAATGCGCTTGTATATGCGCATCATGGTCTTGCTGTGGAAAAGACTGAGGAGTCTGCCCAGAAAGCAGCATACCATTCTCCGTTGCAGGATCCGCTGGTGGTGGGGGCGGTGGAGGAGGCGGTAATATCTCATCAATATTCTGCACCTCTAACGCTTGATACATCCGCCGATACGCAGCTTGTAAGTTGTGCATCTGAGGATTCGATTGCGCCAACTGTAGTTGCGTCTGTGCCAACGTAACTCGCTGAGACATCGAGAAGATGTTCGGATCTGAGACTGGGAGGACATCTATCCGAGCGTCAAAGTCTTGCGCTTTAGCCTGAGAAGGCGCACCCGCCACCTCATATGGGTATTCCGGAGGCAAGTTTTCCGCGAAGATACGCGCAAGCAAGCGAAACTCTGCCTTCTGCGCGTAGTGCAACCGTTTGTGAATCGCGGACATAACCTTCATTCCACGCTCCAACATGGCGACCGTAGTCCCCACAGGCGTTTCCTGACTCATGTCCGACATCTGTTGGTCAGCCAAAGCAACGAACCTACGTCCGTCGCTAACTAGGCCCCCGAGCATCTGGGCCAGTGTGGCACTAGGCTCTTTATATGGAAGAGGCACAATAGCGTCCCTGATGCTTCCACCAGGGGCGTCAATGTCCCTAAACTCTCCAGGTTGAAGAGGCTCATCGTCGTTGCGAACCCGTACTCCACGGGCTTTAAACCCAGCAGGGAGGTTTGCTAACGTGCCCGCATCAATCAACTGACGCAGTAAGCTTGTCGCTGCACGGCCTAAACCACCAATCATGTGGATCAAACCGAAGCCGTAAAACCCAAGACCCGGTGTGAACTTGTAATGAACAAAGTACTGACGTTTACGTCTGACTACATCCTCCATCGTATAGTTACGACGAATTGAAAGGATTTCTCCAGAAGAATCATCCAGCGTAACAATGTACGGAAGCTTAATTCCCGTAGGTTCTCCAGTTTCAGGGTCCGTGTCCTCAAAGCCTTCGATGTCGAGATCAGCGTGCATCTCCAAAATAGTCAACACATCATCACTGTAGTTCTTGGATAAACCCTCGAGCTCGTTGACCTTCTGACGTACTGGATCCTCGTCCATGTCCGATGATTCTTGCAGATCAACCTCACGGTACATTCCCGCAACCTGCATCTTACGAACTTCGTTTTCGTCCATCCGCAGCACATGCGTAACGCGTGTGGCAGTCATTAAATCCGAGGCTGAATAAGGTACAACCAAGTCTTGCGCCGGGATAAACTTAGAAACCGCCCGCTGTTTTGTTGGATCGAAGTACACTTTCTTGAAAGTCGAACCGCTCAATGGGAGATAGTAGAGCAGCTGATCCATATCCGGATCGTACTCTTCCATCACTTCCATGATCTGGTAGTTCATAAAGTCCTTAACACGCGTAGCCTGCTGTTCGCGTTCAGGGGTCTTAGCGCCAAGAACACTGGTTCGAACTGGCCCACCAGAAGGCAAGAGTTCCTTGTACGCTTGTGCTTGGAACTGCGTGACACTCTCCGCAACCATAGGGTGCGTGATCCCAGAAGCACCCTCAAACGGTGTAGTACGATCTTCAGTCTTCAAGCCTAGTAGGTCTAAGCCTTTGACGTAAGCATCTTCCCACTCAGAACGCGACTCAAGGTCTTCTTCGTACAAACCACGAAGCTCACTGGACAACTCCCCAAGCGTACCGTCATCCAAAAATTCAGATAGATTGGCGTCAAACGGTATTAATTCTTCTTGAGAAGGCAGGTCTCCCATACCCTCGAGGGCTTGGATGATAGCTCCGCCCTGCCCATCGTCGATAACCTCGGCCCCTCCAGGGAACTCCATAGGTGCGTCAACGGGGATTTCTATGTCAGGAAGACCCTCTGTGTCATCAAGGTCAAGCCCAGTTGCAACCATGTTAGGTGGTATCGCCATCAATAATACGCCCGACTACGGGGCCTCCATTCTAAACTATCCTCGTCTTCTCCATGCAAGGATATAAAACCCCCTTGTCGAAAACGCATCAACGCTAAAGTCATACTATCACAAAAGTCGTCATGGTCTCCATTAGGAAATGAAACGACCTCTTCCACAACCTCATCCGCAAACTTCTCATGCATCGGGGCCCAAACCATGCCCGCTTCGAACAACGGAGCAACCATATGCATTCTAGTTACCTTATCACTACCTTTGCCCGGTGAGAAGCCCAATGCTGGAATACCGCGGAGCCGCAACTCGTCAATGAGTGGTGTACCCGTCGCTTTCGCTTCGACCAACACCATATCCGGTTCCCAATACTCGTGCTCCTCATACGCAATCTCCTTTAGTTCAGGAAAATTCCAACGTCCACGCCGAGCATCCATCAACACAACGTGGTCAGGGCCACCATCTTCAGGTTTAAATATACCCCATGTTGTAATCGCTGAATAGTCTGCTGTTTGTTTTTTTGAAAATGCTGTGTCATATGCCTGAATTACATAGTCCAAACGAGGAATCTTTTCCTTGTCCCAGTCTTTCCACCACTCTCGTTTGATAATTGCAGACTCAGAAGACGTAGGTTGCTGCTGCCACTGCGCATTCCACTTTCCAACAGGCAAAGAAGCTTTAATCGACAACAACGTGTCTTTGTCCCAGAACTCAGGCCAAAGAGGCTTGTCACTCGGCATAATGGCTGGAAACTCCACCACTTCCCACTGATCCGCCATCTTATCGCCAGTTTGAGCCTGTATTAAACGCCCCGTCAGGTCCTTCTTACCCCAACGTGTCATGACTAGAATAATGGCTCCCCCAGGTTGAAGACGTTGCCGAGGTCCAGAAGTGTACCACTCATACGCATGATCGAACGCGCTCTCGCTTAACGCGTCTTGTTCCGAATGAGGGTCGTCAATGATAAGTAAGTCCGCCCCGCGACCAGTAATGGCAGCGCCAACACCCGCCGCAAAGTACTCAGCACCCTTGTCAGTGCCCCATTTACCCGCTCCCTTATTGTCTTCCTTGAGGTTGGTCTCTGGAAAAACTTCCTTATACGCTGGATCATCGATCAAATCCCTCACTTTTCTACCAAAACGAACAGCAAGCTCCGTGTTGTGTGTAGCTTGAATGATCTTTAATTTAGGATTTCTACCTAGAAACCAAGCAGGCATCAAGTAACTTGCAAACTCAGACTTAGAATGCCTCGGCGGCATGTTAATAATCAGCCGCTTGAGTTTACCTTGTGCAACCTGTTCAAGTTTTTTAGCAATAATCCGATGGTGACGGCCCTCAATGAAGTTTTCATAGACGTGGTGAGCGAACGGCATGAACTTTTCCGTCGCTTCTTCGCGTAAATCAAGGGTCTTCTTGGCCTCAGTGAGAGCCAAGATTTCTTTTAAGGCATCCTCTGGTAACGCCTGTAGGTTCATTCTGGACGAACCTGCATAATCCCCGCAAGACCTGGACGTGGTCGTGGACGCGGCCCTTGTGAAGGCTGAACTGCCTTTTTAAGAGCAGAAAGTTGCTGCTGTACTGGGTCCATTTGATACGGTTGTAAGGGGGTTGGTATAAACGTGTTAGTGTACGGCGTGTATGGCGTAATAGCTGGTTGAGGATTAGGCCGAGGGGTGACAGGATCTACTGGCGTTGTCCCGACATTAGGAACGGCGTTGTCCTCTTTAGGAACACAAGCAAACGACTCTTCGTCATACGTAAACCCTTCAGGGCACGGATCCATTTCTATTTCCGTGTCCAACAGATCGACATAGTCACTAGGTTTGCTCTCCGTGTTCGAATCTTTGTTTATTGCATTCATCTCCTTGATGCCTTTTTCTGTGGCGTCTAAGTGCGCTGCAATTTCGGCGTCACTATAGGTTCGAGTGCCGTCGTCATTCAGTTCAGCGGCAAGGTTGGCTTCTTGTTGCGCACGAGAATTTTGTCCAAAATTAATCCCTTTATTAGCCTGACGAGACATGACAGTGTCTTTGAAAAGACCTTGCGCCGCCAGTCCCATAAGGCCAGGAATACCGCCTTGTTTGGCGATACTTTTCGTAATATTGCCAAGGTCTTTCACTGTTGCTTTAACTTCGTCAAAAAGGTTCATGTTGACATGGTCTGCGCGAGCGGCCTGCGCAGCATCAAGTTCTGCCTGTTCCGCGGAGGTGAGACCCCCCTCTCCACTAAACTCCCCTGGTCCAGCGGTCACACCTCCTGTGTCATCTTTTTCGACATCAACTCCAAAATCGTAATAAGCAGGGACCTGCTCGGGACCAACCGGAACTCCCGCTCCGCCCAAACCCATTAGAATCTCCGCTTCCGTAGGAGTAATGTACGATAACTCATGCGGTTGTCCCGCAATCATAGTATTCCTAGGAATGCTCCCGCCGTTCTTATACCGCTGCATCATGAGTTTCCTCCACCGTATTGCTTGTTAATCTGATTAATATATGGATTGAACCCCGCTCCTAGGCTCAGGTCCACGGGCTGATAATTAAGTTCCGGAGGAGCAAAAATATCCGTGTAATCTGTCGTGCCAAAAGCATCAGGGTTAAGTGCATTATACTGATATGGCGTGTACGGAGTAGCCTCCATGGCGGGCATAGGCTCAAATATATCTTCCTGATCCGTAATATACGAATATGGATTAGGCGCTGGACTCGGCTCCGGAGGAGAAGGTAAAAACGGATCAATAGTTCCAGGGGACGGAGAAGGTAAAAACGGATCAATAGTTCCAGGGTCTGTAACAGGCGGAATAGGGTCAATAATCGGATCAATAACCACAGGCGGATCAGGCCTCGAAACAGGAGGTTTAGGGTCCGTAACAGGAGGGGGAACAAACGGATCAGGCCTCGAAACAGGAGGGTCAGGTTCCACAATAACCGGACCTGTTGGCACCGCACTAAGACGGTCGTACAACGCCTGAAGCGCATACGAATCCATACCGCCAACAACTCGATCACCATAACCAAGGTCCGTGATCTTATCTGTAAAGTCCCTGCGACGAGTAGCCTCCGTCAAAAGTCCGCCGTAATCACCAATGCCTAAATCATCAGTCAATAAATCACCGTACCCAAGACCCATAATCTGATCAGCATAGTGTGTCCGGAACTTTCCATCCACTTCATCCCGATTCCGATACGACCCAGCAAATTCCTCGTACTCATCCCCAGCAACAAAGAGCCCAGGATCAAAGTCCTTGAACGATTTGCTGTCCTCACTATTCACAGCCAACCAACTCGGACGATCCGCCAACAAAGGATCAGCATACGACCTATACTGAGAGTGTTGATCGCCATAATCATCACCCTTAACCTTGTCACTCTGACCCTCTAACCAATTATCAAAACTCTTAATCGCAGATGTCGCGTCCTTATACGCAGACAAATCAGCGTCCTTCATGTCCTTCGCAGTCCGAAAACTCTTGTCCAAATAATTAGACTTAAAAGACGTTGGACGCGCATACTTCTTCATAAGGTCCGTTAACTTAAACTTGTCCTCGTCCAAGTACTTAGAATACCCAGACAGCAAAGTGTCAAAATCACCCTTCTTACCCTTCGACCAATCATCAAAATTACGAATGTTCGTGTCGTAAAACCGTTCTATATCAACCTTATAGTTGGACTGACCGCGGAACTCCTTGCCACGGTCCCTCCCATACAAACCTTTAGCCCACGCTTTAACCTGATCCTCGGTCATATCTGAAGGATCCGTCTTAGCTATAGTGTCTAGGGACTCCCCGTCGCCTAGTCCGTCTAATCCAGCCATATCCAATACCCTTTACTCGTGATCCACGGTTCTCGGACCAAGTATACAACAAGCCCAAATGAAAATATAGTGGGCATTTTTCCTCGGCTCTTGTGTTCTACATACAAGTGCAACGAAACTATGCCCGAATGATTTTACCATACCAACTATATAGAGCACATACTACAATAGTACCCCTCTATATAGGGGGGATGGGGGTCGGGTTAAAAACATTTGATCGGGCGGAGTTTCGCCAAGTTACCCCCGACTATTGAAAGAGCGGCAAGCGTCGATCAGCCTAGAGAAACGCGAGGGCGGCGAGGTTGACGTAGGGTAAACTTGTAAATTAATTGTAAATTAGTTGTTGACATCTTGTAATCCATAGTCCATAACATAGTTATGGAAACGCAATCGGGCGGATCCAGATTCAAAAAGGAAAGACACAATGGACGAACTACTCAATAAAATAATAGAAGACCTAGAGACAAGCGCTTCATTCAATTCAAACGATCCATTCGCCGAACATGCGGAAAAAGACTTTAACGATAAAGCTGTCAATTTTAAGTTAAAACTTAACGGTGAGATGAAATTGCGTCATGAAATTGGCGAGTATAAAGACATCATTAAAGACGCGGAGGAAAAGATCAAAGCCGCTAAAGAAAAAGCTCTTGCGAAGGGTTATGCGAAAATGGTGAAGGCGGAAACACGGGCTCAACTTGCGCCAACTAAAGCTGAGTATATTAAGCTTCACGGCCTCACTGCTTTTGAGGACGACTGTAGACTCGCCAAGTTAAAAGAGACGTTCACTTGGAATACTAACATCGGATAAAGAGTCTATCGGTGTCTGCCCGCGTGTCGGGCAGCATCCGATGCGCTCCTGCATCATTCAAATAAAGGAAAAACTAATGGCGTATGTTGCCCGCGAAAATCTTTCGACACTGACTGATGAGTATAACTTTTGGTGCAAGACTCAAGGTTTGAGGTGCGTTGATGCGATGGAATTGATTTGCGATGGTGAGCTCAACAGCAATCAGAATGCATGGGTTGTTGATTTCATTGCGCGTTGGGAAGAGGCTGAAGAGGCTGACTTGCAAGAGTGTTGGCACAGAGAGGGGGGAGAGTGAGCTGAATAAAGAGTATATCGGTGTCTGCCCTGGGAAGGGCAGCATCCGATGCACTCCTGCATCATTCAAATAAAGGAAAGAACAAATGGCCTTAACTAGAATACACGTCAACCAACATGTGATCCGCGCCAACGCTAAAAGCGGAGAATGTAACCCAGTGTTTACTGTCAAGTGTCGCGGCGAAAACACTTACGCCAACGAGGTGTTTATCAACAGCCCGTGTCGCTTGGTATACAAACCCGACAACCCTCTATCCTGTGGCGCTCGTGTGTGGATCGAGGTGTTCGAAGAATCAGGCGTGGTTATCCACAGTGTTCTCGATAAAGAGCCCGCTGAATAAAGAGTATATCGGTGTCTGCCCTGTCCCAGGGCAGCATCCGATGCACTCCTGCATCATTCAAATAAAGGAAAGACAATGGAAAACGAAACAAAAGCCGTCAAGCAATCAACAGGCAATCGCCTAAAGTTTAAGCTTGAGTTCATGATGATGATGCTTATGGCGGATCGAAACGAGCAAGCTGCGGAGATATACAATCAGCTGATCGAAGAGTTCGACAAGCTTGCATAAATAACTTGTACCCTAGTTGAATCTAGGGTACACTCTACTTGTTCATATAAAGGAAAGAAAATGGATATATACTGCAAACATTGCGGCGAACCCTGGGACATTTACGAACTGCATGATATGCACGACGGCAATGATGACAAGCTTACGTTTAAGCAAGCCTCTAAACAGTTCGCTGCGTTCGGATGCGGCGCATTTACTACCCTATCCGCCCCAAAAATCTGCACTCACACCATGGTCGATCAGGACATGGCAGACCGAGCAATGGTTAATCAGGACATGTCACCCTATCCTGATGAGTGGATCTATTAACTAAAACCCCTGGCCCAGGCGCTGCGCCTGGGCCTTTTCATATAAGGAAAGAACAATGAATATTAACATCCAGATTCAGATAGAAGACCAGGGCCAAGGCGACAATGTACTTGATCGAGAAATTGGCCCTGGGTTTTGCTTGCAAGACGTACTAGCAGAAGTGGCTACTCATTTTTTTGACGAGGCTATAACCAAAAACAAAGGAAACATGAGCAAGGTAGCTGATGACTTGGGCTTTAAAAACAAACAGACAGCGCAAAACTGGGCGCGTAAATACGCAACTAACATCCCTTAAGATCCCCTGGCCCTTGGGATAATGGGCCTCTTTCCTTGGACCCGGGCGCCTCGCTGCGCTCGGGTTTTTTTGTCAAGGCGCAGGGCTATTTTAAGTTAGTTGTTGACCACTTGTTCGTGGTCTGGTAGGTTTGTGGTAGGCGAACAAGCCTATCATATAAAGGAAAAGACACGATGAAAAAATCTTATGTAGAACAGTCAAGCCTCGAGATTAACTTGGCAATTGATCTTGGCGAAATTAACGATCTGATTAAAAGCTTGACTGATGCAGCGCCCGAGGGCAGCAACAACTACCGCCTTAACCGAATGATCACCAAGCTTAAAACAGTCAAGCGCGAGGCTGTGAAAGACGCCGTGGCCCTATTCGAAAACATGATGGACGATTAACCAGGGAGGGGAGGGCTAACACCCTCCCTATTTTTTTATGATAATAGAGAGGCCCTTGCGGGCCTCTTTTCTTTGCAGCTGCGCCCTGGTTGCCAGGGCGGGGAAGAATAAAAAAGAAAAGACAAGGCGCAGGGCGCAGGGCATATAATAAAAAAGAAAAGAAAGGGCGCAGGGCGCAGGGCCTGGACATCGCCAGCCAAGGCGCAGGGAAAACATTTAACTTGCAAGCAATTTGAAACCTGCTAAAATAAAAGCATTCAAAACAAAGGATCAACTACCATGAAAAACGCAATCATCTACAACGGGCCTAGCCTATTGGATGGAAAGCCTATTGTCGTCATAGCGACATATTCAAACCGCAATAAGAAAACCGGGCACGTCGTCCAGACTTATATTCTGCGCTCAGATCTTAACCCATTGGAAGCAAGCAAAACCGGCGAAGACTTTTCAATATGTGGCAATTGCACCATGCGCGGGGAAGTAACAACAGACCCGCAACGCAAGCAAGCCAAGGGCCGCCGTTGCTACGTTAACCTAGGGCAAGGCGTCTTGATTGTTTACAAGTCATACTTGCGCGGCGTCTATAAAGAGGGCGCGGCGCGTGATATGGGGCGCGGGCGCTTCGTGCGCGTCGGAACCTACGGGGACCCCGCCGCCGTCCCGTCCCACGTTTGGGACGAATTGCTTGCAGAAGCGGACACTTGGACAGCGTACAGCCACCAAAGCGGTTGGCGTCCAGATATCGCAATGCAAAGCGCCGACAGCCACGCGGACGCAATCGCCCATTGGAAGGCAGGACGGCGCACGTTTCGCGTGATCGCGGATCTTGACCACCTGGACAAAGCAAAAGAGGCTTTGTGTCCCGCGTCAAAAGAGGCAGGGCGCCGCGTCCAGTGCACGGCTTGCAAGCTTTGCAAGGGATCCAGCCTAGCAAAATCAATTGCGATTGTAGAACACTAAGACAAGGGGCCACGGCCCCTTTTTCTTTTTGCGCCGCGCCTTGAACCGTGGACCAGGGTCCTATAAGCTATAAGCTAAAGCATAAAGTCAGGGCGCAGGGCGCAGGATACCCTCTAAAATAGGGCGCAGAGCGCTAAATAAGGACGCAGGACTGTCAACGCGCAGGGCGCAGGGCGCAAGGCACCCACGCTCAAGGACCTCGGCGCCCTGATCTCCCCTAAATAAAAGTATATCACGCTCCTTGAACCTCTTTGCCAAGTAAAAATTCGCGCCTCCGCGTGACCAATATGCCATATTCCAAGCGACTTGATGAGGTGAGAGTTTTAGTGCATTGGATTTCGCTACCTTTAATTCCATCCAAAAGGGTAGACCATCCCAGACCATATGAACATCAGGCACACCGCCACCATGCTTGTTCTCAATCCTTGTCGCGAAGCAGTTCTTCGGTAGGTTTGTCCTGATCGACTGCCAAAAGTTCGCCTCTGGTCCCTTGCTCATTGGGTGTAACATCCTTTATTGTGCCGTCGACAACAAATGCTTGTGGGTATTGCTTTTGTAGTGCGGCTAACCGTGCGGTGATTTCATCTCGGGACATCTGATCAATGGTACTGATCTGCTCCCGCCTATCGACAGTCAAACCACCCAAAGCGGAGCGGATTTTCTCGGCGTTGATAGCGGCAGAAAACTGCCCCGCCTCCTCCGCCCCAGAGGATAATTGATACAGACGTTGGAGTTGCCCTATCGTGGTCACACCATACCGCCTCTGCCTCTCCTCTCTGAGCTCCTGCACATACTCTAGGACATGCGGATAGTCCCGACCGTCCAATAGTTTTGATGCGCTAGTGTTCGCGACCTCGGCAGAGAAACCTGCTTTGCGTGCGGCTTCAGCGTTGGAGTATATCCCTTCGACGATGTGTCTAGCAAAAGTCCTTTGCCTGTTGGTAAGAGTTCGACCGTGCTCTTCCTCAATCTTTTTCTCTAGTTTTCCCATGAGTTCCTCGTTGTTATTAACAAACAACCTATACCAATCAGTGGTTTGTTTCAACTTTCCTATATAGCGATTTTTCTCCAGCGAAGTGTCCTCAGTGTCCTCAGGTGTCCTCACTTCTGGGCTGTTAAAGCACTGTAAATAAGGGGGTGAGGACGGTGAGGACGGTGGGGACACCATATTTGAATGAAAAAATAAAAAAAAATAAAAATCTCTGGGGAAGTGTCTATACTGTATTTTCTCCACGAAAAAACTTCTTGACCCAAGAACCGAGGATCTATAACTTGTTCCCTGTTACCAACTATTCAAAACCAAGGATCAAGAATCATGAAGCTAGAACTAAAAGCTATTAAGCATACCGAGTGGGCATCGCAAGAAACCCACTGCTACCAAGCCTCTTTATATGTGGACGGAAAACCTGTTGCTATTGTTAGCAATGATGGACACGGCGGTTGTGACCGTGAGTATCCCCACCCAAAATTTAAAGGCGATTACCGCACTA
>UEXM01002839.1_pt1 | contig 11802 bp, 17 predicted proteins | sample 1796661 | NCBI WGS metagenome assembly UEXM01 (sample SAMEA4772469, study PRJEB27181) | metagenome
ATCTTGAATCAACCTACCGGCAATCTCTTTACCAAGTGCGCGGCGGCGGGCTGGGGTCAATGCGTCGATCTCTTTTTTACTCCCCATTTTTACCACTTCTCTTATTAATTGTTTTTTTAGCCCTTCATCGAGACCTACGGCTTTGGCTACAACCTCAGTTATTGCCTGAACCTCCCTTGCTTGTCCAGATAGCAACTGCGCTCCATCTTTTTTCACTGAAACTCTACGAATTTTAGTGTCTGCAATATCTGTCTTTGGAGTAGCATTTACTCTGGCACGAGTTCCATCAAGCAGCTTGTACACTGGTGAAACACTCCCGTTGCCGGGTTTACGCCAAGGTGATGCGCCAGTAAGTTTTGAATTTCTTATAACATTTTCTGCTATTTCTTGAATACCAGAAAATTCCTTTTCAGAAACGTGATCAATTTGTTGGGCTGCATCGCCATTTAAAGTTTTTATTAAGTTGCCTTCAAATCTTTGACTAAGATTTACAACACCTTTAGTTGCTCCTTGGAAAAACCTTATTGCAAGGGTGGGTTCTTCGGGGATTTGTCCGCCGACCCGTTTTCCATCTTTTTCGTAATAATTTCCTTTGAGGTCTGGTTGTAATTTCAATGCTCGTGTTAGTTCGTCTCTTTGCTGGCGTGAGCCTGCATTTGTTATCCGTATAACTCTTGAATTTGGTGTTGGGATGGCTTCTAATTTTGCATTTTTATAGGCATCACCTTGGGCTCTCACCAATTTAACATACTGATTCGCAATTTTTAAAATTGGATTTTTTGGTCTTTCTTCCAAGACCTCCCCCATCATTTCAAGAAGCATTAGTAGACTATCAGACATATTATAACCTCACATTATCTCATCGGCAAGTCCATATTTGACTGCTTCTTCAGCATCAAGATAGATATTCACCTTTTCATTAAGTAGTTTCTCCAGCTTCTTTCTGGAGAACTTGGTGTGTGTAACCATCGCAGTGATGTAGTCATCTTGTAGCTGCTGTATGGCTTCTAACTCGTTTGCTAGGTTTGGAAGGTTTCCAAAGTTTCCTGCTGCGACATTATGAATCATTATGCGGCAACTCTTGCCAATCTTGCGCTTGCCCTTGGTTCCTGCTGCGAGGAGCAGAGTTCCGGCAGACATAACCTTGCCAACACCAATGGTATGGATTTCAGTTTCTTCCTGTATAACCTGCATTACATCGTAGAGAGCAAACATATCATCAGCAGATCCGCCATAGGTGTTGATATAAAACTCAACAGGCTTTGGATCCTGGTCTTTTGGACGCAGGCGGTTTAGTTCTGAGAGATACAGGAGAGCCTGTGTAAGCTCTGCGACTTTCTCATCGTTGACATCTGAATAGAGACCAATCACTCGCAAATCTGGCTCTTTGGGGGCCATTGGTCCGGCAGCCGCACCGAGAATTTGTTCGAGGGTCACAGCCTTTGATGGCTTCTTTGCTGCTCCTTCGGGGCTACCTTCGGTTTCGCCCTCTTTTGGTCCGAGGACCAAATCTAATATCTTTGCTAGGATCTTCTTCATCATTGGTTAATTCCTTTGTTAAATAAAATAGCCATTTCTTTATTCTTTTCTAGAAACTTCATCGCTCCTCGCCAGTCACTAAAGCCTATGGCTTCTTTAAATAGTCCTGGGTGAGCCTCAATTAGAAACTTTATTGATCTGTCCTTAAAAGCCTGAAGGTTGTTGTCGTGATCTTTTTTGGTTTCAACATAAAGCTCATCACGATAGTTCATACCATTTTTGCGTAGGCTTTCCAGCTTCAAAGTATGTGAGTAATACCAATCTTCAATACACTTCATTAAGATCGTTAGATAGATGATCTGAGACATTTTCAAGATCATTAACGATGTTTGGGAACTTCTTACAAAATAAAAGATGCTGCATGTTAGGTAGCCCAGCGCAAACGAAGCGACCGCAGCTACGATAGTCCAAGTCATTTATCCTCCAAAGAAAATAGCCATCGTAGGAGTTACCCTAGATGACTATTATAACGACTCAGGAGAACGTTGTCAAGCTATTATTTTGAGGCAAGTCTACGGAAAATGCGTTCGGCTAACTTGTTCGCCACATCTTCAGTCTTCTTTTCACGGAGCAAGCGGGCTGCGACTCTGCGTGCAACTTCTTGCACTATCTCGTCGTCACCCATACCTTCATCATCAGGTACAGGCTCCATGTCTACTACCTCGGGAGCGGCATCAACCTCTAGATCACCACCTTCATCGGCTTCAACTTCACCCCCTAGATCTTCTGCTTCGTCACCTACGGAAACATCAATATCCACCTCGGGTCCGACTAGATCCTTTAGGGCATCAAGGATCTTCATTACAGTATCTTCCTTATCGACACCTTCTGGTTCCATCCCCATGTCATCCACGGGTTCAACATCCATTTCCATCTCTTCATCACCAAGTTCTGCATCCATTGGGGCTTCAGCATCCATTGGAGGGGCAGGAGCTTCAGCATCCATTTCTAGTTCTTCCTCTTCTTCTTGAAGAGGATCTTCTTCCTCATCACGCATACCGTACCCCATTTCCTGTAGGGGCTTAATGTTGGCCAGCTTCATGAACTGGCGAATCTCTGATTCTGTTAAAAGTGTTTTGCGAGCCATTTTATTTAGTTCTCCTTAAAAACTCAAAGTAAATAGTGTAAAGGGTGCCAATAGTTTACAAAAAACCATTATCTGGAAACCTTTTTCTTACTTTAAGTAGTGCCTTGGTTTCTATTTGTTTGATCCTAGCGAAAGAAAGCCCCATTCTTTCAGCGACTTCTCGCAAGGACATCGCGCCGTTCTCACAAATTGAAATAAGGGAGCAGTTAAACTCCTTTTCATAATCTATATGGTGTTTACAAGTGTGTGCTTCACAGCACTCTTTGTTTTTAAGACAAAATTTTGCACATTCTAATAGTCCGTCACTCATAGTTCTGGAAACTCCTTTGCGATTAAATCGAATAGTTCTTCTTTTTCAGCATCATCAAGAAGACCGAAATCTTCCATAGTTTGCTTACCTTTCCTCTTTAGTTTAAGAGAATCGGTAAAGCGCTTCCTGCTGAGAAGCTTATGTTCTAATACAAACTTCTCAAGGAAAGGTGCGATCGTCTCATCGTCTTCTATGACGGCATCCATCATCGCCCGAAAGAACGGAGCAGCGTGCTTTATGTTATGATGGCGCAACCTTAGTATAAAACGAGCGTGATCATCATCGGAGATCAAAAATCGTATTGACTTAAGTTCTTCTCCATACAAATAGGGCTTATCGGACATTACCACTTCCGAGTAATAATGTGTGTCCTGCTTTCTCCAAGTCCTGCCGCACTCTGACGGATCCAAATAGCCTTTGAGCGCATCTCTCTTAAAGACCGGGCGCCACTATACGAAAGACCAGATCTTATCCCACGCTCAAGATCGCCAAGAACATTTTTTACTTTTCCTCTGTACGGGATGGTAGAGGAAACACCTTCAAAAGAGGAATACTTTCCACGCCATTCAACTTGTGCTTCCTTTGAAGCCATTCCACGATAATTCTTGTATTTTCTTCCGTCTGCATCGGTGTATACCTCCCCTGGTGTTTCTTTTGTGCCTGAGAGCAAAGATCCTAACATAACGGCATCTGCCCCGGCAGCGAGAGCCTTAACAATGTCCCCAGAGTTGCGAATGCCACCATCAGCAATGATAGCAACATCACGGTCTGTTCTTGCACAATTGCTAATTGTATGCAATCCGGGGCACCCATGTCCTGTTTGAACTCTGGTAGAACAGATAGAGCCTCCTCCAATGTTACAACGAACAGAGTTAGCTCCCCAATCAGCAAGGTCGTTAATGCCGTCAAGAGTGGCAACATTTCCAGCCATGATGTGTATCTCATTACCCAAGATCAAACGAAGGGCTGAAAGTGCCTCCTTCATTAAAACATGATGACCATGGGCAACATCAACGCAGAGAAACTTTGCACCTTGTTCAAGGCACGCTTCTGCTCTATCAACAAAGTCACCGGATATTCCAATAGCAACACCAATGTTAGTGGCTCCTTTAACAAAAGCACGATTAACTATGGCTGCTTGCTGTTCAATAGAGTTGTAGCGATGAATAACGCCTGTGCCGCCCGCATCATGCATGGCCCCAACCATGTATTCTTCTGTGATGGTGTCCATCGGTGAAGAAATGATTGGAAGCGGTAGATTCAGGCGCTTTGGTAGGCTAGCTGAGATGTCGATTTCAGATCGAGAGCGAATGTTTGAATACTGCGGAAGCAGCAGAACATCATCATAGGTTATTGCTTCTTGCATATTAACTCCTATTTTTGTCTATAAAGATTCTGATACCTGTGGGATGATACCAAGTTTCCTTGTGAGGCTTTTTAGGCTCTTCCATAAAACGAACAATAGGCTTTAATCCACCAGTCCTAACATAGCAGATAGAGGGAATACCTTGAAAGCCATATTTTTTCTCTAATCCGCCGCCGTCTTCCATGTTGAAGGCATAGAAGATTAGGTCTTCAAGTTCGTCAGAAATTTCCACAAATAGATCTTTTAGGGCGTGACACAGGTGACAGTTGGAGCCGTAGAACTTGATAACAACTTCGTGGTCACCCGTGGTTTTTCCCTCTAAGATTTGTATTAGATTTTTTCTATTGATTCTTGTTACTGCCATTTTGATGTCCTTCAATAATGCGGTCAAGATACCACCGAGCCTTTTTGAGGTCTTCAAGGGACTCTTGCTTGTGTTGGTGTCTTGCAACATATTTTACCACATTGCCTGCGTTGAAGTCAAGCCCCCAATCTTCAATGGCGTCGATTACTTCGATTTTGCCCTGATTATAGTGTATGGGGTGGTTCACTGCTTCGCGATGGGCGAGCCCTTCAAGACCTTGCGATTCAATCTTGAGTTTGTTTAGTATCTCGGTGGCCACCTCTTCAACGATGGCGGGGTCATTTATATCACTTAGTTTGAATGAATTATTCTTCTGTTTTTGAGTAGTCATCTAGAATCTCCTTTGTTTTCTCGATGCATTGGGGGCAGAATAGGGATACGCGAGTTGGCTTTTCGCGCACCACTACTCTCCAAGTTTGTGCGTGTTCCTTTGACTTTGCGTCAAACGGTGCTGAGCAGGCTGAACATGCGTCTGGTCTGTGTTCAAAACTAGAAATTTTTTGGGCAAGTTTTTCGTTGCCGCCATTCTTCTTTTTGAGGCGTCTTCTGGCTGCTCTATTCACGGGCGCTCCATTCCGGTGATGCGTGGTCCGTTGAAGTTTGTTCTGCGAAAAACCACCACTGCTGATGGGAATGGTGCGGAGTTGGTCTCGTCACCAAACTTAATGCGACCTCGCACAAACCGAATCTCATCTGCCTTCATCACATAGTCGTGCCAATACTTTGTATCGGTGCGGGCAGGAATAAGCACAACTACGGTCGTGGCGTCCTTCTGCCCCTCTTCGTAGGACTTGCGGATCCAGTGCTTCAAGTCGCGCCCATAAGGGGGGTTTAGAAATACTGTGTTTCCAGACCAGTCAGCAGAAAGAGCGTCGTCGCTCTCTGTTAAATATTTGTCGACCTTGTAGTTCTCACTGGATGCTGCTGCATCAAGAGTGAAGGGCCCATACATTCCATTAAGTGTATCGAAAAACGATTGAGGAGTTGCCCAATCGTTTGACTTGGAACTAAACATTACTTTTGTTGTGTTCTTATCCACCTGTGCTCCCCAAGGCTCCATCGCCTCTGTTTGAAATAGTAATACCATCGCTATAAAGCGTATCTTCTTTGCTTTCAACTGGTCGGAAAGGCACGACAGGAATCATCACTATTTGTGCGATCTTATCTCCATCGTGGATCTTTTGCATACGATACCCTACATTATGCAGGTTGATAAAGATCTCTCCATCGTAGCCAGAATCAATAACATGGGCTCCCACAATCAAGCCTTTCTTGGCGGCAATGCTGGAGCGATTCATTACTTGTAACATATAGCCGTGAGGGACTCCAACTTTGATGCCTGTGGGAATAACAACCGATGCCCCCACATCGACTAACACGCCTCTGCTGTTTAGCCTTGCATAGATGTCAAGACCAGCATCAGATGGGTTGGCGCGAGTGGGGGCTTTAGAACCAGGGTCAGTTTTAAAAAATTCAATGATCATCCTTCCTCCGTGAGATCTTCGCCTGAGAGCATCTTGAAGTTGTCGTAAACCTCATCAATATTTACTTTGCCCTTGAACAAACGATAAGCCTTCACAGCAGCGCGGATCTCGTCAGTGTTAAGCCATCCCTGCTCCCGAAACTCGGATCGCAGTTCTCGCTTCTGCTCCTTGTAGGGCTCCATAGCCTCTTCGATCGCGGTAAGTGACCGGAGATACTCCAGAACGTAACGCTTCTTCTCTTCGGTTGATGTAGACATAGTATTCTCCTTGGTGGTGTTTATAATGTAACGCGATGGGTGTTAGGTGTCAAGCGATTTCTTTATGTATTCTTTTATTCGTCTATCTGAGATATCGCAATAGTGTTGCTCCATCTCAACACCAATAAAGTCCCTTCCCTCAAGAACTGCTCCGATTCCGGTTGAGCCACTTCCACAAAATGGATCTAGAACCGTACACCCTTCTGGGCAGTAAACTTTAACCAAGTAACTCATCAAAGAGATTGGCTTTGGTGTTGGGTGATCATTATATTCGCCTCTTTCTTTACGTGTGACTCTCGGGGCGTAAAAATATTTTTGATGCTCGGGCATTACCTCACCAATAATATTGGATGGATATCTTCCTTTCGGATTTGCTGATTCTGTTCTGTCTTTCAACATTTTTTCAAAACCATCATAAAGTTTAGAGATATCTTTTTTACAATTTTTATATGCCTGATTGACAACAATTTTTAAGTTCTGTGGATAATCCTCATCTTTCAAGCAAACATTAATCAGAACTTCCGAGAACTTATCTAATTCCTCTTTTCCAAGTTCAATAACCATTTCACAAATTAATTTTTCATCAAATGCTGATAACACGTTTTTGCCAAAGGCGCGGCGACGGGCCCCTCCCTTCACCCATCCAGTTGGAGGTTTTCCGTCCCAAGGAACTCTAGTGTTATTGACATCGATTTTTCCGACGCCCCATTTATCAAAGTTTTTATCAATAGAGTCTTCAAATGGCTTTTGAGCAACAACAATCGGTTCATGCGCCTGTTTTAGCCTGTTCTTACTTGGCATCTTAGTTGTTATCATCCACATGATCTGGTCTTTAATTTCAAACCCAGCATCCTCAACAGCACATGCCATCCGGTGATATAGTTGTGGCGAACAAAAACTCAAACAAAATGCGCCCGGTTTCAGGATTCTGATAACTTCTTTCCAGACTTCAACGCTAGGAACAGAATGATCCCAATGTTCCATTCCCATTCCATATGGAGGATCTGTAATACAGCAGTCAACACTGTTATCCTTCAGAGTTTTCATATATTCCACACACTCAGAATTGATGATGTTATACATTGTTCAGGATCCTTTGTTCATTTTTCTTTCGATTATCGTGGACAAAATAATCGACACCGCCGCGATGCTGTATCATTGGACGAGTGTAATGTTGAATATTATAAGAAGACCCCAACAGTTTGTTGTATTTCTCATCCAGCTTTCTGTGTTCTTTGATTAATTTTTGAATTAGTTTGTAATCGCTTGATGGGCACACATCAGAACCATCAAAAATAGTAGTTTGGTTGTATTTCTCTGCCGTAAAAATATAAATATAACCAGATTTTGGAACACCGCTGTTGTACATTGGGGCTTTACTGCTTCTAGAAACCGACTTACATTCAAGAAAATAAGCCCGTCCGTTTTCTTTCACAATAAAGTCTGGACTATCGTGGGTTCCGGTGGGTTGTGAGACGTAGGTTCCATCTGGGATGGTACACCCAGATGGGTTTTTTAACCAATCATCCCTTTCTTTTTTTGAAATGCCCCCCTTGGAGTGCTTTGTGAAGCCATTTAGAATGAGTATATCTTCCACAGCATCTTCGTGCTTAGCAATATTGTGTACTTTGCCACTTGTTGCCGCATGATTTTTATAATATGGCATTTCAAGAATGTGTTCCAAGCATTTACGAATTTTACTCATCACATCTCCTTCGTTCTCTTGTAATATAACAGTTTACGCCGCTGCTGTCAAGCGCTGGGCGTCAAGTTTTTGGAGCCCGAATAGGGCGAGTTCCTTAGCCTTCGCCTCAATCATCACATCGAGGTCATAGCCGTAGTCGTCTACAGGTCCGCTGACATAATCGGAGTGAGCGTGCGGGCGAATCTTTGGATTCCTGTATTCGATAGCACGAGACTCTGAGTAATGGACTACCGGCTTGATGTCTTTCCACGTTGAGATAGCCACTTCCAAAGCCTGCTTCTCCGTAAGTCCGCCCGTACAGAAACTGTGATGATGATAGTCAAAAACAATAGGAATACCAGTCCTATTATACAATCCATCATAAAGCTCTTTAGTAGAGTATAGGCTTTCGCGATCATCGTTTTCTACCGTCAGTCTGGAAGTCACACTTTCTGGAAGGCGCTCAAAGTTCTTTACAAAAGTATCTAGTGCGACGGGCTTGTTTCCGTATGCTGCGCCGACATGAATGTTAATCTTTGCGTAATGGTCGCGGGGCAAGTTGAGCATGTCGAACAACTCACCATGAATCTCCAAGTCTCGCTTGGTGTTCTCAAACACACGCTCTTTTGGAGAAGCTAGCTTGTTGAATGGTCCAGGGTGAGAAGTCAGGCGAATGCCGTGCTTCTTGGCATAGTTGCCTGCTGCATCGCAAGCATCCCAGATAGCCTCGTAGTCAGGCATGTCGTGTAGTTGGTACTCTGATGCCCAAGGAAAGATGTTGGAGGACAGACGGAAGAACTTGAGGTCGTGCTTTACATTCCACTCAAGGATCTTCTGGAGATCAAGTACATTTAGGAGGGATAGGGAGGACGCATACTCGATCCCCCGCTCCTGAAAGGTCCTCTTTATCATGGACCGGTTGGTGGTAATTCTATCTTTTGCTTTACCACCAAAGTCTTGTGGATTTGACAACTGCATGTTGATGCAAGCGTAACCATAGTTCTTAGCCATCTGTCCTCCGTTATCTATAACGTAACCGGTCGAGCGCCTGCTGTCAAGCGGTTAGGGCGCGTCTCTTTGAGTCGCAGATGTCGCGGGGGTTGTTGGAAAAATAGATCTTGTCTATTCCTATTCTCGGGCTGAACTCTTCGTTCAAGAACTCCCGAAAATGCTTTTCTCCGTGGATACGGCGGTCGGTAGTTCCCCACACACCAACTTCTCTCAACACATCCATCTTGTTAACAACAAGGCGGTTTACGCCGTTCATTAAGATAGCCTTTTTGACTTCTTCAATGTTGATCCAGTTACACTGCCGGACTCTGCCAGTCGTTGCCCCGAACTCGCCGCCAACCTCTTGAATCTTGTCAAAGATTGGATCATCGGGCTGGAAAGCCCTCTTTCCAACATAAGTCTCGTAAGCCTTTACGATACCCCATACATTGCGAATAGACCGGTGGTTGATGCCGTTTTGGATAGCAGCGGCCACACCGGTATGAGAGGAGGTAACATAGGGGTAATCACCCCAATCAGGATCTAGCCAGAAGCCTTGGGCGCCCTCCATCAAAATGGTGGTGTCACCTGATAATTCCTCGTAGATGTCTACCAATAGAGGGCTAAGGGATGGTACATCACAAGCGCGCAGACCAGTACGATTATATTTATCACGATAAGCAGGTCCATTGCCGGTGCGCGTAGTTCCGATTTTTTCATCTTTTCCGTCCTGGGCTTTGTGGAGTTCTGTGATAATGTGAGCATTGCTCGCAATCTTCAAGTTATCTCTGACATTAATGCCGTGAGATTCAAGATACTCAATCTCCTCAAAGAGTCTAACTGGATCTATTACGCATCCATTGCCAATAACAGATGTAATGTTAAAGAAGACGCCCGCTGGAATGTGGTGTGTAACGAGCTTCACTCCGTTGTGATAGATCGTGTGACCTGCGTTACAGCCTCCATTAAACCTGACACAATGGGTGTAGTCGCCTTTCTTTAGCAAGTGGTGTGTAACCTTTCCCTTGCCTTCGTCTCCGTGCTGGAGACCAATAACGATGTCTGTAATCAAGTTCCCTCCTTGTGGTTTCTTGCTGTATACCAGTATCTTAACATAGGAAGAGAGGATACGCAAGTAAAAAGTGCTGCCCATTCTCCGTGGCAGTTCAAAAGATGTTCCACTTTGACTCCTAAATCTGGAAAATTTGTCTCAAAAAGTTTTTGACGATCCTTTCTTTTTCTTCTGTAGTCTCGCACTCAGCGTAAACATAGTTGTATGTGTGCTTTTGTGACTGTATCTCTTGATCAAGCTGTATTATTCTAGCCTTCATCCATCTAGTTTGTTGTTTATAGTTTTTAGGCATTCGTATTTTAAACCTTTCAGACATTTCAAGAAGAACAAAGTATCGCTTGTCTGCGAGGGCTTGCTTGGCCTCCTTGAACATAGATAATCTATCCTGTTTCTCCTCTTCTGTCAAGCCAACGGAGAGGTCTGGGTGCAGAAACATAGCCAGTTTTTTGAATAAATTTTTGAATATTATTGCAATCTGGTCAACATCTTTTTTCTCTGCGAAGATCGGTTTAACAACAGGTGCTTTTTCTGTGTAATGGTTTTGTGAAATAACCATATCTCCACTCTTTTCAGAATCTGCGGAGATCCTTCGCTCTTTGGCGATCGTCTCTTTCTTCTTTGGTGCCTCTCTAATAGACTTCTCTCGGTTTAGCTTTTGTAAATCTATATTATTCTTTGCACAATACTCTTCTAGGAACATTTGAAATTGTGGGCCATGAGAGTCGCACATCTCTTTCACCAAGTCAAGCTCGTTATGTTTGAACTTGATTTCGTTTAGTGCTCTTTTCCATTTTAATAAGTCATTAACTCTCATAGAGGCACCCCCAACTTAAATAGTTGAGGGGCTCTTGCTTACCCCAGCATTCAGTAACTTTAGTTTAACCTCTTCTGGTAGTTTGGTCAAACACTTTTTTATCTCGTTCTCGTAGTATTGTCGCTTTATCTGTGGTAGTTTGCCACGAACAGGGCGAATATCGATCCTAAAAAGTTCGACTCCTTGTTTTCTGCATTCTGTTACTTTATAGTTATCTCTGCGAATTATCTTGGCAAATTCCTTTTGACCACCCCAGCGTTCGATGGGCTCATAGTGTTGTCTCCCTTGTATCTCAAATGCGAGCCCTATTTCTTCATTGAAACAATCAAGCTCAAGAGGTCTATTTGTTTCAGGATTTCTCAGCCATTCAGGTCGAACATTTGGAAACTGTAAAATACCAAATCTACTAACATAGTCTTCTAAGATTTGTCGAAACATAGGCTCAGATACTTGATTTTTTCCACATTCAGGGCACCCTGAACCCGAGCTATGGTTCGTGGGACGTTGGGTAAAGACCCCATGTTTGCTACAAATAATAGATACTTTGGAGTATGCGCCTCTATAATCAACCCTAGAGTAATCATAGCGGTTTCCATGTATTTTTTTTGATTCAACAATGAAGTCTTCTTGTTTCTTTCTCGCCTTAAAGCCAATTAATTCATTACCACATTTATTACAACCCGATGTAAAATGATTCCTTGGGGTTTTTAAAAACTCTCCATGAATTGGGCAAATAATTAAAACTTTTTGTTCTGGATTAGAATAGCTTACTTTACTATAATCATACTTATTTCCATGCTTTTTTTTGAATCTTCTTATGACTTCTGGTAGGGAC
>UEXM01002841.1_pt1 | contig 11801 bp, 18 predicted proteins | sample 1796661 | NCBI WGS metagenome assembly UEXM01 (sample SAMEA4772469, study PRJEB27181) | metagenome
TGCAATATCAGCCAGGTTGAAGGCCGGCCAATGCCAGTCTCGCCAATAGAAATCAAAGGAATCCACAACATAGCCGCGAAAGACCCGGTCAATCAGGTTGCCCATGGCGCCACCGAGGATAAGACTGGGGTCGTCTCAGAATTCGGAAAATAAAGCACGCTAAGGCGTAGTCACCCCGTGACTCCCCCGCGCCGATGCAGCGAGCTTCGTTCCGTCTTGCAGTGACACAATCAGCGGGCAGGAAACGTTCCCTTTCCGCGCATGGCAGGCGCACACCAGTTCAGACAGCACGGCCTCCATGCGTGCCAAGTCGGCCATCTTCTCGCGCACATCCTTGAGCTTGTGCTCGGCCAGGCCGCTGGCTTCCTCGCAATGGGTGCCATCCTCCAGCCGCAGTAGCTCGGCGATTTCGTCCAGGCTAAAGCCCAGCCGCTGGGCCGATTTCACGAACCGCACTCGTGTTACATCCGCCTCGCCATAGCGGCGAATGCTGCCATAGGGCTTGTCTGGCTCCGGCAGCAGGCCCTTGCGCTGGTAGAACCGGATGGTCTCCACATTGACCCCGGCCGCCTTGGCAAAAACGCCAATGGTCAGATTCTCAAAATTAATTTGCATATCGCTTGACTCCGTACATAACTACGGAAGTAAGCTTAAGCTATCCAAACCAAATTTGAAAGGACAAGCGTATGTCTGAACCACAAAACGGGCGCGGCGCGCTCTTCGCCGGTGGGCTGGCCGCCATTCTTGCGTCGGCCTGCTGCCTGGGGCCGCTGGTTTTGATCGCCTTGGGGTTCAGCGGGGCATGGATCGGCAACCTGACGGTGCTGGAACCCTATCGCCCGATCTTCATCGGCGCAGCGCTGGTCGCGCTGTTTTTCGCCTGGCGGCGCATCTACCGCCCGGCGCAAGCCTGCAAACCGGGTGAGGTCTGCGCGATTCCCCAAGTGCGAGCTACTTACAAGCTCATTTTCTGGATCGTGGCCGCGCTGGTCCTGGTCGCGCTCGGATTTCCCTACGTCATGCCATTTTTCTATTAATCACAGGAGTTCATCATGAAAAAACTGTTTGCCGCCCTCGCCCTCGCTGCCGTTGTTGCCCCCGTGTGGGCCGCCACCCAGACCGTCACGCTGTCCGTACCGGGCATGACCTGCTCCACCTGCCCGATCACCGTCAAAATGGCGATTTCCAGGATTGAAGGCGTTGATAAAGTTGACGTTACCTTCGAACCACGCGAAGCGGTTGTCACCTTCGATGATACCAAGACCAGTGTGCATGAGTTGATCAAGGCCACTGGCGATGCGGGCTACCCGTCCAGCGTCAAGCAGTGAGCCACTGAACCCGAACCTGGGGCGATCATGGGACTGATTACACGCATTGCCGACAAGGCTGGCGCGCTTGGCAGCGTTGTTTCCGCGATGGGATGCGCTGCCTGTTTCCCGGCTATCGCCAGCCTGGGCGCGGCCATCGGCCTTGGCTTTCTACAGGAATACGAAGGGTTGTTTATCTCCAAGCTGCTGCCGCTGTTCGCAGTCGTGGCTTTGCTGGCGAATGCACTGGGCTGGCTGAGTCATCGGCAATGGTACCGCAGCCTGCTCGGGATGGTCGGCCCAGCCATCGTGCTGGCGGCCATGCTCTTGTTTTTTGGCAATTGGTGGACGGCGAACCTCCTCTATGTCGGTCTGGCCTTGATGATCGGGGTGTCGATCTGGGATCTGCTCTCACCGGCCAACCGCCGCTGCGAACTACCACCCAAACACGGCTAACTGCATTGGCAATTGCCGAAACGAAAAGGAACGATGCAATGTATTTGAATATCACCGGAATGACCTGCGACTCGTGCGCGACACATGTCAAGGACGCCCTGGAGAAAGTGCCGGGCGTGCTGTCGGCGCTCGTGTCCTACCCGAAAGGCTCCGCGCAACTCGCCACCGATCCCGGCACCTCGCCAGAGGCGCTGACCGCCGCTGTGGCCGGCCTCGGCTACAAGGCCACACCCGCCGATGCCCCATCCACTTCAGCGCGGGGCAGACTGCTTGGCAAGGCGCTGGGATGGCTGGGCGGTGGCGACAAGGCTGGTGGTGATGGGGACGGACTGCACGTCGCCGTTATTGGCAGCGGCGGAGCCGCGATGGCGGCGGCGCTGAAGGCCGTCGAGCAAGGTGCGAACGTCACGCTGATCGAGCGCGGCACCATCGGCGGTACTTGCGTCAATGTCGGCTGCGTGCCGTCCAAGATCATGATCCGCGCTGCCCATATCGCCCATTTGCGCCGTGAAAGCCCATTCGACAGTGGCATCGCGGCGACTGTGCCTGCGATTGATCGCAGCAAACTACTGGCCCAGCAGCAGGCGCGCGTCGATGAGCTGCGCCACGCCAAGTACGAAGGCATCCTGGACAGCAACCCGGCCATCACCGTGCTGCATGGTGAAGCGCGTTTCAAGGACGACCAGAGCCTTGCCGTCCGTTTAAACGATGGCGGCGAGCGTGTGGTGGCGTTCGACCGCTGCCTGGTCGCCACGGGTGCCAGCCCGGCCGTGCCGCCGATTCCGGGCCTGAAAGAGTCACCCTACTGGACTTCCACCGAGGCCCTGGTCAGCGACACCATTCCCGAGCGCCTGGCCGTGATCGGCTCGTCTGTGGTGGCGCTGGAACTGGCGCAAGCCTTTGCCCGGCTGGGCAGCAAAGTGACGATCCTGGCACGCAGCACGCTGTTCTTCCGCGAAGACCCGGCCATCGGCGAGGCCGTTACAGCCGCGTTCCGTGCCGAAGGGATCAAGGTATTGGAACACACGCAAGCCAGCCAGGTCGCGCATGTGGACGGCGAATTCGTGCTGACCACCGGGTACGGTGAAATACGCGCCGACCAGCTGCTGGTCGCCACTGGCAGGGCACCGAACACGCGCAGCCTGGCATTGGAAGCGGCGGGAGTCGCTGCCAATGCGCAGGGGGCCATCGTCATCGACAAGGGCATGCGCACCAGTACGCCACACATTTATGCGGCTGGCGACTGCACCGACCAGCCTCAGTTCGTCTATGTGGCGGCAGCGGCCGGCACCCGTGCTGCGATCAACATGACTGGCGGCGATGCGGCCCTGGACCTGACCGCAATGCCGGCCGTGGTGTTCACCGACCCGCAGGTCGCCACCGTGGGCTACAGCGAGGCGGAAGCACATCACGACGGGATCGAGACCGACAGTCGCACCTTGACCTTGGACAACGTGCCGCGTGCGCTTGCCAACTTCGACACACGCGGCTTCATCAAGCTGGTCATCGAGGAAGGTAGCGGACGGCTCATCGGCGTGCAAGCGGTGGCCCCGGAAGCGGGTGAACTGATCCAGACGGCGGTGCTCGCCATTCGCAACCGTATGACCGTGCAGGAACTGGCCGACCAATTGTTCCCCTACCTGACCATGGTCGAAGGGCTGAAGCTCGCGGCGCAGACCTTCAGCAAGGACGTGAAGCAGCTTTCGTGCTGCGCCGGATGAGGAAAAGGAGGTGTTCAATGAGCGCCTACACAGTGTCCCGGCTGGCCCTTGATGCCGGGGTGAGCGTGCATATCGTGCGCGACTACCTGCTGCGCGGATTGCTACGGCCGGTCGCGTGCACCACGGGCGGCTACGGCTTGTTCGATGACACCGCGTTGCAACGGCTGCGCTTTGTACGGGCTGCCTTCGAAGCGGGTATCGGCCTGGAAGCACAACGTTTATTGAATGAGTTACCTAAGCATCTGCGGTTGATGGCTCAATTTTCACTGGCTACAGGTTTGCGTCAGTCGAATGTGAGTTATCTACGGTGGGATCAAGTGGACTTAGAACGTGGTTTTGCGTGGATTCATCCTGATCAATCAAAATCAGGAAAGGCGATAAACGTGCCACTCAATAACGATGCTTTATCGGTGTTGCAAGAAGTGCAGGGCGACGATGTTCACTATTGTTTTGTGTATCAAGGCAAACCAGTTGAGCGCACATCAACCAAAGCATGGCATGCAGCGTTAAAACGAGCGGGTATTGAAAATTTTCGTTGGCACGATTTACGCCATACATGGGCAAGCTGGCATGTTCAACGCGGCACAAGCTTACAAGAGTTGCAGGAGCTTGGCGGTTGGTCATCGTATGAGATGGTACTGCGGTACGCTCACCTTGCGAGTCATCATTTGAAACGGGTGGCGGGCAATGTGGATGGTACAACTGGTACAAATCTGGTACAAAGCCAGAAAAAGAAAAGCCCCGCTATTTCTAGCGAGGCCTTATCAATAATGGTGCCGGAGGCGGAATCGATAAGATCTAATAACTTATTGTTTTATAGTGGATAAAAAATATTAAGATTCAAGCGTTTTGCTTACCTTGTTACTAAAACTTCAGCTTTAGTTTTTTGATTGAAAGCTTTTTCACAAATGAATCTTTTAACTTTTTGGCTATGCCCAATACTCGCTTAACACGTTGAACATAGCTATAGTGGTCTGCAACTTGTGAACGTGTAGTGGCAAATAAATTCGTGCTTCTGATCAGAGATGAAAAGCTATACTTGTTGCTTTGGTTAAAGTGAATTAGCTATTTATCAACATTTTTCCATGGGCCGAACGCTATAAAGTAAAGAAGAATGATATTTGCGATAGGGATAACAATCAGAAGACCCAATGGACCAGGGTAGCCAACTCGTTGGCAGATACGCCATGCGGGAACAATAAAAATAGCTCCCACAATCAGCATCCATAGAAAGCCCATACCTGCGAACATTTCGTGATTCATCATTATTATTTGACATCCGAGTTCCCCATGATTAGTAGTCACCTTCTATAGTTATACTAACTCGTAGAAAGGTGATGAAAATGAGCAGAAAAAGAAACCCAGCATATACAGAGGATTTCCGAAGAGAGGCGGTTAAACGGTCGGAGAAACCGGGCGTGACCCAGGCTCAGGTTGCCGAAGAACTCGGCGTCAGTGCCCAGCAGATCGCCAATTGGAAGCGGCAGTTCACTCGGTTGTCCGACAAGCAGTTCAATAGCGTTGACGGGGTCGACTACTCCAAGAAAGAGAGCGAAGAGCTGAGGCGACTTCGGCGGGAGAATAAACGACTTCAGGAGGAGATGGATTTTCTAAAAAAGGTTTCAGCGTACTTCGCCAAAAACCAGGAGTGAAGTACGCGATCATGAAAGACTATTTGGGCCACTATCCCAAGTCGCTGATGGCCAGTGCTATGGGCGTATCGCGCTCCGGGTTTAACAAGTGGCTGAGCCGGCCTGATAGCTCTCGCACACAACGCAAGGCCGAGTACGCCCGGCGTGTGAAAGAGACCTACGAGGAGTTTGAGGCAATCTACGGTGCTCCACGGATCACAAAGGAGTTGAATGCCTTGGGCTTTCCCTGCTCAGAGAACTACATTGCTTCGATTATGGCTGAACAGGGCATCCGAGCCAGGAATGGCAAGGGGTTCAAATACTCACGTCACAGCTTAACGATGCATAATGTCTCGGATAACCTGTTGTGGAGAGACTTTCATGCAGAAGGGCCGAACAAGAAGTGGACGAGCGACATTACCTATATCTGGGTTGGTCGTCGATGGTGGTATTTGGCGACAGTGATGGACTTGTTCTCAAGAAGGATTATCGGTTGGAGCCTCGGGGATTCGATGGAAGCATCACTGATTGAGGCGGCTTTGAACATGGCTTTTAAACGCCGGAAAACTCAACCTGGACTGATCGTACACTCTGACCGTGGTGTTCAATATCGCTCTCAGCGATATATTGATCGACTCAGGGGAAAAGGCTGCCGAATCAGCATGAGCCGAAAAGGCAACTGTTGGGACAACGCACCGATGGAGTCGTTTTATAGCCGCTTAAAGGTGGAACTGATTTACGCCAAAAATTACGCATCGATCGATGAAGCGAGATCAGGTATCTTTGGCTACATTGAGATTTTTTATAACCGAAAAAGAAGACACTCTGCGAACGATGGCATGAGTCCTGTCGCATTCGAAGAGAAAGCAGCATTAGCTGCATAATGGAGTGGCTACTTTTTGTGGGGAACACCAACATGCGCTAAAATGACGTTAGACTGAAGTTTATTAAATTGCAAAAAGCAGGGTGCTCGTGCTAATTCGAATTCTGTTATTAATGACAGTGCTATTGGTGTCGATGTCGTTTTCGCAAACGGCAGAAGCTCACGCATGTCATGATAACAGCCAAATGCAGCACAGCATGATGTACGAAGCCGACACAAACGATTGCGAGCATGAGACGCAAAAGCACAACTCGTGCTGTGCTGACATGACCATTCGGCATTGCTCCGGCGGCTCGGTTTTATTTGTCGGACAGTCTTCTTCGGTTAATGCCGCTGCAGTTAACCTCTCTGCCAAAGTCGATGCGCCCGTTGACACCTCCATTCGTGCTAAACACGCGTCTAATTTATTCCGTCCCCCAATAATTACCGCTTAATAAGTTACTAGAAATTTAACACACGCTCGGCGTGTTCCCTTAAAACTTATTAATCGGTGAATAATTATGTCTATCAAACGCAATATCGCTGTTTTGGCGATGCTGTTTTCCGTGTCTGTATCTGCAACCGATATAGAAGAGCAGCAACTAACCGTTCTAAAAGATCCCAACTGCGGTTGCTGTGAAAAGTGGTTACAAGCTTTACCGGATAGCTTTAGTGTGTCCGTACAACATCCGAACAACTTGACCCAACGAAAACGTGATGCCGGTATTAGTGCCGAGGTCCAATCCTGTCATACCGCTATTTCTAGTAATGGCTATGTCTTTGAGGGGCACGTTCCTCCTACATTGGTTTCTCATTATTTAGCTGGGAAAAAGTCAGCCAATGGCATTGGATTAACTGTTCCTGGCATGCCGGTAGGGTCTGTTGGTATGGAAATGGGTACTCGGTTTCAACCGTATACGGTCTATGAAATCAAAGAGGACGGTTCAATTACACCTTATAAGCAGATAGCAAGTTTAGAGCAGCAGCAAGCACTCTCAAATGGAGGGCTTTAGATATGGGTTTTGGCGGCTTGAGTATGGTTCAGCTAGGAATTATACTAGTTATTGTCATTCTTCTTTTTGGTAGCAAAAAGCTACGAACCCTGGGCTCCGATCTTGGTAGTGCGATTAAAGGGTTTAAATCATCGGTTTCTGATGAGCCGTCTGGTAAGGAACAGGACGTTCAACGTTATCAAAATTTAACCTCAAAAGAGGAGCGTCATAATGAGCAATGAGTTTAACAAAGGGCGTCGAAAGTTTATTAAATCTGCATTCACTGTGGCGTCTGCTTTAGCAATCGCCAAAGTAGCCCCAACTTGGGCTGCTCCTCAGGGACGCAGTTTTAAAGATCAGATCCTGACAAACGATGAGATTGATCTGACCATTGCAAAGTCCCCACTGCTCGTGGGAAATAAAGTAGGAGCACCAATAACCATCAATGGCCAAATGCCGGGCCCTTTGATTCGTTTAAAAGAAGGGCAGCGAGCAAAGCTAAATGTGACTAACCGGTTGTCGGAAGACACGTCAATTCACTGGCACGGAATTATATTGCCGGAGAATATGGATGGCGTGCCTGGCGTATCTTTCGAAGGGATAAAGCCAGGACGAACGTTCAAATACCGCTACGATGTCGAGCAAAACGGAACTTATTGGTATCACAGCCATTCCGGTTTGCAGGAGCAATTGGGACACCTGGGGCCGTTAGTGATTGAACCGAAAGACGGAGACATTGGTGCTGATCGAGAACATACCATTATTCTCAGCGACTGGACATTCGAAGATCCGGATACCGTGTTTCGTAACTTGAAAGCTGCGGAGGGGTACTATAACTATCAAAAACGTACGATATTTGAGACCTTCGAGGACGTGCGACAGCAAGGGTTAGAGAAAACCTGGAAGCAACGAGAAATGTGGGGGCAAATGCGAATGAGCCCCCGTGATATTGCGGATGTGACGGGCAGTACTTATACCTACCTGATGAATGGCCGCGATTCACAGATGAACTGGTCAGCATTGTTTAAGCCTGGTGAAAAAGTACGCCTTCGTATCATTAACGGTTCAGCAATGAGTTATTTCGATGTGAGGATCCCTGGGTTGGAAATGACGGTAGTGGCCGCTGACGGGCAGCCTGTGAAGCCAGTGCCAGTTGACGAGTTCCGCATTGGTGTGGCGGAAACTTACGATGTAATTGTCCAGCCTAAGCAAAACAAGCCTTACACTATTTATGCTGAGAGCTTTGATCGAAGTGGTTATGTCAGAGGTACATTAACGCCGGAACTTGGTCTTGAGGCTGAAGTGCCTGAACTACGGCAAGTTCCTGAGCGTGGCATGGCCGCTATGGGCATGGGAGCGATGGCGATGTCCGGTGATATGAAAGGCAATAGCATGAATATGAAGCATATGGGCGGCAATAACAGCCATATGACGCATAAAATGACACACAAAAAAGAGCTCCCGGTCGAAAACATTAAAATCAAACACCGTGAGTCCGGACATGGCGCCGGGGCGGCTATGATTGCTACAAACCCGGTAAGCCGTTTGCATGAACCCGGGATTGGATTGGAAGACGTTGATCATAAAGTCTTAGTGTATACCGACTTGGTCGGCGCGCATGAATGGCCGGATACGCGGGAGCCCGAACGACAGATAGAGCTGCACTTAACGGGTAATATGGAGCGTTACATGTGGTCTTTCGACGGGAAGAAGTTTACCGAAGTGGATGGCCCGGTTCAGTTTCATCATGGAGAACGACTGAGGTTGGTGATGGTAAACGATACGATGATGGACCACCCCATACACCTACACGGTATGTGGATGGAACTTGAAAACGGACAGTATCCACGCCCACGCAAACATACGATTAGCCTGAAGCCGAGCGAAAAAGTGTCGTTATTGATAACGGCAGACGCGCCGGGTAGTTGGGCGTTCCACTGTCACCTGTTGTATCACATGAAAGCGGGTATGTTCCGTGTGGTCAATGTCGCATAAGGAGGACAATTATGTACGGTAAATCATTATTAGTGGGTGCGTCGTTGTTGCCAGGTTTAGCAGTCGCCGGACATGCGAAAGAGGACTGGCCTGAACCCGTCAAAGAATATTACACCGGGCAAGTACTGTTCGATCGGTTGGAGTTAACGCGAACCAACGAGGAAGAGAACCTAGCCGTCTGGGACATGATTGCTTGGTATGGCGGTGACTATCACCGAGCTGTTTTCAAGAGTGAAGGGGAGAATGTTCAAGACGACGGTGAGCCCACTGACTTGGAAAGTGCCGAACTGCTGTATGGATACTTGGTGTCTCCGTTTTGGTCGTTTCAGGCCGGTATTGGTACGCGAGGTACCTTATCGTCGGACGCGTCTATGGAAAATTATGCTGTCGTGAGTTTTATGGGGTTGGCGCCCTATTGGTTCGAAATGGATAACTCGCTGATGGTGAATGAAGAAGGCGACGTCCAATTTGTTAGCGAAACTGAGTACGAGTGGCAGCTCACACAAACATCGTACTTACAGCCTCGCATTGAGTTTACAGCCAACCTGACAGATTCAGACAAATATGAACGGCAAAGTGGCTTGAGCAACTTGCGTGTGGGGTTGCGTTATCGTCACGAAATCAGTCGTGAGTTTGCACCCTACATTGGTGTTTATTGGAACGGCGCGTTAGGCAACACGGCAGATGAAATGAAACGAATGGGTCAGGACACCACAGAAACAGGCGTGGTCCTTGGGGCCAGAGTTTGGTTTTAATTGATAATAAACAAAGAGGAAACAACATGAAAAACATACTTAAGTTAGCCTTCGGTACCACGTTATTTTTTAGTGCATGGGCCAGCGCTCACGTCGGCCTAACATCCAGTAGCCCGGAGGACGGTGCGACTTTGTCCGAGTCACCAACGGAAATTACGATGAATTTTTCCGGTGATGTTCGTCTGGCTAAAATTATGCTGCACTCAGATGACGGTAAAATGCATCCGCTGGACTTTTCGATGAGCATGACTCCCAAAGCAGCGTACGAAATTGCTGTTAAAAACAATTTGGCGTCAGGTGGTTACACGGTTTATTGGACGGCAATGGGTGGGGACAGTCATAAAATATCGGGTGATTTTAGCTTTGAGGTGAAATGATAACCCTTTGGAGTGTGGCCAGCGTTTTAACGTTGGCCTTTATATTCTGGCTTAACGCGGTGATGACCGCCTCGCCTTATATCGTTTATTTGTCCGGTTTAAAAAAGCAGTCTGAACGAAAGAATAGCCTTGTTGCGTTGCTTCTATTACTGGCAAGCCTTCTGTATTTTTTTCTGAAAGTCGGTAGTTTTGCTGCTGAAGGCTTTGCCGGCATGATTGACACGACCTACATGCAGTTTATATGGACCGGCCCTGTTGGGTTGTTCATCCAACTTCAGGTAACCGTTGCTGTTGTCTGGATTATTTACTCTGTTGTTAAGGTAACAAGCATACAGTGGATGCTGTATGTTGCGGCGGTTGGACTCATGGGATGGAGTTTTTTAAGTATCGGCCACGGTAGTGATGCCGTCTGGTGGGGAAAGCTAGCGCTTTTAACACACTTGTTAGTCGCTTGGGTTTGGTTCGGCAGTCTTAACTCATTGCGAAAGCTGGCAACGTCGGTACCGCTTGCTAAAGCGAAAGCCATTATGGAGCGTTTTGGTGTGCATATGTCTGCAGCGGTTCCGATACTCTTGATTGCGGGTGTGGTTATGTATCGAAGTGCAACCGGACAGTGGATACCAAAGCTGCCATTAACTTCATACGACACGGTATTGCTGGTGAAGCTTGTGTTTGTGGCGTTGATTCTTCTTGTCGCCGCACTGCATAAATTAAAGCTGGTACCCCAGTTGAATAATGAGTCGGCTGCGAAGCGACTGAAGCAATCGATAACGGTAGAAATGGTATTGGCTGTCACTATTTTTACCCTGGCCTCTGCGCTAAGCAGCGCGTTTTCCCCTAGTTAATGTAAGGAATAATAAGAATGAAATTACTTGTGAGTGTTTTTATGGTTTCGGCGATGTTTATTTCAGCGCCAAGTAGCGCCGAGCAACTATCTGAGCCGACCGCTGTGCTTGATGCATTTCGAACGGCTTTGACTGAAGGTGACACGGAGGTCATTAAAGACGTGCTTTCTGATGATGTGCTTATCTTTGAAGGTGGTGGCGTTGAACGGTCCCTGGCTGAATACAGTGCTCATCATCTTAAGTCAGATATCAAATTTAGCCAGGCGGTTCCTTCCAAGCTGATTGAAAGAACACGATATGAAGTGGCTAGCCTTGCTGTGATCACTTCTCGATATAGTATTTCCGGGGCGTACAACGGGCGTGAGATTGATTTAACGATGAATGAAACTGTAACCGTTTCACATACCCCGGAGTCTGGCTGGAAAATTATCCGGATTCACTGGTCCAACTAACGTCAACCACAGAAGCTGATTATGGCGGAACACGATCACGAACACGGACATCAGGGTTATCAGAAAGGAAGCCTTAGTCTTTGGGGGGCGGTGTCGCTGGGGACTGGTGTCATGATTGGCGCTGGTATTTTTGCACTGACAGGACAAGTTGCTCAGCTAGCAAGAGAGTGGTTTGTACTGGCGTTTGTGTGCGGCGGTATCATTGCCGGTTTCAGCGCCTATTCGTATGTGGGCTATTCGGATTAAATGGTTGATGGGGTGCTCTTGCCCCACCTACTCGGTACCACCCTCAGATGGTTGATAGATCGACTCCGTAGTTGAGTTCCTCTGCGAAGTCCGGCAGTCCGTAACCGATGGTTTTCTTGTAGAAAGGAGAGACCTTCGCAGTCGGTGCCTTCTTCTTGTGCT
>UEXM01002842.1_pt1 | contig 11800 bp, 19 predicted proteins | sample 1796661 | NCBI WGS metagenome assembly UEXM01 (sample SAMEA4772469, study PRJEB27181) | metagenome
TTATATTAGCTTTATAATGTCCCCAATATAAATTACATGTTAAATCATCAATTGATAAAAAGTTAGCATAATCATATACAGCATTGATACCCCTATAAAGTATATTGCCAATGCCACAATTTTTTTGAGTTAACGATGCATTAATTACTTCTTCGTTTTCGCCCATAAGTCTTTATCAGCAGTTCTTCTTGTTTTGCCACCAGTCAAGAATGAATTCACTCGGGCAAATGCCCACTGCTGAGGAGTTGTGCCTGGTCTGTGGCCAGTTCTCCATGCAGCCATACCTCGATTATAAACCTGCTTTAGAATACCATAAGAAATGCCAGACTTTTCTGCTTTCTTTACAAGACCTTCAATCTTTGCCTCTTCAATGCTTTCGCCTCTTGCATTCTTAAAGTCTTGTGTAGTAGGTGCGCCTTTTGAACCAGGCTTACGCATTGGGCGGCCTTCTTTGCGCTTCTTATTAATGTTTGCCCAGAGACCGTCACCTTCACCATACATTTGCTTATACTTCTTTGTATGCTTTGATGGCTTTGTTTCACCTTCTTTGTCGCCAGGTGCAGGAGTGTATGCAGCAGGACTATCATCGTCCATCTTAGCGCCTTTTTTGAAGTGCGCATCTCTAGCAGACTTAGTGGACTTTGCAAGACCAGAAAAGTATTTCTTAGGCTGTGTGCCTTTTTTGTCTTTTACATCAGGGTCTTGAGCAACTTTGTTCTCATACTGGATAATCTTATTAGGTGTCTTGAAGTTCTTCTTCCGCATAATCGTTTTCAAAGTAACTTCAAAGTCATCACCTTTGTTACGAATAACAGCAGGAATATTAAGGTCAGTAGTAACATCTTTCAGAACAGCTTGGAAATCACCAATTGTTTTGATTTTATTACCTTTTGCTTTCTGCACCTTCTTAAAGAACTTCTGTAACTCAGCAACTTTAATCTCAGGATTATTACGGGCATCATTTACACGGTCTACAAAGTGCCGAGTAAACTCAATATCAATATCATACTTTGCAAGTAACTTATCAGCAAACTTCTCTAGACTATTAATCTGATCCTGTGACACTCTTTCTTCTAATGGCTCTACATCAGTCAACCACTTGCGTGTCTTTTTACCATCAGCTTCTACAATAACATAGTTAGAACCACAGTGAGTGATAGTAACTACCTCATCAGACTCTTTTACGATAACTTGCTGACCAGAATGAAATAACTCACCACTAACATACTCTTCACGTCTTTCAGAAACTGGTTCTAGATCAACATGTCTGGAGAATTTGTTATTTTCATCAAGGTTCAGACCTTTTCGAACAGCGTTGAATAATTCTTTTGTTAAAACATCAGAAGCCGTTGTAGGAATGTTCTTTGCAAACGCAGCAAAGTTATTACTTCTAGCACTTTCTAACTGTACTGATTCTTCAATACATTCACTTTTTTCAATCTGTGTGATGTTATAGAAGTCGTAATAGCCGTGATTACCTTTAACACCATTGTTCTGCTCTAGCAAATTCATATTACTATTGTCACAGGTAACTACAAGATTTTTATATCCCTGATTATACATGTATGCAGCAGATTCTAAAAAGTTACTCACTGATGTATCTAAAATAATATTACGGGCATGTCGAGTAAAGACCTTGCGCATAAATTTAATTTTAGAATGATAGTTCAATGGGTTGCTTTCAGATTCCACAATCTGAGATGCAAAAATTTTATAGTCTGTGCCGGACTTTGCTGCCTCATCCATTGCCTTTTGATGTGCAATCACAGGTGGATTGAAATCATCAAAGATGAGATAGCCTACGGAGTTTTGATCTTTAATATAACTCTTAAAAGTATTAATCATTAGCTGCTTCTTCTCGATACATCAAGTCTTCGTTTACTGGGTAACAACCTCTTTGAGATTGCGCCTACTGCTCGTTTCTTAGTATCTAGTCTTTTCTCAACTCTAGCTTTTTGAGAAATGCTCATGCCAGATTTTGTTTTGCCGCCATAGTATCGTTTAGTTAAAACATCTCTAGCAGACTTTCTGCCTCTGCGCTTCAATCTGTCTAAAGGCGCAGTACGCTTCATTGCAATTTTTCTTTGACGTTGTAGCTTCTGCTTACGTCTACGCATATCAATAGATTTCTTACGTCTTGCCTGAAAAGACAATACTTCAGAAATGGGTAAAGACTCCCCCTCACTAGGAGAGGAAGCCTCAGCTAAAACAGAGAGGAAGTCTTTAAACCCGATCATATTAGAACTTAAAGCCTACGCCGACCTTAAGACCATCAGCAGTAGTAGTCCAGTCATTGATAGTAGCATCGTCAAGGTCATCAACAACGTCTACAGACCAGCCATAGCTAATAGACACAGAAGCATTAGCGTTCAGATCATGTGCATAGCCAACGCCGTAAGATGCGCCACCCCAACCAAGATCAAGTTCGCCTGCGGATGCAACGCCCATCGAAGCGCCAACCCATGCATACTCACCACCGATAATACCGGGAGTAAGTTTCAGCTCTGGATCAACAGTCAGGTCACCCCAAGTGTTGCCATCACCACGACCAATAAGGTCTGCACCGGAAGTAGCACCCCATGCATAGTTAATGCTTGTATCAAGGGAAGCCACGCCAAGGTCCATACCTGTGCCTACTCCAACAGAATAGTCATCAGCAGCATTATCGCCACGATCACTCAATGTGAAACCTGCGTCCACACCGAAACCAGCAATACCCAATTCAGCCCCAACAGTCCAGTCTGCGTTACCTTGTAAATCGGTAGATACACCTACTGTTGCGTTGGACATAAGCGGGGATTCACCGGTATCTTGAGCAATTGCTGGTACAGCTACAGAAGCAGCTACAATTGCGGAAATAAGATATTTCATCTATAAAGTTCCTCTATTATTTACTCCAACCCTTTTGTTGTTTTTGTTGGGTCAAAGCGGTTAGTTGATAGAATTAGAAAATTCTAATTCGATAGTTATTTATAAGTATTTCGCCCGTTACTCTTGTGAGTAATTAGCCATAAGTCAAAAGTCAACTTATGCGCTTTAATCCAATCCAAGGCTCTTTTAGGATTGAATATTAGATTCTTTAGAAAATAAAGCACTACTCTACCTCACCTACTTTCTTTTTAATTGCCTTGATCAGCTTCTTGTGAGTACCCGACAGCTTCCGGTTCTTCTCCAGCCGTGACATGATACCCAGCGTTTCATCCCGATACCGCTTCCGCCACTCAGGAGTCTTAGCAGTAGTAATATCCTGTACGTTGTCCAACCGATCCGCCAGCTTGACAACTAGAGCATAGCTACTAATCTTTTCCATCTTCCGGGACAGATATTCTTTCTTGCCAATCTTTGCAATCTCAGCTTCATCACTAGTCAGGTCTTTTACCAAACTAGCCACCAGACCACCGAACATCTTTTCAATATCTTCATGAGTCGTATCAGTGTCTTCAACAGTGTCATGCAAGAATGCAGCACTGATCAGTGCGTCAATGTTGTGAGACTTCTTGAACTTTGCAACATAAGATGCTACACGCTCTGGATGCTTGATGTACTCGGTGCCATCAGAACGAAACTGACCTTTGTGCGCTTTAGCTGCGAACTGCAATGCTTTTTCGGCGCTTTCGTCAATTTCAGAAATTTGATTGGTAAACGCCTTGAACGATTTCATATCAGTCTCTTTTTTGTTAGTAGCATTTTTATTTATATAAATAAGAAATAGAACAACGCACAAAAGGCTTTTTAATGCTCTCTTTCATTAAATTTGTACAACAGATAGACGAAACTGTCAACCTTGAAGAACATGGAATCTTAGGCGAACTACAATTAATTAATGAGAAAAATTATTTTAATAAAGTCTCATCTTTACCTGATCAGCCTTGGGGTAAAATGCCTAAATCTGCTAATTTGAAAGACACGCAAAAGACTGTAGACCTAAAGTCTGATGATGATAAGAGAGAATATATTGGTCAGGTGTATGATGAATATTTACCTAAAATGAAAAAGCTTGAAAGTAAACTAAAAAGTAAACTTAAAAGTGCTGCTGGAAAGATTGGTGACAGTAAAGTTATCACTGACATTAAAGCTAGAAAAGACCTTGTTAGTAAAGTTGTAGACCGGAATAAAAAGCTTGAGGATATTACAGACTTTTTGCGGTCAACTATCACTGTACCATCTAAAGAGGATATGGACAAAGTAACTGATGGACTGTTCAAACAGTTTCCAAAAGTCTATGAGTATGCACCTAAAGAAAGAGGCGCAGGTGGGTATGGCTACTATGGCGCAAGACATGTATTAGTAGATGTTGATGGTGTTGCAGTTGAAGTTCAACTAAAGCCAAGAAAGCTTGGTAGATACCAAAAAGCCGCCCATAAAATTTACAAGGCGACTAGAGGTAAAGAAGGTGAAATGTCAAAGAAAGAACTTGAGAAGGTTCAGTCTAAATCAAGAAGAGTCTTTGACAGAGGCAATAGATAACTATTCTTTGAACAGGTAGAACAGCTTGTCAATCCGTTGATAGGTATAACCTACAACAGTCTTAGCAAACCGTTCATAGATAGCAGCCCGACGATCATCTTCTACAGTGAAGTGACACACAGGCAGTTTGTTAGAATAAATGATGTTCCGAACAGCATTTGCAATCTTGCTATAAACTTTTAAAGGGTTCTTGGTGCCACCGACAATCTCTGTGGTGGTGACAGTCAGCTCATCATCCCACCAAGTACCATCAGCAGTATCGCTTTCTACAGTAGCGGTAAAGACAATAGACATACCACCAACAAGCTTGACGGTATAGTCTACGTCATCAATAGTGAATTGTTTCTGTGTACTCATGACCTTTTATGTAAACCTCTTTAACAACACCTCTATGTTTTACTGAAATTTCAAACTGTTGTCTACCTTTATTTTTTTGATATTGTTGGACTGCTGTTAGAAGATTAACTGCAAAAGGTACGCTCTCATCAGCAGCAATAAACGTCACAGTTCATTCCAATATTTTTCAAAGATTATATAGGTGCAAACAGCGTTGATAAGAACTCCAAGTAGTCCCATAAACACAAACAGAATAGGAGTCACCACAAAAATACTGAGTAGTGCTACAACAAAAAGTTGACTTCGGATACTCATAGTTCTACCTCACTATCAAAGTAATGTGCCCAGAACAGCTTAGTTGCTGCTTCCAGCTTCTCATCACTTAGAGCAATCTCATGATGATAAATACCAAAATGTTCCTGACCAAACAAACAAATTCGGTTAGTCAAATCATCCCACATAGTGCGATTATTTTCTACGCTCATAAAATTACTCCTACTACAAAAAATCCAAGTGCTACTGTCATACACAGTAGAAACATCATTTTAGGCACCCAAGGGTTCTTGTCTTTATTTGATAACATTACGCAACCTCCATTTCTGTGATACGGAACTTTTTTCCCCAATTCTTCATCATAGTTTCAACAGACATATCACCACAATCACCATTATCCAATGATGTAACAATACTATCAAAGTGTTCACACAGAAACTCTTCTGCTTCAGACAAAGTGGAAAGAGTTTTCAACTCAAGCCACTTTTTGTTGTGAGAAAGGTAGGTTTCAGCAACATATGCATTCATTATATAATCTCCTTCAAGGATTACGACCAAAATCTTCATGGGTCAGGAATGGACCGTCCATCTTTTCTTCGATGGTGTAGAAAGTGTCTTCACCAAAACGTTTGATGTTATTGCCAACTTCTGCCATGTCTACACACATGATACGCATGTCACCAAAGGTTTTGCCATCATCATTGATGAACCCCTGATTAGGAAGGTGAATAGCAAACTGGAACTTTTTCTCGGTCATATCAAACTCTCTTTCATCAACTTACATATAGACTATAGAGACTAAAAAAGGGTGCGTCAACACCCTTTAATCATTTTTTTCATATTTTTTTGACCAAGCTTCTTCAAACCCCACATCATTGGCCTCATGATTATACCAGACTCGTTTAGTGTAACTGCGCACCATACCTTTAATGGTTTCATCTGACCAGTCATCAGGCATTAGATACCCTTTGACTGACCAGAATAAACGTGCAGCTTCCTTTCTGTTCATTACACCAACTTCAAATCATCAACTTGAGAAGCAGAGTCCCACACTTCGATAAACTCAAGAGAGTCTGGTCCATGCTCGGCAATTTCTCGCCAAGCAGAGTCCATTGTATTTACTTGAATAAAGTCCGAAGAATCCTCAAACTTAATAAAGATCAGATTTTGATCCTGCATGTCAACACGTTCAATCATAGTAAATCTCCTTACGCAGCCATGTCACAACTGATGCTAAGTTCTTCATCAAAGATAGTCTCCACAGGAACTTCAGCAAGAAATTCCTGAACTGCAACCTTCAAAGAACGCCAATTAGGAGTGCTGGTGTAGTAGGTGCCTACAAACCACTTCTCTTGTTTAGCATCCCAAACGTAAAGGTATTCTTCACCACAGCTGGCAATGAACACTTCTGTTGCAGTCTTCATCTCAACTTTACCACCCTGCTCTTTGTAAGCATTACGCTCATCAGTAGCAGTCAACTCTACAGTCTCTTTCAGACTGGACATGTCACCAAGAGCAACAAGATCAAGGATAGTGTCAGTGTCATTGTAATGCTCTTCAAGCATACCACCGACACACCAGAGACCACCATCCCAGTGACAGTAGGCAGAAGCAAAGTTCTTCCAATCGGAAGTGATCATAATATTAGCACGGGTAGCCATCTGGCAATTCCTTTCTCAAGGGGTTCAATCAACTTACATGATTAATATAAACACTCTTAGGATAGTGTCAACCAAAAAGATTAATCATTCTATGATTTTTTCCACGATAAACATCAAAGTGTGCTGGTATCGTAGTTTTCTCTTTCATGTCTAATACAGGCACTACAACTGGTATACGATCAGTGGTTTTAAATCCGTCTCTTTCAAAGAACCATTCTCCAAATGTTTCGTCATATCCCAAAAATTTGTTATAGAGTGTGGTCATTGGTCCATATTCTATCTTATTAGATTTTAAATATGAGATAAACCTTTTGCAAAAATCAGGAGTAAAGAATATCGCAACTGTTCCATGACAAGCAAGCATTTTCATATTTATGTGATCTTCAAGATGCACCATGTCGGGATAATCTAGATATGCATCATGCTCTATGATTAAATGAGGAACAGTATCATTTGCACAATCTTCCCAACATTTTATTTTTGTTGTAAAGCTGGCATATTCTTCTGGTGATCTTATAAAAGTGTCATCTGACCAAGAGTATGAATTATATGTCTCATCATTATAAAGAGTTTGTGGAGTTATAGCATCAACTAACTCCACATCAAAGTCGGACCAAGAAGGGAGACAGTAAGCAGCATACGCCTCTGAAAGTCTGTCTCCCTTAATTCGAATCATTCTAACTCGAAAGTTGCTCATGCCATTTCTTCAAGAAAGGTAGATGATTTTTAAGAATATCTGCACACATAAAAGCAACTTCTCTGTGTTCTTTCTGTGTCTCTACACCACAACGAAGTTCACAATAGTGAATCCAAGAACGCACATTACCTTTCATGTACATGCGGGATTGCATATTACCTTCAGGTAGAACAGCACGGGCTTGCTCTTTAGCAATACCATTTTCAATTGCCCATTTATATGCTAGTCGAGACTCATGCACAATCTGCTGCTGCTTTGCTTCCCATTGACGCTTTAGTGTATCATCATCCGTATCAATTGAGTTTTGACGGTTCTTAGTATCTTGTAGTCGTGCTTCACGCATATAGACAGCAAGGTCTTTAGTAGGATCAGCATACCGCTGACTAAACTCTTGGAATGAAAATGAACGATGCCGCAGAATTTGCCGTGCAATATCCCGTGTTGTATTAATTTCAAGAACCATATCAACCATTTCAAATGGAGACCAGTGCTTGTGTTTGATTAGATACGACAACAGTTTATCGTTAGTTGTAGTATTACCCTGATTAGACGGATTAGAAATTCGTGCGCAATAGGCAATAATATCCTCAGCAGACATTCGTTTACCAGTGCCATCCTGATAGGCATTGACCAGTGAGGAAGTAATTGCTACAGGGAGTACAGTTTGGTTCATATCTTAAAGCCTTTAAATTTATCTTCTGCACCAGCAGGAGTTTTGTCGAATACAGGAATACCATCATCTACAAGATTCTGGTCTTGAGGGTCTACGTCATATAGTCGCATCTTTGATCTATCTATGCCTACTACAAATCGCTTGTACTTACTAGGGTCGTTGTAGCGGTTCTTTAACTGCTTGACCATAATTTGACCAGACTGTTCAAGTTCTTCATTAGATACAAGAGCAAACATTAGATCAGCCGTTGCAGGCAGGCCAAATGATTCAGATGTATCTTCAAGCCCAGGATCAGAGTTGCCATAGCCAGAGCGAGTTGTTTGTGTAGCACTCATAACAGGAACATTAAACTCTACTGCTAAACCACGCAGTTCTTCGGCAATAGCTTTGATGTAAGTGTAAGAGTTGATTGCTCCACCCATAGACTTCATACGAGATGAAGAACAGATGTTTAGATAGTCAATAAAAATAATATCTGGAATGAAAGAACGTTTTAGTTTTAACTCTTTAAGCAATGCTCTGAAGTGACCAACGTGAGCAGAACCAGTAGGATATTCCTTGACAATCAGTTTACCAACAGTCTTCTTTGCAAGGCCATTAATCTTCTCAGAGAACATAGTCTTTGGCAGCTTGTCTAACTGGTCAATAGGAATATCCAGCAAGTTAGCATCAATACGTTCTGCAATGCGTTCTTCTGCCATTTCCATAGTAATATACAGAACATTCTTGCCTTGCAGCAAAGCATTAGCACCGACATGACACATGAATAGGGACTTACCTACACCTGTGCCAGCCAGAGCAATGTTCAATGTCTTGTCAGGCAAACCACCCTTGGTAATCTTATTGAAGTTATCAATATCGAATGGTAGTTTTTCTTCTACACGATTGTAGAAGTCAAAACGGTCTTCCGCATTATCAATGTAGTCGTGACCAATGTTAACGTCAAATGCAACACCTAGAGCCTCAGAGAGAATATCTGGGATTGCATTCTTTGTCATCTTCTCATGCTTACCATCAAGAATATTAATTGATTCCATAATAGCAATATGAAGCGCACGTTCTTGACACCACTTTTCAGTCTTTTCAATCAAAAAGTCTTTGTCAATATCTACAGGTGCAAAAATCTCTGGAAGCAGCGCAGAGACTTCTGTGAACATATCATCTGAGATTTTCTCATTCTGTTCAAGATCAATGCGAAATGCTTCCAGAGTAGGTAGAGTGTTGTGCTTCTCTACAAAACCAGCAACTTGTCTAAAAATAACTTTTAGAGAGCCTTCAAAGTATACCGGCTTTAGAAAGGGCACAACTTGTCTAAGATAATCTTCATTCGTCAAGAGTGATCGTAGGATAGTCTTGTTTAGATTCTCGCTCATCTATTTGCGCAGTCCCATCTTGAAGTCCATTTTGAATTGCAACCATAAGTACATCACCAAGATATTGACCCAAATCATTATCATCAATATCTTCTGGTAAGTTGGATGCTTCTAGTATAGTAAACCCAAAGTCTAATGTCAAGTCATCTGGCTCAATAGAGTTTGTATCTGGCGTAAGTTTGATATTATCGTATCTAGTGACAATACCTTTATATTTACCAGTCAGCAACTGAATAGCCCAACCAGGATCATCATGAATTCCTACAAAGTCATAATCCACATCTTGTTTAATTGTTTTCTGTAAATCATCAATCTTCGATTTCATCTTCGCTTACCACTTCAATGTTAGAACTGCCACCGATCTTAAAGTTATTCTCAACAAACTGTTTGAATTTACCATTAGAAAGAATTTCTTTCCAAACATCTTCATTGAAGTCTTTGGCTCTCATTTTTGTTTCTGAGACTTCACCAGTCTCTGCGTCAACCATTGAATACCAGCCTTTAGACGTCTTAACAATGAAGCTTCCTGCCAGAGCAACATCAAGTAGACCGGAATAGGCATCGACGCCGCCTTCCCAAGTAACCGAGATAGGAATGATGGATTTTTCACGGACATATCTAGATTTCTCCACATTGATTACAAAGTCATATCCAACGATTGCAGTGCCTTCTTTCTGTTGCCGGCGACCCAGAACCCAAATGTCATCAGCAGAGTAATAAAGACCAGTGCCACCTGATACAACTTTCTTAGAATACATTTCTTGTGTGTCATATGTATGTGCAATAGCAACAAAAGGAATATCTTTCATGCTAAGATGTGGTGTAGCAATACGGAAGACAGACTTGAGTTGCTTTGCACGGGTCATATCAGCAACAGATTTCTCGTTCATAGCATCTTCAACTTCTTTCTTAGAAGCCAAGTTGCCCAGAGAATCTACAACAATAATAACTTTATCACCCTTCACAATATTTTCAAGCTGATTAGTAAGATCAAATTTCAAGTCTTCAATGTTAGTGATAGGGCAGTGCAACACACGCTCCATATCAATACCAAACATTTCAAAGTATGATTGTGGTGAGCCAAACTCAGAATCATAGAACAGCATTACTGCGTCAGGGTGCTTCTCCATGTAAGCAGACGCAACCTTCAGAGAGAAGCTAGTCTTAAAGTGTTTAGATGGTCCAGCAAGAATAGTAACGCCAGGAGATAGTCCACCATCTACAGAGCCAGACAATGCCACGTTTAGCATAGGCACATCAGTAGGTGCCATTTCTTTTTTACCATAATACTTTGATTTAGTGATAACTTCAGAATCCAGCTTTGAATTCTTTTTGAGTTTATCCATAATATTCATTGTGTAATTCTCCTATGAAGTCAGCAGAAATGCTTATTGTTTTTCTACTGCCTGTGCCTGAGTAAAATTTATGCATAGTTTCTGGTGTATTTCTCCACCATAAAAATCTATTATGCTTGTATTCATAGACTTTTTCAAGACCTGTTTTATCATGTCTGGCAACAAATGATGCATCTTTACCTGAGCCAATATACAACATGCCATGATATTTCTTTTCTGGATTATCAATATGCCAATCTCGAACAAGATATGACTCATCTGATTTTAAATCTCGATAGATAAGTCCATCAAGGTCACAGTCAAATACATCATTATCACCAAAAATTTCAGCAGAAGTTTTTAAAATATCATCAGTACGTTCAATAAAGTTGACACGTTCAAATTTTGCATGGACAGGATCATCATTGCCTGCGCCAAAGTTTCTTACCCAAGAACCGTATGGCTGACCTTCAGGCCAATTTTTTAACATATAGTCAGCAACATCATCAGGCAGGACATTTTCAATAACGATATGTGGCCAAGGCTCATTAAAATATTGATAAGGTCTATCAAACAGATACATTACTTACCCTGACCTCGATATGCTTTGAACTGCCTGCGCTTTGATTTATTTGTCGGGCGTGTATTAGAAGACTTGCCAATAGATGTGACACGATGTGGCGAAGAGTTGCCTTGCTTGAGGGCTTTTGACATAATTCATCCTTTCATTAAAAACATAGAACATTATATATTATGTTTATCTATCTGTCAACTTATAAATTATAAATAGTTGACATACACTAACCCAAGGCAAACACGATGATGAAAAAATTGTTTGCTGCTTTCATTATGTTGTTTTTGACTACAGCAGCTTATGCAGAAGAAACTACTGAAACAACTAATGATGCTATTGTCACAGAGAATACAACCACTAGCACAGTCAACTCCACAAGTGACTCTACTACTACAGTAGTATCGCCTCCACC
>UEXM01002843.1_pt1 | contig 11798 bp, 9 predicted proteins | sample 1796661 | NCBI WGS metagenome assembly UEXM01 (sample SAMEA4772469, study PRJEB27181) | metagenome
TTAACTACCGGAGTGTATAGTCCTTACGAGTATTTAGGTTATGTGATGTTCTTCCCTCACCAGGGGGTACATGAGAACAGGGTACGCTACCCTAAAGTTGTTGCATCTCAGGATACCTTTACAGGTTTCTTAGAGTTTAAGAGATCTAGGAAATCACGTATACACTACGTAAAGGAGTCCGCAATGGCGCAATACAAATCCACTTGCAACGTTAACATAAACGGGCCAGAGGATATTATTGAAAATGTTCTAACTGCTAATGAGGTAATTAAGTTAGAAATTATATTTAGGAATCGCGAGAGCTTCTCAGATGAGTTTGTTCGTGATTATATAAAATTAGTGGGATACACTGTAGGAGAGAAGCTCAGAATAACTCCTGAGTTTTTGTCTGTGTGTCCTGCCCTAACCGCAGAGTTAAAGTTCAATGGAGGTGACAATGAGCTTGTCCGAGCTACCCTCGCTGCCTAACCCACTGGCTGTAGGTAATACCCGCAGGACGAGAATTTATAAGGAGGCATCCAATGTATTGAAGCACATGATATATGATCAGGAGCTATTCGAAAACTCTCGAGATCATATAGAAGAGATGCAGTACTTTGCTCCCTATCCTCACTTCTCGGCATTGCATGATATGATGAAGGTGTATTATGCCGACACTGGCAAGACCCCCAATCATACCACGTACGATGTGGAGCTGGAGGAGCACCTGGAAGCAAATAGCATACACCCCGCTCAGATAGCAGAGTGCGTGCAATTAGTATCCCAGGGTCTTAATCTCCATCCCGTGCACGCCAATATGGAGGACGTGCATCTAGTATTAAAAGAAGAGTATGCCGCGTATGTGCAGGAAACTACGGAGAATAGAATATCCCAAGGGGGATTCGACACGCCGGATGACCTGCTTCAGTACATGCGTTCCCAGACTCTTAAGTTAGAGGTAGATCCCTATACTAGCGCGAAGGCTGTAGGGTTCTTCGATATGGAATCAGACAAAGCTTTAGACAGCATGCAAAGAGAACCTATAGGGGTTTCTTTTATGGATGAGATGTTGGAAGGCGGTCCGGCTCCGGGAGAACTTATAGGTATTCTAGCGCCTTCGGGTGGCGGAAAATCTACCTTCAGTTGTATGGCAGCGGCCAGTGTTATTGGTATGCATAAACATTGCTATTACATATCCACAGAGCAGAAATTAGCAGGTGATCTATCCTCTAGGTTCTATACTCTTATAACCAATAACCATAGGAACGTATTTAGTCAGGGATGGAAAGGAGTTCCTGAAAGTGTTAAGCTGATGTTCGAGGAGCGTAAGAAAGAACTTAACCAGTACTCACATTTCCTAGATGCTACGGACACGCAGTATAAATCGTTGGAAGCTCTGTTTAGTCCTATTCGCAAATCCCGTGCGTCAGGCGAAGTGGTTCCTTCTCTTATCATAGTGGACTGGTGGGGTCGGCTATCGGATCAGATAGCTCTTAATAATCCCCATCTAAAGGACTCTGCAGATAAGAGGCAGTTTAAAAGGAATCTTCTTCACTCCATGAAGCAATATGCGGAGGAGCTGCATTGTCCTATTGTAGTGCTACACCAGCTTACAGGTCAGGCGAATAAGAAAGGCTCTAAGGCTAAGATATCCTCTGCGGATGCCCAGGAAGATGCCACATTCAATAACATGTTCGATTTCTGTTTTGTTTTCGGAAATAGGAACAGTGATGATGTGTTTGATATCTCCACGGACAAAGCTCGTGGACAGGCTAGAACTTCTAAGCAGCAAAAGCTAGATGGTGCCTACTGTAGGATAGTAGACGCTACCTCTGATTATGATGCACAGGAGCAGGACCTTACCGCCTCTGCGATAAGCGCTCTTCCGGGAATTCTTAACGGACAAAGCTTGTCTGACTTCACGGGAGCTCCATAATGGCCCGAGGAGAACTACGTAATCCCCTTCTATATACATCCTTAATGGATCATTATGGAGATGTAAGTGTAGTTAACCTAGGAAACCCGGGATCTTATAGTTATCCTTCCCTTAAGAAATCTGGTATGCGTCGAGGGGGCAGAGTCCCCATGGGACGTGTACACGAGTGGGGAGAGATCTATGCCGTAAGGTGTAAGGTATGTGGGGATCATAAGCCTAGGCTTTACGTATCTCACTATACTGGAACTAAAGCGTATACTAAGACTGTAGTGAATAAAGTTAAAGGGACATCCAAGCCAGGATCTCCAGTGATATTCGGTATAGTGGCGGTATGCCATAATGAGAGATGTAACGTCACCCGGGACATTAGCAAGGTACTGGATGCTACAGGGGAGCTGACAGATGTCATAACACATGCTCCAATGAAGTATACTGGAGGTATGGTAGAGAGCGTCGAGCTCCCTGCTAATTACTCCTTGTTCGATCCTAAGGTACCTGAAGAGGTGCTGAGCTACGTATCCAACAGAGGCTACGACATCGATTATCTACAGAACCAGTTTGATGTGAGGTATATGCCTCCGGGGACTTATATGTGGACGAGGGATGATGACTCAAAGGTAGAGTCATGGGATCATAGACTTCTCATACCTATCACCCGAGCTCGTAGGATTATTGGATGGCAGGCTAGGATTGCGCAGGATGTTGTGAAATCTCCCGGCAATAAGATAAGGAAATACATATTCCCTCCTACAGGTGTTACAGGAGGAGAGGGTAAATCTTGCTGGCTGTATAACAGCTATAAAGCTTCCTATAACACTGAGCTAACTATAGTGGAAGGTGTTACTGATGCTTGGCGAGTAGGTGGAGCTACTGTAGCCGCTTTCGGAAAATCCCTATCAGAACGTCAGATACAAATCCTTAAGGATGGCTGGGGGCATTTTGCCTCTTGCGTAATTGCATTTGATGGAGATAGTGATGCCTGGAAGGCTGCGTGTAAAGTACGTGATCGTTTACTCGAGGAAGGTGTATTTCGAAAAGGTGTAACTGCACTCCGCCTTGCGGAAGGTATGGACCCGGATAACTACTCAACGGAGCAGATAAATTCCTTAATAAAACAAGCGAGGTCTAGATGTCAGCCCCTATGATGGTAAAGGCCGGTAAGCTAGATTACGAGGTACAGTGGTGGGTACCCGGTATGCCGATCATCAGAGAGGCTCGAATACTGGGGGTAGACACTGAGACTGTTTATATCATCAAAGGCGATAAGATAAAGCCTGTTGTGGCGCAGATATGCGATCATGACAGAAGAATCATACAAGTAGTTCATCATGTATATTTCGAACATTACTTTTATGAGCTTTACCTGAATAATCCTGATGCTTTATGGATATTTCATAACGCCCCGTTTGATATAAATGTCATAGGCGACCCTAGGATAGATATTCCTTGGATGCTCACACTTCTAAAGGATAATCGTGTTATAGATACGATGATCCGTTTCAAGTTGCACGAACTGAGGAAAGGTACCTTCGTGGGATCCTCCTCCTTGGACTTCGCAGCTATGAAGCTATTGAAGGTAAAGGTAGACAAGAGGGAAGACATCCGATTCACTTTTAGACAGGTGGATGACGATGGAAATCCTTGGGTACCTACCTGGGATCATATAACCTATGCCGCTATAGATGCCGCAATCACTTGCCAACTCTATGAAGAGATGTCAGGTACTTATCCTACTGAAGAGGTTAGTCTGTTCGGTGACATTGCTCTAGAAGATATTTCGAACACAGGTCTCTTAGTAGATCATGAGGTTAGGGAAAGACTTCTCAAAGAGCATGAGGATAAGGCTGCTGCTGCGCTGCATAGGTTACGAGATATTCACTGGACCCCTGGGGAAGGCAGTCAGGCTTTAATGCAAGAAGCCTTAGCCAACCTAGAAAGGATCTATGATGTAACCTTACCTCGTACTTCGGGATCTAAGAAGAAACCGGCTTACACAGATAAAGATGGCAAATTCCATGAGGAGGTTCCCGCCAAGCCCGGTCTAATACAATTGACTGATGAGGCTTTGGAGGCTCTTCCAGATGGGCAGCCCTTAATAACATTATATAAGGAGTACGCCAAGCTAACGAAAGTAATATCTACATATCTCAAAGATAATAGTGTAGATCCGGAAGGTAACATTCTCTACGACCGTATAGGAACGGACGGTAGGGTGCATCCCTTCTTCAACGGCATGGTAAAAACAGGACGAACATCCTGCAGCGCTCCTAACATACAAAATGTACCAAGAGACGGAGGTATACGAACTATATACAAAGCCCGCCCGGGTTATCTATTGTTTGCATGTGACTATTCACAGGCAGAGCTATGTGCACTGGCTCAACACTGCTATACGACTCAGGGGTATTCTAAAATGCTCGAGGTCATTAATGCAGGCGAGGACTTACACGCATGGCTAGGCAATAAGATATTTCTCAGAGAACCTGGGAATACACCTGAGGATTGGGAAAAACTTCCTAATAAAGACCGGGAAGACCCTCAAGGAAATGTACTAAGGGGAAAGAAATTCTATAGACAGCTATCTAAGGCCCTGAACTTCGGTAAGCCTGGTGGATTAGCTGCTAAGACCTTCCTAGCGTATGCTAAGGGGTATGGAGTTTCTCTAACTTTAGAAGAAGCAGAATCTTTGCTTGAGTTCTGGGTAGAGAGTTTCCCCGAAATGGAGAAACATCTTCAGCCTACTGGAGACGGAAGTGCCAAGAAGGTAAATAAGTCTACAGGAGAGGAAGAGACCTTCACAGTCTATCGCGCAGAAACCATTACAGGCAGGGTGAGATCTAAAGCATCTTATTGCTCTGCGTGTAATTACCCTTTCCAGGGTTTAGTGGCGGATGGAGCTAAGTGGGCAATGTGGTACCTGTGGTTAGAGGGATTCCGAATGGTCAACTTCATACATGACGAAGTCATATTTGAGTTGAAGGAGGATGATCCGGAACTACATACTAAGATTGACCGCATAAAGCAGTTAATGCTGTTCGGTATGCGCAGGGTCCTCCCTGATATTACCGGACTAAAGGCAGAGGGTTCCTTATCCAGATCTTGGAGAAAAGAGGCAGAAGAACTGCTTCATCCTACATATGGACATACTCTTATATGGGAAGATTGTGTTAACAGCGGATGGATAACTGACGGCGAGTTAGATATCCCCGAACACGAGCTACATATAAGAAATCCTGTTCCCTGTATATAATCGTAAGAACTAATCAAAAGTAGCCTTTGAAACTCAACCCTCAGAGGCTACTTTAGTATGCCCTTACGGGCATCTAATAGAAGAAAAACACGGACCGTAGCGTCCACTACTACAAAAGGAAAAACAACATGGCTAAGAATAGCAGAAGATCATCATCACGTAACTCTCACTCAGGTCCAATGCCTGTAAAAGATTACCTACTCAACCCCGAGTCCCCCTTCACATTAATAAGAGGCAAACTGTCTGAAGTCCCTGGCCAAGCCGGCGGAGTGAAGCAGTATCAGGAAACCCTGGTACGTGTTCTTCCCGATCTCGATGAGAACGGTAATATATTACCTATGCTAGACGATCCCGATAATCAATATCCAATCGAACGTCTATCATCTTGGCATTATGAGGCGGACATCCTGGAAGGTTGTGGTACATCTAACGCCACTATCCTAGGCGGTATCTATAATATCGACGAGGACGGAAATGGCGGTTGGTTAACCAATGATGGAACCTTAGTGGACTTTTGGTATAGTCCTCTACAACAGATGGTCAAGACTGTTAACAATAAGCTAAGAGAAGCATTTGAGCTGGATAAGGTAGGATTACCTTCGGGTGTCCCTCAAGCATGGCACAAGTGGTTCAACCTGGACTTTGCCGGATGTCGCTGTACATACAAGACTCCATTAGCACCTGAGTCCTACAGCAACTATGGCGACGGCATTACTAGATCCGTAATCAAATGCTTCGTATATAAGGAGGATGGCGTAGTACTGGAAGCACCTAAGCCAGGAGTATTCCTAATCCCTAGATCTTCTCGTGAAGAGTTCATCCGACACATCACAACGCCACACGTACCGGGACAGGCTGTAACTGAAACTAATAATCAGTTAGGAAACTTCCTAGGACTAGACGGCAATATGATGAAGTTGGCGGCATTCATAGAGAAAGATAGAGTCAAGTATGCCCTACAGCTGGACGCCACGCAATTGCCTCTAACACAGGATGTGGTCAAAGCATGGCATAAAGACTGGGATACAGAGATATTCGCTAACGCTACTGTAGAGAGTGTTATCGCTACTCTAGTGGAAGTATATGGTCCTGAAGCTGTGGACTATGGCTTCAGAGACTGTAAGGCTTATGCTGATTATATCCCTGCGGATGTTAAGGGAAAGTCTAACGGAATAACTAAATGGGTAAATGCTAAAGAGACGGCAGCTATGCTAGCTAAGAATGAGCACCCACTACAGATACAGGCAGGTGCGCAAGCTGCTCCTGCTCCTGCTGTTCAGGGTAATCATGTAGCCGCTCCTGCGCCTTCTGCTATGCCTGCACCGGCGTTCGTAGACCCTAATGCAGTTACTCCGCCTACGCCTGTCTCGGCTCCTGCTCCAGTGACAGCTCCTGCTCCAGTGACAGCTCCTGCTCCAGTGGCAGCTCCGGCTCCAGTGACAGCTCCGGCTCCAGTGACAGCTCCGGCTCCAGTGGCGGCACCTGCTCCGGTGGCAGCTCCGGCTCCCGTGGCAGCTCCGGCTCCGGTGGCAGCCCCTGCCCCATCGGCCGCTCCGGCCCCTACTCCTGTAGAGGCCCCTGCTCCGGTATCCTTACCTACTGTTACGGGCGCTTCTGCTTCCGATGGTACTCCGATCCATGTCGATGTGATACCTCCAGGGCATGAAGTTCCAGTATCTCCTCAGCAGGCCTCGGATATGCACAAAGCACTAGCTAACAGAAACAAGGGATAAGGGTATACTATGCCTAATGATAAGTTAAAGGCGGTTCTGCGGGATCGCATAGCTAAAACAAAAGGCGGAGCTACACAACTAAGGGAGATGTCTAACATCTTCCAGAATGTTTATGGTCTTCGCCTGCCTCCTAAGTACTTAGCCCTTCAGTATCTGATAGGTGTGGATGTTCTTCCTCTCGGGAGAACCATGACACTTGTAGGACCTCCTGGCAGTGGCAAATCTGTCTTCGGGTGGTTCTTGAGTACCCTCTTCGCTAACAATAGTGGTTTCGTATGTTTTGCAGATGCAGAAGATAAGACCTCTATGGATCAGGTGAATGGTATCTACAGTAGTGAAGGCATACAAGCTGAGGATACGTTCTGGCGCCAAGGTCCTAAGTCTCAGGAGCAATTGTTCGAGCACATCACTGTGTTTGCTCAGGAAATGTGTAAGGCAGTTTCTGGGGAGATCGATGAGTGTGCGGGAATGCCTGTAATGTATTTTGTGGACTCCATAAATTACCTAGCCTCTGAAACCACTAAGGCCAAGCGTCTGGATAAGAATGAGCAGGGGTCGGTAGGTTACGGCCATGCCCATAAAGCTAATGCCTTATCTGAGTATCTTGCCTCGGTCGTTCCTGAGTATATCTCATCCTGGCCTTCTACACTGGTGACTATCAATCATCAGAAAGAGAAGATGGGTGATGATAAGCCGGGAGGTTATGGAGGCCCGGAGAAGTATGAGCCAGGCGGTGTCCATAAAGACTTTATGTATTCCCTTAACATAGAGTTTGCCAAAGCTAATGGTATAGCTAAGCATACAGTCAATGAACGTCGTCAGGGTATGACCTTGAAGACTAAGAAGAATTGTTTTGCAGAGCATGGTCGTCAGATAGGTCTACTTATGCGTACTCGCCAGAATGGATCTGGGGACGGCATTCTAGTAGACTTCGACTGGGCCAGGGCCTTAGTGGATATTGTGGCTGGAGGTAACAAAGGCTGGGGAGCCAAGGATAAGAGCTGCGTGGAGGCCTCGGCCTTGTCGGCTATCTTATCTATAAGTAGAGACACAGCCAACAAAGTCAGCTGTCCTACCTTAGGTCTCTCCGGTGTATCTCCGGAGGATGCCGGTATTGCTATCATCAATAAGTGTGACGAAGATCCGGAGTTCTATAAAGCTCTTCAGAGCGTTTTATGGATAACCCGTAAGAAGGAATATGACAGATCTTCTTGGACTCCGCCTAAGGGTGATGGTAAAATGACCGTAGCGGAGGCTAGGGAATTATTGCCGATGTCTTCTGACGCAGCTCCTGCTAAGAAGGCTACAAAGCGTAGGGCTCCTAAGAAAGCTTTAGAAGCTCCTAAGTCGCCTTTGCAGGCCCCTCCTACATTAGAAGAAGAAGGACCTAAGAGCTAATGTCTGAGTCTAGCGAAGATTCTCCTAAACGTATCTTAACTATAGCGCAGAGAATTAAAGTATCTGCTGCTAAGAGTAAGAAGGAGTCTGGGGATAAGTCTTATGAGCGCAAGCAACTTAAGATTTATACCTCTCTTTGCCAGGCATTCGATGTATCTCCTAAAGAGTTTAAGGATCATTGGTATTCCCTAGAAAACCCGGGGAAGGATATATCTGCGACTCTGCAGGAGGTATATGGTAATGTTGGACTGGGTAGGGTTCGTATCTACCCAGGGCAATTGCAGACGGTAAGCACACTACTATCCCCTAAGATACAGGAGCATGCCCTGTGGAAGTTTTTTATAAAAGCTTTCCAAGAATGTTCCGGAATACCTATAGTGCCTTTCCGAGTGAAAGGTGTTACAGATCCCTTCATCATGACGAATGATGCAGGTACAGGTAATATACAAACAGAAGTGCTCTGGCCTAGGGTGAGGATCCCTGTTGGCGGCCAGAGTAATGATATATACATATACAGCTTAGATCTGTATAAAAAGGAAAACATATTATGAGTAAAACGCAATTAACTAAAGAAGCTAACACGCACATGGGTGGGGTAGTTGAATATAACGACATGCCTACTCCCGATAACTTTGACGATGCGGCTGCGGCCATCGTACAAATACAAAAGTCTATCACCCGCCATTCTATAGTAGGGTATTGGCTAATCGGTAAGATGGTATCTGATATGCAGTCTGCGGAGTCTGTATACGGTTCCGGCATTACTGAGCGGGTAGCTCTAGAGCTGTCTAAGTCTGGTGATAAGACCTGTAAGAAGATCGTCGAAGAAGCTCATAGGGCATACAAGAGATGTCCTAAGAGAGAGGACTTAGAGAAGATCGCCGATATGGGCATTAAGTGGTCGCAGCTCCGCGCCATTAATCGCATTGGAGATACGAGTACCCGTAAGAAGGTAATCAAAGAAGTAGTAACTCAGGGACTTAATGCGGCAGCAACAACTAAACATGTTCGCCAAACCCTGGAAGGTAAATCTACTGCAGCTCCTGCACCGGCTTCTCCTGCGGTGGCTAAACTTCCTGCCGATCATCCTACGAGCTACTTCCAGTCAGTAGCTTCTAAGTTCAATTCCTTTGAAAGCAAAGTAGACAGAGCAGAGAAAGAATTGAAGGACATCTCAGGCTCCCTGGAGGATATGTTAAGAGTCTTAGCGGACAACATAGATAAGTCCGGGGATGTCGATCTTCTAGATGACGACCAGTTCGGAATGGCCTGCGATGCCTGCAAAAGCATCTCTGAGAAGGCTAGCATCCTGATAGATAGAATCCGTATACACCAAACGGATGTAGTGAATCTGTCTAAAGGGATAGAGAACGCTCTTGTACAGAGATTCAAAGACCTGGACAAAGAAGTTACATGGGGTGATGAATAGCTCTTGTGAGTGCTCTAAGTAGGCATTACAACCTAGAAGCCTACCCTTCGTACAGCCTTCCCCTACTTAAGAAGTCGCAGCAAAAAGTTCATAAGCTTATTGTTGAGGACTTCAAGGTAGGAGGGCTATATGTCGTAGCTCATACCTTAAGATCTTTATGTGAGTTCTTAGTGAAACAATGGTTATCCAAAGAGGAGGATTATATAAATCCAGAACCTACATGGAGTGCCTATCACGAAGAGTTACAAGAAGAGATTAATTCAGTGCATGACTCTCGTATACAGGCCGTTCGGAGCATACTAGAGAAATATGCGGATGAGCTATATACGCCAGAAGTAATTAAGAAGGTGTCTTGGCATCTAGCGGGATGGGAAGAGGAACTCCGCGAAGGCATTGCTGTGCCTAGGTGGGACGGGAGAACCCTGGTATGGGCTCCTGTGTATGTATCCTCCTGTGACCGTATAATATCTGCCTCGGGTAAACGTGTGTATGAACTGTCTCTGAAATCCTTAGGAGGACCTACTGTGTCCTTAGAATGGCCTCAGATAACTACGGCGGCTCGTATACAGTCAATGCTCCGGGAAATAGGTATGCCTAAATATGAAGAACATTCAGACACAGATATAGGCGGGATGTATATGACAGTCCTCCTACAAGCATCTACCAAGGGTCTTACCCTCGATGATGTACATGTGTCTAGCTCGCAAAGAACTATTAACAAAAAATTATATAAAGCTCGCAAACAAGGATGCACAGGCGCATTTCCTCCCTACGCAGGGAAGGAGTGTTCTTCGTGCCCTATCGCTCGGGACGTGTGCCCTATATCCAGAATATCTACTGGGTATTATTACACGAGGGAGTGCAAGAATAAGCATGTAGGATACTTCAAGGACCTCAGCAGTCCTTACTGTTTCTTATGTCTTATATCTGGGAGAGCTAAGAAGGAAAAATATGGATAAAGCCAAAGCTAGGGAGATTCTAGAAAATGTTTCTACATTCTTCGAAGATAACCCAGGCGTAACACTAACCTGCTGGTCGGCCATTTATAATGACCGCCTACATCATCATGTAAGAGGAGATCTCCTCTTCCTGAACATACTTAGAGAAGAAGATGGAGAACTTATATTCCGCCGCATTCGCCCTGCGTTATTGCAGAAAGGTGTTACTGGAGGACCGGAGCTCTATTATCATCCTAAGTGTTTAGTCACAATACGCACAGGAGATAGGAAGGGTCAGGTACTGCCCGAAGAGTATTTGCACGACGATGAATCCTATGTGCCTGCAGGACTTAGGAAGACTCTAAGATATCGAATAGATTCAGACAGCTTTCACATAAAGCGTAAAGGCGATGTAGCTGCCTTACAGCTTCTAGATAGCCTATGTACTAAACTATCCAGTAAAAGTTCTAGAGAGCACCTGCTGGAAGACGTACGAGCTGCCGAAGATATAGCTCCGGATCTCTATCTAGTGTCTGTTGCAACTAAAGAAGTTCTAAAGTCCCGAAGAACAGGGGCAACTAGAAACTGGCTCAGTCGCAATAAAGTAGACGAGGATGAAGATCTGGACGACACTGCACTTAGGATAGCACCTAAGTATGCCACGGACGCAGGTCCGGGTAAAGTGGCATATCCGTTCGAACATTATTATGGTCGAGGTGTCGTAGCAGCGTCCTTACAATCAGACACCATGCGGGTAGGTGCTTGGTATTGTATGTCCAGATTGAATGGCCAGAAAGCCGGCATCGTATTCGATTGTGAGATGTGAGAAAAACTCTTATAGATAGACAGGAGCTACTTACATTTGTTACGAACATGCGAAAGGATCGCAGACTTAATAAATTAGAGCTCCACTTCACTGAGGAAGGATTATGGGGTTGTTATCCCGTAAAGTACGTAGAAGATTCCCCTGAAGGTAAAATCGACAGGAAGGCATATCTAGTACGTCACATAGATTCAGATGTATACGGAAAGCCCTGTGTTATGGGTATAAGAGATAAGTTCAAATTAATAAAAATACTAGAGAGTAGCGTAGAAGGAGAATTAACAATATTGCCTTGCAAAGACGGTCTCAGAC
>UEXM01002845.1_pt1 | contig 11783 bp, 18 predicted proteins | sample 1796661 | NCBI WGS metagenome assembly UEXM01 (sample SAMEA4772469, study PRJEB27181) | metagenome
CATGGTAAAGCCACGCGCTTTCGGGTATAGGGTTGCCGTTACACTAGTCCACAAAGTTAGCAACCATATGGTAAGATGCTTTGCTATCAAAACCCCAAGGGTGGGGGAGAAAGCAACCGTAACTGCTTCCTCCCCCGTTGGGGTATTTTGAATCGGAGACACACTCGTTCTACGCTTCTCTATTTCATCGTATCGCTTTTCGCATCGTCTAATTCCCGTAATTTAGGCGGGGGACTCCCTCCGAGCGTGGCCTGCCATACTCGCCTGTTTTGGTCGTAGACTAAGTTGTTACTTCGCTAACTCATTTCTGTCGGTTGTGTGTTCTTTTCGCCAACCATTAACCGGTGTTGGTTGACTACATCTCAAGTCTGCGCTTCCAATCATATGGGGTATTTCCAAAGTCCCACCATATGGTGTTGCTTTGCATACACCCTGCCTTTAGGACTTACGGGTGAGCATCAAAGTCCACGGCTTTGGTCTTTTTTGGATTGGTAAGTGTGGTCTTCATGGGACTCCCTAGCATATTCGGAGTGTGCCTGCTCATAGCAGGTCTCGCAACAATAGGTCTCATCAAAAAAGAAGCCCACATCAACAACCTCCTCACATTGCCGACACTTTTGGTATTCTACCATCATTCATCCCTCACCGGAAAGAAGTAGTTGGTGGTTTTCCCACACTTACAATAATAGGTGTAGTAGTCTCCACTTGATAGAGTCATTGAGCGTTCACCAAACACAATAGATGAGCATTCTTCGCAGTTAATCGGATGACTCACTCTTCCTCACCGCCCAGTTTGACATATCGGCCTCTTTCATTGGTTTGATAACCGTTGATTTCAGCAAATTTGTCAAGTGCTCCTTTCAAATGATTGTGGCATTGAAAAACAACATAACAGGTTGTGCGTAGAGCGTGTTCAATGTTGTCTTCCGTGGGGTCTAGTATCAATTGGCTCACCAAATGATTCAATGTACTAATTCTTGAATGTACGGCCTTTATCAGTTGGTTCTCATGTTCTTCCATGATTAACCAATCAATATCCAATGATAGGGTAGGTTACAAAGAAACCTACCATATGGTTGCGCTTTGCGTCATATCCCAAGTTGCCCCCCGAAAGGGGCAACAAGAGGGGAGGGGGTTTGGTGAAAGAAGCATCACTCTTATTGAGTGTCGCCTCCTTCGGTTTCGGCCATAGCGTCACGCTCGGCCTTTGTTGGTAGGGGCACCATCGTTGAGATGTCTTCTTCAGCATTCCAACGGTTTTCCTTGACTGCCTTCACCATGTAATCTTCAGCACGCTCGGCTTGATGTTCGCAGTATGCGCTCCATGATTCATATTCTCCACCAGTTCGCCCATGGGGGACGATGACCTTGAGAAGAGTTTCCGTCATTTCTTCATCTTCACCAATAGTGGCAAATGCAGAGCGAACTAGGCTCATCACATTCGCAACATTGACTTGACCTTCGGTTGAGAGAAGGGAAGGTTGACCAACACGGGCCTTTGGAAACCCCTCATGTTGACCACCAATAGAACGGATGGCCGTCCAAAAGGTTCCCCGAACACCATCGTCCGTGGAGTTCTCACCAAGAGCAATAGTAGCGTTGAGCGCAACCATAGCCTCTTCATCATCCAGTTCGTTGCTCATCCAAGCACGAACCTTCGCAATATTTGTATTCCAGTTTTGTAGTTTCATTTTTCTTCACCTGTTTTGTTTTGCCTCCCCTCTTGAAGCAATAGAGAGAGTCGCTTTCAAGGATAGGGTCTCGCTACAAAGTGCTCAACCATATGGTACTGAACTTTGTGATTGTGCCCTATGGTTAAGAGTCACAGGCTTTCCCATGACAACTTATGAAGTGGATTGTGAAGGATGCCGGAAGAATGTAAGCATTGAGATTGACGGTTACATCGGCACATTAGATTATGTGTGGTGCGAAGTGTGCGGCTACGAGGGGGAGAACCAATGAAAATCGGACCATTCACGAAGGTTGACGATTCCATGACCGTTTTCTGTGCCGGTTGTGAGCGAGAAGGGCAACTCATCATCTATGATAGCCTTGGGGAACAATGTTGGTACGCTTCCGCTCCGGCTGGACAGGTGAAGTGGCTCTGTTCCACCTGCTCTTGACCCTTGAGGCCCCTTCGGGGGCCGCTTGGGGAGTTTCAGCAAAGCCACACCATATGGTAGCATTCGCTTTATTCGTTTGGAACTACACCACCTCTCTTTACTTTCACTCATTTGAATAGAAAAAACCCAACCCAAATATTCGTATGCTTAACAAATACTTGCTTCAATTGGGCAAATATACATTTTAATCCAATGCTTATTCCGATATAAATACATTATATTAATATGAAATGGTCGTCGTTTCGCATCGTTTTTCGGGAATGACATGCGACACGACCAGCAAGAAAAAAGGTAGTAATACCTAGATTACTATTGTTTTTTATTTTCATTTGTCATATTTCTCATTTCTCATCTTCTCTCTCTCTCCTCTCCTCTCTCTCTCTCTCTCCTCCCCCCTCTACCTTCCTTTCTTTATTGGGATGGAGCATGAGAAATGAGAAATGACACACGAAACTCAAAATCTGAAAGATTCTTGATAGTATTCGGGGGGTTTCCGTCAATTTTCTTGAAATTTTGTCATTTCGCATTGGATGACACACGACCTCAAAATGCGAAACGACAGAATCGGCTTTTAACTCAAAGCGGGAGCCAAACTGTGCTTAAGTCAATGCCCATCAAGTGCCTATCAATGTGGCGAATTGAACGCTTAATATACTCTAAGAAACATGGTATAATTATGAGCGAATGGGAGAATCTTGTAGCAGAAGTGAATGAATATTTGGAAGCAACTAACGATTTGTCGGAGGCGGTCATGACCGTAGTGAAGATGAATTTGCAAATCGGTTCCAATAACGAAGACGAAAGGGCTTCAGCCACCCTGTCAATCAAGGCATTGCTAAAGGGTCGTGATGGGACGCCTTTCCGCAAGGGGAACAAAACCTCTATCCCGGCAAGCGTTAGAATCAACATTGACAAGATTTGTTCGGTATATTCCGAGGCCATCTCTGCCTTCTTCAACCACGATGCCCTCATGCCTAGAATTCTTTTCCGCCACGGTAAATCCGGTGGGGGCACATACGAGAGTGAGAAAGAATACAAGTTGACCGAACTCAAGAGACTCCGAACCAAGTTGTCCAAGATGTATAAGATGGGCGACTGGGATGGCCACATGGAGTCCCTACTCCCTCACGAAGAAGAGTGAAAGCGACTGGCTTTGAGCCATGTCAAAAGTATTTTGACCCCACGGGGGGGCCTTATATTTGACTGGAGGGGGTGAGGGTGTCCTTGAGCACCCGCACCAACATCGTGCATCCCCGCATAAAAGTGAAAGTGCGGTGCTTTAGGGCACCGGGTAGAGGTTGAGAACGGGGCAACAAAAGAAGCAGTTGTCCGAGCAATCGGACTTAATCTCCCTCTACCCACCCGTCATAGTCCCCCAAGACAATAAGGAGAAATAAGAATGAAATATACCGAACAACAAGAAGCGATTTTCACCGCAATAGGTGAAACTGAAAAACATGTAATTGTGATTGCAGGAGCAGGTTGTGGAAAGACTTCCACAATTGTTGAAGCGGCAAACCGTGTAGACGGTGATGCGGCTTTCCTTGCTTTCAATAAGAGCATTGCAACTGAATTGGCTAAGAAATTGCCCGACAATGTGGAAGCAAAAACATTCCACGCTTTTGGGTTCGCCGCTATCCGTAATGCTGGAATCAGAACGAAAGTTAACAACTACAAAGTGCGAAACATCATTGCTGATTTACTTGGCAAGGACTACTTTGCAACGCCTTTGGCTAAACTTGTTGGTTTGGTAAAGGGCACAATGGTTGATGGTCGTGATGTGCGAAGTATTCGTCGTTTGATTGACGAATTTAACATTCAATTCAAATCTAGCCGTGAGGAGAATCAGGCGATTAAGACAATTCCAGCGATTCTCAACAAGTGCCGCACTGAAACCAAAACCATTGACTTTGACGATATGATTTGGCTTCCACTAGTCAATAACTACCCATTGCCTCATTACGACCTTTTGTTTGTTGATGAGGCTCAAGATTTCAACGAGATGCAAAGGGAATTAATTTGTCGTGTGGTTAACGGTGGTCGTTGTATCATTGTTGGCGACCCAAATCAAGCCATTTACGGTTTCCGTGGGGCTGACTCAAATTCAATCGCTATGTTTCGCTCTCGTCTTGAGAAGGAATCGGAGCGTGAAATCATTGATTTGCCTTTGACCATTTCATGGCGTTGTCCAATCAATGTTGTTAAAGAAGCAAACCGCTATGTTTCTGACTTCCACTATGCTCCTAACGCTAGTGACGGTAAGGTCATGGTAGAGGCCTCCTTTACACCCGAAAGCGGTGACATGGTTCTTTGTCGCTATAATGCCCCACTAGTGAGTGCATTCTATGAATTAATTAGTGCTGGTAAGTCAGCCTACATTCTTGGCCGTGACATGACAAAGGGATTAATCAATGAAGTTCGTAAAATCACAAAGAGTGATGCAATGGGAATTGAGGAATTCAAGCAACTCTTCAACATTCATGTGACTGTTCAAATTCAACGGCTTGAAGCAGATGAAAAGATGAATCAAGCAATGAGTTTGCAAGATAAAGCAGATTGTATTAACATCTTCGCTAACCGTAGCGAAACTGTTGGTGATATGATTAGCAACATTAAGATGGTCTTTGATGGAACAGATGAAGGTGAAATCATGCTTTCAACTGTCCACAAGGCTAAGGGTCTTGAGGCCCCCAATGTGTTCCTTCTAGCAACTGAAAGAATGCCCCACCCGAAGGGCGGTAGTGAAGAAAACAATATTTGCTATGTGGCGATTACAAGGGCACAAGAGAACCTGTACTTTGTTGGTCCTCGTCCCGGTAAGAATTGATACTCCTAGGGGTTTGTGGTTCTTCCCCAACCAACGGCGTAAGCGTAAGCCGTGGAGGTCTAGACGCTCAAATGGGTGCAAAGCCCTATCCAAATTTAGGAAAGTGAAAATATGAATGAAAAAGAAATTATTGAATTGACGATTATGGCTGATGTCCACCTGTCTTGCCTACGGGTTAACCGTAACGAGACTAGGTGGCCTTTAGGTTGGTTGGACTATGTTATGGGAGTTGGTTTTTGATGAACCCTATTATTGAATGGATGAGAGAAAACTACTCCGGATGGAACGGTGGTAGTAGTGATATTGGCTGGTATATGTGCGTTCCAATGAAGGTGATTGCTGAAACTTTTAACATGACTCTTGATGAATTGGGCGAGCAAACTTGGTACTGGAAAGGTGATGAACAATGAGTGAAGAAATGGTTGGCGTTTGTGGTCACTGTTCTTCTATGCAAGGCTACCACCCATCAAATATGCTTCTTATGTCCTCAAGACCCGACATTGATTGGTCGGCAGAACCCGATGTTTATGAAGGCGATATTTGGTATTGTCAAGGTTGTGGAAGCGGAACAAAATGGGTAGTTACAATGACTAAAGCAAAGGAGATGGTTGAATGAACATATTCGCACTATCAAAATGCCCTGTAGAAGCCGCTAAACAAATGGTGGATAAGCATGTTGTGAAGATGCCAACTGAAAGTTGTCAAATGCTACACACAAACACCCTCTACTTTGTGTTTGTTTCTGCACATGGCCGAGAGCCTTCTCTTAGAGAACTAAAGGCTTTCCATGCTGAGTCCCATTATCAACACTTGATGAAGCCAGCAATGCTTAACCACCCATCAACCATTTGGGCGAGGGAAACAGAAGCCAATTATATGTGGCTTTACCACCATGCTATGGCATTGTGTGAAGAATACACTTATCGCTATGGTAAAGAACATGGTTCTCAAAAGCGCATCTTAGATAGCGTGACCTTTGAGGCCGAACCTGCTGATAAGACTCCGCTAAGGATTGCTATGGCTGATGAATATAGATTAGACCATGAGGAATACTTTGTGGAGAACCCCAGTCTAAGTGAATGGGATTTTGTAATTGATTCATACCGCAATTACTACATCAAGGCGAAGTATAAGTTCGCCAATTGGAAGGGGCGAGAAGTCCCTTCTTGGTATGATTTTTCTTATGGAGAGAAGAAAGAAAAAGCACTCGCAGACAAACTGCGAGCAATTGTTCTTGCATTCGTTAACAAAACGAATAGCGATAACTAATTCACTAGTGGGGGCTAGTGAAACCGGGGTTCACCGAATAATAGTAGAAAAATCTCCAAAAAAACGGTATAGTAGTAACTTAGTTTCTACGAATCTGCTTCCCCACCCCCCAATAATAGAGATGATAATATGGATAAAATATGTAAAGATTGTAATGGATTAGAATTTATTGAATACTTTGATGAATCACATGACTTGAATGTGCGAGAGCCTTGCTGGTCTTGTGAATCAATTAAGCGAAATCGGATTGAACTGATTCGCAACATATCAAAGGTCATTGTTAATAGTAGCCCACAACGCCTTGCGTTGATGGTTGCTGAAAACATAGTTAACAATGCGGATTATATGGATACGCATTATGCTTTTCTCCAACAGTATGTTGCGAGTAAGGAGAAAGAATCACTATTGGTGTATGCCAACACGGTGGTTTGAGTTGATGGGTGTATGGTGTAATGGATAGCATCTCGGCCTTCTAAGCCGAGGATGGGGGTTCAATTCCCTCTACGCCCGCCAACTGTTAAAACAAAAGAGGAATACAAATGGAAATAGAATTTAGAATTGTAGAAGATAGCGAATTACCAGCAATTATTATTACTGGTAACGAAAATGGAAACCCGAAGGTGGTTATGAACACCTATCATAGGTTGTGGATTAGCCTTAACCGAAGGTTGATTGCTGGAGTAACCGAAGCACTTCAAGAGAAGATGGATGAGATTTTGACGGCTTATCTCAAAGACCAATATACCTTTGAGAAAGAAGAAAGAGAATACATGGGTGAATAAAAATGAATGATGAAATGACTTTACCAAAACGCCGAATGGGAACTTCCCATTGGGATAAGAAACTAGTTGCGAACATGTTGGCTTTGTCCAACGCTGACAACTACGAGGATGCTCACAAAGAATGGATTGCTACCGGTGATGTTTGGTGGCAAGGCCGAGGAGACTTACCTGCTTGGATTCAAAGCAATGAACACCCAAGTAAGTGCCTTTGTGGACATGATATTGTATATCATTTCCGAATCCAAAATACTGAAAACGGGAACGAAGAAGTTGTTGGTAGTGACCACATTAATTCGTATTTGATTATTCGTGCTATTGCTAAGGAAACTGGTATGCGAGCCGATGAAATCACAGAAGAACTGATTCAAAAGTGGCTTAATGTCCGAGTGAAGGGTATGAAAGCAGAGGCATGGTGGAAAGCAAACGGCGATGCCTTTGAGAGCATGTTCAATACGGTCAAAGAAGCCGACCTTCGCTACAACACCCGTATTGCTGACTATGACTATTCTAGTCAAACTGAAAGAACCGAACCGGTTTACAATCTCATCAAGAAGAAGAGTGCAGGTGAAGAAATGGCTTCTATCGTTTGGCGATGGAACCACCCCGAAAACAGTCGGGCGCAAATCAATTCCCGTGGTTATCCAAATGACGCTCTCATGCACGACTTGAGCATGTTTTATGTCAAGTGCCTTACAGGACTCAATGAGCGATTGCAGGCCGAGAAAGCCGCTAGAGAGGCCCGTATCGCAGAACGAGCAGAACAGCGACGGGTCCGACATGAGAGGCAGGAAAGAGCAAGGGAAGAGAATCGCCGTAAAGCAGAAGAAAAGCGCAAAGAGCGAGAAGCATATAATAAAAAAATGGCTCCCATTTGGGAAGCACAAGAAGCAGAGAGGCGGAAGGAAAGGCTAGCATCAGCGGCTAGAGAGAAACTAGCAGTTAGCCTCCATTTGAAGGCTCATGGAAGTAAGGCTGACTCAATGCTAGAGTTCTATGGCCTAGAACCCCGTGATTGGGAGTTGGTTGATTATATGTCTACGCGCCAAATGAAAGCGATTAGACGCTACATTGGTGCAAGTAAGTTAAAGGACTTAAGCGGTGAAGCCGTAAGGCAAATAGACCTCTATTTCAACGAGGCCCTTGAAAAGAAAAATGGTGAAGAGAAATGATTGGAAAAATATTAAAAGGAATGGTGCTAGTCACCGTAGGCGTAGCAATTGGACTCCCTCTTTTGGGGTTGCTCGCTGAAGAAAAAGCAAGTGGAACATTGGGAGAGTATGACCCTTGAGGTTGAACTCTTTTTATAGGATAAGAAACATAGGAAAAGTAAGGTGAGAATTATGATTAAGATGAACATTTTGAACGAAACAGGACACACAACTCTAACTTTGGAGGCTTCCGAAGTTATTGAGCAGATTGACTCACACCCAACACATTGGGTGTTTATTGACGGGGAACTAGTCTCCCGACAAGAAGTTGAAGGAATTAACTGGGATACCGTTGAATCAGTGGATTTGACTCCGGCAATCGTTGGGGGTAACTACTGAATCTAGGTTCTATCCTAGTTTCCACACGGCGGGAAGAGGCATAGTCCAAGTGCCTCTTCCCAAATGCCACCTTTAAAAATACTTCAACATTAAGACCTTTATTTGGTCTTCAAATTAACAGGAAGGATTTGGAGTGAACATCGTATCACTAAAAATCCTATTCCTTCAAATTACCAAAAGAGCCATAAAAGGTGTTGAGGATACTTACATGTTGACCCAACTACTGTATGACGAATTATGGTTAAATGAAGAAGCCGTTGATGACGGTTTCTCTTCCTTTGTGAAGAGAAGAACGAATGAAATAGATGATGCCCTTCGGTATCATGAGAGAAACTGCAACTCTCTTTGTATAATTTGCAGAGATTTAGAATCAATAGGTGTTTCAGATGAAAGAGAAGAACCCCGACTATGTGCATAGTATTAGAGCGCACAAGAACAGAGTCGCAACCCGTTGCCGGGTCTGTGGTGGTCAACTCATTGAATCCACCGAAATTAAAAAAGAAATGCACGATAGGTGTAACAAAGATACCAGTAATATGTATTTGATGTGATAATATGAATGAATATGAAAGAGAACTAAACATTAGACAACCCGACGATACCAGCACAAACATAATTGTAAAATTCACCACTAGTGTTAATTGGCTTCCACAAAGGAAGGACCAATACGCTACCCCCCAACACAACACAATTGACCCCTTGGTTCAAGGTGTGAGCGATTGGGTTAAGCAAACCTTCTTCCCTGCTAAAAGAAGTAATTACTATCGGCGTACCAGTACCGGGATTAGGTCACTAGAGGCTGGTATTTTCATTACCATTGAGGGATGCCCTATGCTCATTGTGCAACAAGGCATGGTCTCAATTAACGGTGTAAAGCACTCCGTTACCAACGCTACTTCTATCATTGCTAGAATGTTTTTGAAAGCAATGCGTGAGAAAGACGCAAGTAAGTTGATGCTCTATCTCTCTAGACTCGCCAAGGTGCCAGAAAATGTCACCTACGCTCTTGAGAATCGGACCCCGTTCAACTTTTGGCAAGACTATCAAAAGCATGAAGTCCGACTCAATGTTCAATTGATTAGCGACAAAGAAGTTGCTATTGAAGTAAGTGATGGTGTTTGGGGAACAATGTCAGTTAAGGCTTTGGACTCCTTCGTTAACGCCCATCGTAATGGTTCAAAGAGAAGCCGGTGGGCATACATGTCACCAAGGCAACTGTATATTGAAACAGTTGGTAAGGAACCTCTTGACTCGGAAGTAAAGGTTATGAAGAGTTTTCTTCTTCAAAACCGAACTTCTGATTTGGTTGAGAACCGAGCGAGAAAACTTGTGCAGGAAATAGTTGAGCGCAATCCAAATAGAATTAGAGTCACTGAAAGTGAGGGTTCTGTAACTCATATGTATATTCGTGGACGGAATTATGATTGGATGTTGACTTGTTCGGCAAAGACCAATCAAAGCCGTGGCCGACAAGATGTGAAGACCTATGTGTATTCTAATGATGCCGAAGGCGGAGGTACCTATCGTGGACCAATTTGCATAGACAACTTGGGTACTAACTCTTCTATTGGAGACCAATATGTCGCCAGAGCATTGGCTCTATTGAATGACCATGTAACCACGAAGATGGTTAATACGATTAGCAGTTATTTGCCGAAATTTGAAATTAGAGATGATGATAATGGTTTGCCCCGAATGCCAAAGTAAAGATAAAAAATTTGATGAAAGGCTTGGAGAACTAGTTTGTCAAGACTGTGGGCTTGTGCTCGTTGTTGAATTGTTTGAGCAGACTGCTTCGCCCTACTATGCAGACTCGGTAGTTCGCTCTGCCGACAATGGTAGAGTTGGGACCACAACTGATGGTATCCCAAGACATATCCGGAAAGGCATTCACTTTTGCAACATGGCCTTGAACTCAATTGCCCCTCAACTTGATTTGAGAGACAGAGTAGCCAAATTGTATGTTGAGTGTAATAACAAAGCAATCTTTACTTCTCACTCTCTAGAGGATAGAGCAAGTGCTATTGTCTTTTATGCCCTAAAGGAAAACAATACTCCCTTTACAATGAAAGAAGTTTGTGGTGAGTATTCTAGTAATCCCAAGTTGGTCAAATTGTTGATTCGTAGAATCAATCAAGCCTATGGCAATAAGCATTGCAGTTGTGTTAATCACGACTTCTCTTTGAGTAGAGAATGTACTAAGTTCAAACGAGGTTTGCAATATGAGAATATGTGCAAGAAGGTTCTAGCGAAGTTAGAATCTGACTTTGATGAGCAGTATTTCAGCAGAGGTAAAGCCTACTATGCAGTTATCTGTTGGTATGCTTCGCTTTTAATGAATGAAGGTCTATCTCAAAAAGAGATAGCAGAACAAACAGGGGTATCTGCCCTAACGATTAAGAAGAAAGGCACAGAACTGTGTATTCTTCTTGGTTTCAAAAACACAGATGAAATGAAAGGAAAACAAAATGAAATTTAAGGAGGAATAAGAATGAGAAAAATATTGATAATTGGAGCAGGTGGTATTGGGAGTTTCCTAACACCACTTTTGGATAAAGTTGGGTTGTATGACATTTCTATCGCTGACCCCGACAGAGTTGAAACGAAGAACCTACCCTACCAAAACTTCCGACACCCGGAAGTGGGGCAGAACAAAGCACAGGTTATGGGAGAGCGTTATAGTAAGTCTGTTAACTTCTCCAGCCCATACCCTATCTTGACTGAAAAACAATTAAGTGGGTATGATTTGATTATTTGCTGTGTTGATAACTTAGGTCTTCGTAAGACACTTTACACTTCTAAGGTGAAGTGGTTGGACTTGAGAGCACAGGGTCGTAACTGCGCTCTTGTTACATACAAAGCAGACCCTAAGATGTACGATTCTTTGTTGGCTGGTGACGATTCCCGTTCATTCAGTTGCCAAGGTGATTCTTGGGATGGCTCAAATAAAGGAGTCCATTTCATGCAGGTCGTTGTTGCTGGAATGGGAGCACAATGGGTTCAGCGTTGGTTTAGTAATGAAGAAGTTCCCGACTTTAGGATGGTGAACATATGATGGAATGTGCTTTTTGTGCAGAAGAAATGGAGAACTATCAATCCAACAATCCGTATCCTTTCCAAGCGAAGGACGATGGTAGAGTCTGCATCAGTTGTAATGACTTTGTGACCGCCATTCGTATCCACGGAGCAATGACCGGACTTGATGAACACCATATTCATACGGTGCAAAGTATCA
>UEXM01002846.1_pt1 | contig 11781 bp, 15 predicted proteins | sample 1796661 | NCBI WGS metagenome assembly UEXM01 (sample SAMEA4772469, study PRJEB27181) | metagenome
CCAGAAGACATCGAAACCCGCCTGATCGGGCGGCAAGGGGGAAGCAATGAAGAAGAATGAACACACGCCGGCAGGAGCCGAGTTTCGCACCTGCAACGTGTCCATGTCGGAGATCCGCATGGACGAGACCGATGCCGACAGCCCCGCCCGCATTGTGGGCTACGCTGCGACGTTTGACAGCCTGAGCCATGATCTGGGCGGTTTCCGCGAGAAGATCGATCAGGGGGCATTCTCGAGGGCACTGGGCGAAGGTCAGGATGTCCGGGCGCTGGTCGATCATGATCCAGGCAGAATTATCGGCCGCAGTTCGAGCGGTACGCTTCGCATGATTGAGGACAATCACGGCTTGCGTGTCGAGATCGACCCGGCGGATACGACTGCCGGCCGCGACATCATGGAAAGCATTAGCCGCGGAGACGTTTCGGGCATGTCGTTCGGCTTTACCGTGCGGGAAGATGATTGGAACATCGTGGACGGGGAGAACATCCGCACCTTGCGGGATATGGACCTGTTCGATGTCAGCGTCGTGACGTTCCCGGCGTATGAATCGACCGAGGTGGCGCTGCGGAGCCTGTGCCAGTTTCAGGCTGATCTGGCTGAAGTCGATGAAGACATCGAGCGGGCCGACGCCACGGCTACGCGGAAGGCCAAGATCCGGCTGGCAGAATCTGAGTGATTCTATTCGGACAGCCGCAGCGGATCGCTGTGGGCGTTCGTACAATTTACACGCGGATGGATTTCTGGCTTCGGGAGCCGTTGCTCGACCACCAGCCACCGCAGACATCACACGCACGCCGTCGCGGGCGCATTGTCAAAAAGACCGTTCACTGGAACCGTTGGCGATGCGCCCGCGTTTTTGCGCACCGCTCAATCAATCACTAACAAGGGAAAAAGAAATGTCCATTCAAGACAAACGCGAGCAGCGTGCCAAGCTGGTGCAGCAGGCTCGTGCCATTCTCGATGGTGCTGACGCCGAAAGCCGCAGCATCACCGCCGAAGAGGAGCAGAAGTTCGACGGCATCATGGCCGACGCTGATGCACTGACATCGGCAGTCGAACGTGAATCACGGATCGCCGGCTTCGATGCCGACCTGTCCGAGACTCGCACCCGCGTCACGAAGTTCGAGCCGACTACCGGCATGGATGAAGTGGTCGCCAACAACGTCAGCCCGATGGGAACCGACGAGTACCGCCAGGCATTCGATCGCTACCTTCGCACCGGCTCCCGGCTCGAGATGCGTGCATTGGAAGTCGGCACGGCAGCCGAGGGCGGCAACATCGTCGACGATGCCATGGGTTCCGAGATCGTCAAGAAGGCCGACGAAATGAGTTTCGTCCGTGGTCTTTCGCGTGTGATCTCAACCAACTCTGACACGAAGATTCCGATCGAGTCCACGAAGGTGGCCGCCGCAATCGTCGCAGAAGAGGGCGCATACGGCGAAACCGATCCGGCGTTCGGGTCTACTACCCTCTCCAGTTTCAAGTTGTCTTGCCTGATCAAAGTCTCGGAGGAGCTACTTTTTGACTCCGAGTTCAACCTCCAGGCCTATCTCGCCGAGGCAATGGGCCGGGCGTTCGGCATCGCCGAGGATTCCTACTTCCTCGCCGGAACCGGATCAGGCCAGCCGACTGGTGTGATCGCAACCAGCGGCGTCGGTGGTGTCACTGCTGGAAGTGCAACGGCAATTACATCCGATGAGATCATCGACATGTACCACGCCGTCAGCAACGAGTACCGCCGCGGCGATCGGCTTGCCTGGGCGGCTGCCGATGGAACCATCAAGCTCATCCGCAAGTTGAAGGATGGGGATAATCAGTACCTTTGGCAGCCCGGTCTTCAGGCCGGCCAGCCCGAGACGCTGATGGGCGTTCCCATCTACGCGAACAGCAGCATGCCGGCCGCAGAAAGTGGCCTGAAGGCGCTGACGATGTGCAATTTCGATTACTTCTACATCGCAGACCGTGGAAGCATCGGAGTCCAGCGCCTCGATGAACTCTACGCCGGAAACGGTTACGTAGGTTTCAGAGCCTACCGCCGTCTCGATGGCGCTCTGGTTCAGGGTGCTGCCGGTTCCGTTCTCACCATGGCTTGATCCATGGGTGACTGATCCCAACAGGGGGGCGGCCGATGGGCCGCCCCCTATCAGGGGGACGAGTATGAAACTCACGTTCACGAAGGCATGCGAATACGCGGGCCGATCCTACGAAGCCGGGCAGGTTGTATTGATGACCGGATACGGTGCGATCGATCTGCTGAACGCAGGCATGGCAACGTGCGATGATGGCCGTTGCGGCCATTGTCCAGATGAAACCGAATGCCAGACGGCCAGCGTCAACCCGACATCCGAGCGGGCTACAAAGAAGCGGGCAAAGAAGTCGATGCCGGCGGAAGGTGAAGCCTGATGCCGTTGACACTCACGAGCGGGCCAGCCATTGAGCCGTTGACAACGGCGGAAGCGAAATCGCACCTGCGTGTCGATACCAGCGACGATGATACGCTGATCGATTCGCTGATTCTGGGCGCTCGCCATTTCATCGAGAACTACACAGGCCGGCAGTTGATCCAGGCAACTTGGGTGCTTCGGCGTGATGGGTTCGCCAATGAACTCTACCTACCGCGTGGGCCGCTCTCGAGCGTGTCCAGCATCCAGTACATCGATCAGGATGGGGCAACGCAAACGCTTGCCGGTTCGGGGTACACCGTCGACGCACATAGCAATCCTGGCCGCGTGGTGCTGGCATACGGCCAGACTTGGCCGAACGTCCGCGATCAAATCAACAACGTCACCATCACATTTGTTGCCGGCTACGGCACTGCTGTCACTGATGTACCCGAGCCGATCCGGCAAGCGATGCGGCTGCTTGTGGCACATTTCTACGAAACTCGAGAGCCGTATATCGTTGGAACGAGCGCCAGCCCAGTGCCGTTTGCCATCGAGTCGCTGCTCTGGCAATACAAGGTTCCAAGCTACTCATGAGAGCCGGCCTACTACGCAATCGGGTGACGATACAGACGAGATCGGAAACCACCGACGATTTCGGTGAAATCGATTTTGCCTGGTCTACGCTTGCAACGGTCTGGGCGACGATCGAGCCGCTGTCGGGCAAAGAACTGATGAACGCAGAACAAGCCAAATCAGTTGTAACGCACAAGGTGACGATGCGACATCTTGCCACGGTAACAGCAAAAGACCGCATTCTGTACGACTCCAGAACATTCCAGATCGAGAGCGTGCGGAACTTCCGCGAGCGCGATATCTCTTTGGAACTGATGTGCAAGGAGGAAGTGTAATGGCGAGAGCAATTGAAACCATTACGCTCGAGGGCGACAAAGAACTGGTAGAGGCACTGGGCAAGCTGGGCGAGAAGGTTGAACGCAAGTTCCGCCGCACGGCTGCAAGCCAGACGATGCGAGTGCTGAGGACGAAAGCACGAGACGCCGCTCCCAATATCAAATCGAAATCGGACAAATCGTCCAATCTGCGGCAAGCCATCAAATCGAAGGTGAACGCCAAAGCCGGCCGGCCAGTTGAAGGCCATGTATTTGTCAACTACGACGATTCCAAAGGCAAGTCAGCACGCTGGGCGCATTTCTTTGAAGGCGGCACAAAGCAGCGAACAGTCAAGACCGGCCCATATGCCGGCCGCGACGTTGGCCGCATCCAGGCATACAAGTTCATGACGCAGACATTCGAGCGCAACCGCCGTTATGCGATCAATTTCTTTCAGCGGCTGCTACGGCAGCAAGTCGAAGCACACGCAAAGACCAAAGGCGGCAAAACAAAGTTTACCGGCAAGGGCAAGGATTTCCGGGCCGGCTCGTTTGTGGAGAAGGTGTAGCCCATGGCTGACATCGAACACGCATTGCGAAACAGGATTCGCTCCACCACGGCCGTCACCGACATCGTGGCCGCTCGAGTGTTTCCGATTTACGTGCCGAAGGGGCAGAGCCTGCCGGCGATCGTGTACGAACTGATCAGCACCGACCCCGTTGAATCGAACGATGGGCATTCTGCATTGACCTATGCACGGTTCACTGTCGAGTGCTTGTCGAAGTCGTACAGCGAGGTGAAGGATCTGGCTGAGAAAGTACGCCTGGCCGTCGACGGCTACAGCGGAACCGAGGCCAGCGTCGCAATCAGTTCGACTAGGCACATGGGAAGTTCAGACGATTGGACAACGCCGGCCGACGCCGGCGAAAAGGGTACGCACCACGTGGTGCTTGATTTCAGACTGGGATACACATCGGCCACGAGCTGATACAGGGGACAAAGATATGGCAGCCATTGACGGACATGGGACAACATTGCACTACGATGCGACAACTACGGCAGATCCGACAAATGCAGTCGGCGAAGTCGTCAGCATTGGCGGGCCGAATCTGAGCCGGCCGATGATCGAATCGACGAACATGGATTCGACTGCTCGAGAGTTCATTGCAGGCGGGTTCTACGATGTCGGAACGGTCGATGTCGAGATCCAGTACAACCCAGGCACGACTGCGCAGGATGCACTGAGTACGGCGCTCACTGCCGGCACGCAGCTCGCATTCAAGATTACTTGGAGCGATACCTCCAAGGCAGTTTTCGAGGGCTTTGTGGAGTCGTTCAGCGTTACCGCTGAAATGGAGGACCGGCTCACTGCGAGCATGTCCATTCGCACCACCGGGGCCGTGACAATTACAACCGCCTGATTCAAGGGAACACCGCATGCCTATCCTCACACGCGACCAGATCCTATCTGTCGAAGACCGAGCAACCGAATCGGTCGATGTACCAGAATGGGGCGGCTCTGTCATCGTTTCCACGATGTCAGGCCGAGAACGAGACGAGTTCGAGTCGAGCCTGCTGGCCGACAAGGGAGCCAGCAAGGACGCCAACATGGCGAACCTGCGGGCTAGGCTCGCATCGCTCTGCTGTGTCGCGGAGGATGGCACGCGGATGTTCACGAAAGCCGACATCGAAGCGCTTGGCAACAAGTCGGCTGCTGCATTGAATCGCATCTTCATCGCCGCCCAGCGGCTCAACGGCATCGGCGAGGATGCCGTGGATGAACTGGCGGGAAACTGAACCAGCCGGGAAGCAATCGAAAGTTCTACTTTCGGTTGGCCCTGGCGCTGGGCATGACTGTCAGGCAACTGCTTGACAGTCTCGACTCGAGGGAGTTGGCCGAATGGCTTGCGTACAGCAAACACATCGAGCCAATCGGCGAAATCCGTGCGGATCTGCGTGCCGGCATTGTGGCGTCGACACTTGCAAACGTGAACCGCGGAAAGAATCGCCAGCCGTACAAGCCGGTGGATTTCATGCCGTATTTGGACAAGCCGCAGCAGTCTGAGGATCAAATGCAAAAGGCATTCTTCGCTGCGTTTGAGGAGAAGAAATAGATGGCTGCAACGATCGGCAACCTGTTCATCAACCTGAAAGCAAACAGCGCCCCGCTCCAGGCAGGGCTGAAGAAATCGCAGAATGCCGTGAGCAGCTTCTCGTCTGGAATGTCGAAGATGCGCGGCGGCATTTCTCGAGCCACGAAGCATATGAAGTTGCTGGCGCTTGCAGCAGTTGCTGCCGGCACGGCCATCGTGGTCAAGACGATGGCAAGCATTGACGAAATAGCAAAGATGTCGAAAGTGCTGGGCATGACCACGCAGGAAATGCGTGAGTTTGCACACATCACATCGTTGGCCGGCGTCGAATCCAAGTTTGCCCAGAAATCGCTGCTGAATCTCGTGCGATCGACGGCCGAAGTTGCAAACGGTACAGGCTCTGCGAAAGATGCGTTTGCAATGATGGGCATCAACGCCAAGGAAATGGCGAAGCAGACCCCGCTGCAAATGCTTGACACGCTGGCGGATGGATTGGAGAACGTGACCAATCAGACCGATCGTGTGCTGGTGGGATATAGGCTCTTTGGCACCCGAGGCATCCAGATGGTTAATTTGCTTCAAGAAGGTTCTGCCGCTCTTCAGCAGCAGCGTGAAGATTTCAGGGCAATCGGCGGAGTCATTTCCGACATGGCAGCCGGTGGCGTAGAGCAAGCCAATGATGCAATGACAAGGCTGAAAGCGTTCTTTACTGGCGTGGCGCAGGTTGCTGTAGTTCATTTGGCTCCAGCCATCACGAAATTGGTTGATCGCATGACTGCCTGGATCAAATCGATGGGCGGGGCTGGTGTCATTGGCATCAAAGTATTCGGCGCTATTGCTGAAGCCATTTCGGTGGTGCTGGATATGTTTCACACTTTGAGCATTGGCGTCCGCACAATCATCACATCAGTCAGATGGCTGGCATCGCAGTGGATCTATTACTTCAATGAAATCATGGGCGAAGCAATCGTTAGCCTGATTGAGCTGCTGAGCGATGATTGGGGCAAGGCTGCAAGGCAGGCCCAGAATGAAATCCGGGCCATTGCGTTGGAGATGGAACGAGCCGCGGAAACTGATTTCAATGATCTGCTTGACGAATCAGTCATGTCAGGGTGGGGCGATCAGGTGCGCGATTTCACCGGCCAACTGCTCAAAGAAATGGAAGCAGCAAATCAGCTCGAGCAGTCTATCGACCGAACAGCAGACGCCCATCGGGATCTGGCCGGGGCTACAGCAGAATCGACCGACCAGGCCATGAAGTTCATTGAACAACTGGACAAGCAACTCCGAACGTTTGGCATGACAAGCGAGATGGCGAAATTGTCAGAGTTGGAGCGTGCCGGCGTCGATCCCAAGTTCATCGATATGGCACGAACTCGAATCAAAGTTCTCGAGGCTATGCGTGCAAGCGCCAAGCAAACCGCAGCAGTCCCATCATCTTCCGCAGTTGCTTCGACTGATCCGGGTGCAGTTTCGTCCAACGTCCAGACGGCCATCGGTGCGGCCACGTTTGCGTTTGAGGCAAAAGACAAGGTTCAGGAGCAGCAACTGGAAGAGGCTGAAGAGCAAACCAGTGGAATCCGGCAACTGGTCGACTTGACCAAAACCGTATCTTCGACACTTGAAAACGTCTTTGGCGGGGTACTGCAATGAGCATCGAAGTGAAGGAACTACTGGAAGGCCGTTCGGTCTCGTTTGCCAATGGCGCGTATCGCTCTGCCGTCCGCGAGTTTCTGGTCTACGAAACGACAACCGCCAACATCGATGTGCAGGAAATACTGCCGTTGGCTGGAATCCCCAATGTCGGCTACATGCTGGTGCAGGGCGAGGCCCATCCTACGCTGCCCGATTTGTCGGCTCAGGAAGCAGCCATTGCGCCGATCACTGATCGAAAGAACGCATTCCGCGTCAGCATCACCTACAAGCGAATCGTGACCTATGGACCAGATGCCGATCGCCCAGGCTACATGGAGTTCTCGAGTTCGATCACGGCAGAGTTTCGTGAGGTGTGGCGTACTGACCCCGAGGATTTGCCGATGACATCAATGCCCGGCAACAACGACATCGGCGGCACTGCTGTCGATGTAAAGGGCGAGCCGGTATCCGTACCGTTCACGACTGCCAGCATTCAGATCCAGCACGTGATCGAAGGAAACTTTCCATTCAGCTTCATTCAGTCGTTGGCCGGCCGCCGCAATGAGTCGGCATGGGGCATTTATCCCGCCGGCACAATTCTGTTCGAGGGTGCAGACTGCTCGAGCATCGGCGTCGGCCGTCGCCGGCTTACGTACACATTCCACCACGACCCGAATGGTCACCTGCGGCAAGTGAGCGTGCCGGATTTTGCTTCTGGTGCTGCAATCAATACGGGAACCGCAGCCGAATACGCATTGAATGCCTACCCGGTGATTCATCGCCAGCCGTTTCCAGGCCTTGCAGATTTCAGCGAGTTAGGCGTCGACGAGATTCTGGTGGTGGAATGAGCCGGATACCAAACATCAGCAAAGGGCTGGGCGCTCTTACGCCGCAAGCATGGGCGAAGATCATGCAAGCAGTGTCATGGATTGAGCGCTTCGGCCGGCTGCTTGAAGGTTCGGCATCACGTGTCACCGAATGGAAAGCCCTGCCGGAAGTGTCAGCATTCCCGGCAGTCATAACTGACTGGGCTTGTCATCAGATCGACCCGCATCGATATCGCTACTCGTGGGAAATGCTAGCCCCCAATGACAAGACGGATTTGATGGTTTCCGCTGGGGCGACAAGCAGCGGCACGCACGTGCAGAGCATGTACCCCAGGCAAATCTACGGCTTGAAGAACGGTGGATCCAGCTCAGGGTATGGCCCGGCGTACAACGTGCCGGAGTGGGGATATTCGGATACGGATTTGATTCCACCGGGATTCGACACCGCTGATTCGCAATGGCCGAGCGGCAGCAGTTTCCAAATGCAGCCCATCCAGAAACGAAGCATGGTGATCATGTACATGATGCCGGCGGAGGTTCTCAACTTTACGCAGTCATCCGAAACCGAGGTTTCTGCGACGAATCTGGTTCCCTGTTTCTGCTTGTCGAACATCGTGAACGGGGTATGTCCATGAAGCGGGTGATATCTCGAGGCTTCGGGAAGTTGACCCCTGCGCTATGGCGTGACCTAGCCGCCATGGCTCGATTCGTTCAGAATGACGGCACAAGGCTTCAGCGAATTGCAGCAAAGAGGCGAAAGCATGCCGCACGGAATACGCGGATCATTCTGGCAAAGATCACCGGCGCAACGCCTGACCCGCGAAGGTATCACGGCATCGAGCCGACCGGGGGCTGGGGCGTGTTGACGCGATGGGCATACGACTGGGAAATGGTTTCGCCCGAGCCGAATCTGGCGGCTGATCCTGATTCCATTTCGTTCCCGACTGCCGGCAGCGCTACGTCCTACACCGACAGCCGCTCTGCATTTGCCGGCACATCGACCACCGGCATGGGGCCGGCTTTCAACCTGCTCGAGCAGAACAACCGCGAAACCGGCAAGCAAACCGTGGACGGCGATGCAGTGCCTGGAGGGAAGTACGCCAAAGTAGCGCCCGGCTTTCCCGTCCAGAACTCGACTTCAGTGGTTTCCACGTATGCCAATTACTTGATGCCCGAAGATTGGAGCGTACAGCCGATCAGCATCAATACCATCGTGGTGATGTATCTGGTTCGCACGCCAGTGAAATCAACGCTTCCTAGTTCATCATCCTCGAGTGCAACAGAGTCGCACAATCTGGTGCCGTGCTTTCAGCTCACGAATGCGTTGGGCCGGTCGCACTATTACGACGGTTCAAGGGGTTCGACATGCTCCTGAATGATCAGATCACTGCTGGATTGGGAAGGCTCACGCCTTCGCTCTGGAAGCGGATGATGTCAGCGGTGCATTGGTTCCGGCGAAACCGTCATCGTATTGCCCAGTTTGCTCGTGACATGGAGCAACGCAGCGAACTGCCTGGGCAGCCGTTGATATTGATATGCACATTGTCGGATCGTGATTACGACACCGGCGGCAATATCAGTTTCGGCGGAGGTGCTTCTGGCATTCTTGCAACAAATGAATGCGAATGGATTTCGGATCCCTACGACGGGACGCCGCCGCGTACATGCACCACCGGATCAGGTGACGTATGCGATTCACCTTGCAGCCGATACGACTCAGCCGCCGGCCGCACGGTTCCCACTACGGTCTGCTTTTATTACTGGCAGCATGTCGACTGGATCAATGAAACCATCGACGCATCAGCATCGCCTGGACCGGCTCAGTGGTCAACGACGCCGGCCGGAATAACGTGGTTCCAGACTCAACTCGAGACATGGGTAACAAGTGACAGCGAGAACGAGCTGCGACTAGCCCAGGCAAGCCGAATCGGAGGCAATTGGTACACGCCGCCGCCAGTGACTGGAACTGAGAACCTATCCGAACCTGAGTTCGAGGAAGTTGGCATCAATTCGACGCTGCCGGTAGGTCTTCCGCCTGCGATCAACTTGGCAACAATCGGGGCCATCAAGAACAGCGAACGATCTGCCCCTGATTCGAGTCCCGGCTGGGATCATTGGTATTCCTTCCGGCACGCATCGAACTGCCGGCACGGTGAAGCACCATTTAGCGGAATCATGCCGCCATCGTTGCATCTGACGCAAGTGGTCGATTCTGATGGTGAAGTTGCTTCGACTACGTGGGCAGATTTCAACCCAATAAAGTCGCAGCCGATCAACTGGTCGCCGCTGGTAGCGTTGCATTTCTTCCCGTCAGAGTTTCGATCGACCGAATACATACTTGGCGGGGGAACCATTACGAAGCCGGACGAGCTGAATATCACGCATCCATTCTTTTGCATCACGCCGATTTACTCAGGCGACGGCTGTTGCTGCAACGTGGGGACGAACTGATGCCGTCATATATCCATGCGTGGTGCAGCGATTGCGTGAAGCAGAGTTCTGGATGTGGGTACAACTGCGCTTCCTTGTCATCGGCTGATGGGCCGCCTCGATGTGCGGATGCGTGCATGTCTTCGATGCCGGGCGTGGATTACTTCAGCAAGGCCACATCTGTGAACAGCACATTCACGACGCTAGGGCGTGGCATCAATATGCAATTTAGCGGCGTGACACTGACCGGCGGCTGGGGATCGTGGGTATTGCCGGCATTTGGCTGTTCAGGGGAGTATCCCCCAGGCACGTGCCAGCAGACTCGATGCGCCAGTACCGAGTACGCAGCCGATGATGCACTGGGCAGCGGGTGCGACATTTATTTGCCTGACGGGTACGCATCGCACGGTGATGCGCCGACTGGATCGGGTGTCGATGACACTGATTGCACGTGTGGGCCTGGAGGCGGCACTGGGTCGTGCGCGGGGTCGACCACCGGCACGCGAAGCACGAAAGCATACGCCACATTGGTCGACACGTGGACGGTCTCGAGTTCAACCTCTTCATCCACGCCGGCATTCTTCTGCGAGATGTACAAGCATTTCTGTCAGGATGCAGACTATTGCAAGGCGACCGGCTCGTGCGGTAGTGGTGAATGCAAGCCAGCGCCGCATACGTGGGGGCTGTTCGCATTCATGGATGGGGACATCACATCGTCCCCAGGCAATCCATCCGCCGGCTACGACTCTCCAAGTGCAGTGTGGCCGCTGTCGGATAATGTGATCAAAATACGGCAGACCGCAGCAGAGCATGCTGCCGGCACAAAGCCGAAGGTATACGTTAGCGTGCGTTTCGAGCTGCGGCTGCTCTCGATCGGCGATATTCCAGCATCATGCGACGGCGGAGGCGGGCAGGGTTCCTACCAGCACATCAACTGGATACATCCCAGATCATGGCGAATCACGTGGGTTGGTTCGCTGGCTTCAAATTGCTCGTGCCTAACTGATATCACGCTGACCAGCGTATATTCCTCTTCATTCAATACGACTTGCAGCGGTGCAGATACGTGTGCATGTACGAAAGCCTGCTGCTCTCAGGATATCGAGGCAGTCGACTGCACCACAGTTGCCGAGAATGAAGACGATCCCGGTGGTTCTAGTGTCGAGGCATGCGTCGATAACTGGTGCAGCGATCCCTGCGGCGATGCGTTCCAAAGCCCGCCATGCAGCACGACAGGGGAAAACAAGTGCTGGCCGGTATGCTCAGGCAATACGCCTTCATTCGATCCAAGTGATGTATTGAATCCGCCGTATGCAGTGAATGAATATACCAGTGCTTCATGGCCGGCAGCGCCGCCATGCGTGGCCGCTGCTTGTCTTACTGGCTGCAATAAGGCCCGAACGTGCAAGAACAGCAGCGGATCAATGTGGAATGCTGGCGTGCCGAATGTCATTTGTGACGGGTGCCATACGAAGGTTGAAGCCGCATCAGAAGGCGATGATGAGCATCTAATCGACAGCGGCA
>UEXM01002847.1_pt1 | contig 11776 bp, 30 predicted proteins | sample 1796661 | NCBI WGS metagenome assembly UEXM01 (sample SAMEA4772469, study PRJEB27181) | metagenome
TGCTCTTTCCAAGCATCAAGGAGGCTCCGCAATTGTTCAAGTTCTTCCTGATCTTTCGCCTCTTTTTCTTTTTTGAGGGTCTCGCGATAAGCGCAAAGGCTAACAAGTTCGCCCATGATCACCTCTTAGAAGGGGAGTTCGTTACGATCGCGGAGCGCACGCTTGAAGATTTCGGGAAGCATCACGGTATCGGCTACACGCCTTGCCAAACCGACATGGCGGGAAGTGGTGACCGAGTAGAAACCTCCACCACCAGAGGTGAAGTTACCCACGACGATACCAGCAGGGGTGTTCTGGGCGATCATGAGGTCATAGCTATACAGCGACACCCCATCGGTCCAGAGACGACCCGCACGGGCACGCTCGCCACGGGAAAAGGCACGGACAACAGCATCATTTCGCATCATTGAAATACTCCAAGAGTATAGAGGATTAGGAAGCCGAGAGCACTCCAACAGAGGAGGTCGGCAGTGGCGGCAAGCACCAGGGTTCGGGTTCGGGTCATTCGTTCTCTCTCTCACACCTATAATGTATCACGTTTGTGGGATTTGTCCAGTCACGAAATGTCACAGCCTGAGACAAGTTCCCACCGGTCAGCGCGATCAAGGAGATAGCGGAGATCCTTGGTTCCACCCTTGTTCACGGGTTTGATGAACTCAACCCCGAAGGCGCCCCAATCGCCATCCCACATAGTATGGACGGTCACCAGACCAGTAGCGGCAAAGGCTTTGTGACGGACCAGGCAGCCGATGGTGATTCGCTTAGACATTCTCTCTCCTTCTTACTTCTATAATGTATCACGCCCAGCGGTTTTGTCCAGTCACGAAATGTCACAGGATGAGACAAGTTTCCAGCAGATAGCACGATCACGGTAAGTCTCCATCGTGCCTGTACCCTGGCTGGGCAGCAGATTAACGGGCTTCAAGAATCTCACGGTGATAACGGGGTGTGCGCTATCAAAGCCCCGAAGCCCGGTCACAAAGCCGATACCGCCAGAGATCCGATGGTGGCGAACAAGATCGCCAATTTCAATACGCTTGGACATCTTCTTACCTCTGGGAGTGACGGGACGCATTATCAGTATTACAAGCGAGACAGCGCCCCTGATCGTGCTCTTTCTCGGCGTTACAGGTTACACAATAGGTCCAGTGGTAGCCCTCATCGTTCGCACCCGCGTCGGGGTGCTCGTGGGGGTCATACCGATGGCGGGCGCGGTAGATGTAGTGTAGGGGGCGTCTGCGTCGGCTCATCGTTGTTGTTCCTTCTTTGTCTTACTCTGGTAATGTATCACGCCCAGAGCATTTGTCAAGTCACCAAATGTCACAGCCACGCATAGTTGAGATCGAGCCACGCTGCGAAGGAATAAGAGATATAAAGCCCCGAAAACAGAAAAATGGCACAAAGGCCGTCAATAATCTTTTCTTTCTTTGTCATTCTCGAACCTTTTTTCGGCAAGCGCGGCGGTTAGCCTCTTTCTTGCGATCTTTGTGGCGACCAGCGCCGGAAGTCTGAAAAGCAGCCACGGCGACAAGGTTTCGCCTTTTGGGGATCCTAACCTTTTTGCGTTTTGCCATGGCTGCGCTCCAAAGTTGTAAATAGTGGGCTATTCGGTGTTTCTGGGGTCAGAGACCAAACCTTCTTGAATGAGGTATGTTGCTGTCCTACCGAAAAAACCTTGCAAAGACCACGCCAGCCCAGAATTTACCAAAAACTGCCAAGCGGTGATTTGTTCATCATAATGAGCAGGCTGTGCGCCTTCTGCGATCATTACTGCTTCGTAAGGGGTCATCTGGATTGTTGTCATTTTACATTATCTCCGCATAAGTTCTAACAATTGCTATGACATAACACGCCATAAAGCCAAAAACACAGGTAACGATTACCTTTATTTGAAATTCTCGGTCTTCCATCACGCTTCTGCTGGGTCCAACTGCGAGCAGTAGGCTTGAAGCAGCAGATCCACATTTTGGGGGAGCATCTCGGTGCTCGCTTGGGTTGAAAGAGCAGCAATCAGGCGATCAGTGCTCAGGGTCACGGCGTCCATCGTGGTTGGCTCGGTCATTCTCTTTCTCCTTCTTACTTCTATAATGTATCACGCTGAGGGCATTTGTCAAGTCACAGAATGTCTCAGAATCCGACCTTCCTGGCTTCGGGCTCGTCATCACCAGGGAGCCCCTTGGCGGCGGGGACGCCTCGTGTCGGGACAGCAGCGAAGACCACGCCTTTCTGTTGGTCTTGGGGAGCCGCCAGCCGATAGGCGACCGCTTGGGCGGACAGCACCAGAATATCTCGGAGGATTGTGCGGGTCATTGTCATCGTTGTTCTCCTTCGTTCTCTGATAATGTATCACGCTGGGAGCACTTGTCAAGTCACTAAATGTCACGCTGAAGAGATCACCCGGAAGCGAGAGGGGACATAGCCCCCAACGATCTTACCGGTGCTGATCCACATTACCTCGACAAGAATGCCATCACGAAGAGGTGCAACATGGGGAAATCGGGTCATTTCTGTAATAATAGCCAAGCTGCCTTTTGCTGACTTTACCAGATCACCAGCCTTCATTTTGCATCTTTCCAGTCGTTCGGGTAATTTTCCCAATCTCGCTGGTTGGCGTTTGGGTAAACATTGGGGGTTCCACAGGGAACGGTCCTTAGTGCCGAAAGCAAATCTTTGCTACATTCTCGGTGAATAGTCAAAAAATCTTTGTCGTCGATCGCGTTGGACGCCTCAAGCCAAAGATCCAGAACCTCCTGTGCGGTGTCGGCGTTTTTGATCTTTCTGATGTAGTCTGCGGGTGTCAAAATTCCCCCTTTTTGAGGCTCTTAAACCATTGGTATTTATCAAAATCGCCGTCTTGCAGACGAATGGGCTTGATGTCTGGTGCGCGGAGTGCCCTGGTTAGGCGCTCTTGGACCTGCTTGTGTACCTCGATCAGCATCCATTCGCCATCCCTGCCATAGTGGGAAAGATGGTGTCCTCCATAAATCCACATGGCGAGCGTTTCCCTGTCGCCAGCGGCGCCTATCACAGCGATCATATTTTCAGCAATGTATGATACTTCATCTGCGGACATTCCCTCTCCTTACTCCTGTAATGTAACCGACCGGGGCGACCTTCGCCACCCCGATCCTGTCACCAGATGTCTTACTTGCGGTCAATCGCCACAACCACCTCTTTAGTGGTAAAGTAGGGGTTTCGGGCATACTCGCTGGTTGACATCCACATACGCTGGCACTTGCTGGCGATGGGCTTGGGTGCCATCAAGTCGGTTAGAATGATGTGTCCGTCAAACTTGCCCTTATTCACATACTTGGTAGGAGCATTGAAGCAAGTTCCGCCACAGAGCACTCTTTCTGCTTTGCGGCGCTCGCCCTTCTTCCATACATAAACCTTATCTTCAGCAACTTCGGTATCAAATGGGATCACGGTGAACTCGGCAAACTGAGCGAGGTTATCCAACTCAGAGTAAAAGGCCGCAAGCATACCATCATCCACACTTCCAGACTGGTCAATGGAAATAGCGATCTTTGCCTGTCGCCGCACCCGCTTACCAGGATGAACCTTCGGGAACCGCTTGTTGAGCCTTCGGGGCGTGCTTCGCTTGTCAGCACGCTGGGAGGTGCGGACAAAATAGCGCAACATCTTCTTCCAATCAACTTTTGTAGTCAAACGCTCACGGATCATCTTTTTCATACTTTGGGAGACAGAGCCCCAACTACCAGCCTTGTCGGCTTCCTCGGCTGCCTTTTTCATAGCCTCTTTGAGGCGCTCACCAGCAATCTGCTTTGCTTGTCCAGAGCCCTCGGTTTCCTGACCAAAACCATCGTGATCATCAAAAGAGTCAACATCACCGAAAGGATCGGGTTCTCCGTTCTGCTTTGCCTCTTCTTGCATCTTTTCAAGAGCAGCCAAATACCACTCATAAGTGTTGCCAGCCGGCAAATCTTTGAACTTTCCCTCGCCTGGTAGACAACCTTTCATCGGTTCGCCACCTTCAACAAGGATAGGTCCAGGGTCCGCCTCGCAGGGCAGTTTACCCGCCATCTCTGGCAGACCATTGATCGCAAGGTCCATAGCGATATTATCGATCTGGCGGATACCATCGGAGGGCTTCCGGGTTGTGACATGCTCCAAGATAATATGATAGAATTCGTGCATCAAGACACCGGCTTTGTGCTCGTCGGTCAAAGCCCCCATAAACTCTGGGTTGTAGAAAAGCTCAAACTGTGCGGAGTCTGGATTAACACGAACGCCAGCCGTTGGGATGCTCGTAGTTTTAACCTTGTCAATGCGGCGGGACAGCGCAGCAAAGAAGGGTTCACGCATGAGCAGGCGTGCGGTGTGGATGTTGAGATCAAAATGTTTCTTGGTCATACTCTCTCTCCTTACTCCTGTAATGTAACTCGCCCAGCCCTGGTTGTCAAGGCTGGACGGCTACGATCTTTGTCAACGAATGTCATCGAAATAGGGATCGTCCGGTAAGAAAAACTCAACTTTTAGGGCTGTATCTACTTTCCAACGTTGTCTGCCGGTTGGAGATACTACCAGAAACTTTTTGCGTTTACTGGCGCCTGGTGGATTTGGCGTTCCATAGCCTACTCTTCTGTATTTTGCTACTTCCAGAACGATGAATGATTTTTTTGTTTTTCTCTCGACGACAAGATCACCAACTTTGAGTTTGCTTGTTCTACCCATGACGCCTCACAGCATCAAAGGCGAACTTTCGCATCATCAGGGACTTTGTGAATTTTACTTCGTAGAAGGTGATCCCTTTACCTCCTGTGATTTCAACAATGACCCCAAAACCATGACGGCGCATAAAGGCGGGGTTAGTGGCTCCAGTAGGAACCACCAGATCCCCCACCTCAAGGGCTTTTGTCACTTTACGAACCGCGCAAGATAGTGACCATGTGTTCACTAACGCGGGTTCCATTGGCAGCGGTTGCCTTGTGGAGACGAACAGCGTTCATACCCTCTTCATCCTCACTATCACCGATGACGCTCCACAGCTTCATACAAATTTCACTCGGCATCGTCACAAACCAAGTCGCAAGGTTGGTAAGTTGGTCGTCAACCAGTGCTACTTTGAAAGTTCCGGCGTGCTCCATCTTTTCAACCATTGCGGCGTGGTCGTTAATGCCCCACTTTTCGATCTTATCGAAAGCTCCATCATCCAGCAGGTCTTCAATACTGACCTGATATTCATACTTCTGAACAAAGTCGCGAAGGGCAACAGCACCTTCAAAGCCAACAAAGCCGGTCGCGAGGTTGAGCAGAAGATCGCGATCTCCGTCTTCTGCGAACAAAGCGAGCGGAGCTACAGTGTTAGCAAAGCGGACCCAAGACCGACGAGAAGGGTAAACCTTGTTAGGCTCGTAATCGTCGGTGTGTTCAAGGTGCTGACGGTTGGTGTTGATGAAGTCCCAAAGCACGCTATCAACCTTGCCAGTTGCCCAGCCCAGCCAATCTTCTGGGGAAGGCTCCACATCAAAGACGGTCCAGCGATCAAGCTCGGCAGGGTCCATCTCACCCACCTGATACTGACTGCCGTGTTCTCCACCATTGACGGCAGCGACGATCAGAGTCTCGGGGTGCAAGTGCCAGCCGTTGATCTTGCGGCTATCGGTCAGTTCAAAGAGTCCCTGACGGACTTCCATCGTAGCACGATCAACCTCGTCCAAGAATAGGACGACGGGTTCAGTGCAAGCGGTCACCAGCCAGTCTGGGGCGTTCCAAGTGGTTGCCTTGCGACCATCGGAGAGATCGGCAGTGTCGGGAAGACCCAGCAAATCGCCTTCGGTCATCTGGGAAGCACGGCGCTCCACAACGGGCAGGTTTCGATCCTTGGCGATCTGATAGACAACCTCGGACTTACCGACTCCGTGACGACCTCTGACAAGGACGGGCAAGCGAGCATCAAGGATTGAGGGGACGGTGGACAGGAAGGTCTGAAAATCAAATGCCACGGTGGTTCTCTCTCGTCTTTTGTCGTTGTTCGGTGAGTGGGACCACCCCTCTCACCCCTATAATGTAACTACTTCGCTCAGGCTTGTCAAGCAGTTTTTTTATTTATTTGTTCTCGGAGGGAGCGACCATCGCCCCTCTCACTCCTATAATGTATCACGCTCGGCGGTTTTGTCAAGCGAGATCCTGTCACGAGATGTCACCTTCCGAGATAACATCAAAATACTTATAGGGAAGTTTGTTTCGTCGTCCGCCATTTATACCAAAATAGAAGACATCAACACCTGATACTTTCCAAACTTTTAGAACAATGGCTTTCATAAAAATGGAGCGATCCCATACCATATCACCTACTTTCACTGATCACCTCGATCATCCATAGCCACAAATCTGTCTCCTTTCCCGTGCTCCAAACGATTTTGGCAAGGGTTCGTTGATTATTTAGTTGAATGACGATTCCTTTTCTTAGCGATACTCCATCAATTTTGGCGGGGGATACAGTTTTTACAAGATCGCCAACTTTCATTCTACTTGCTCCAAATAGCGAAAGAAGCTAATGTCAACACAACGCTCCTGTCCGCCAACAAGGAAAAAAGCGTTAAGGAGCGGAGACTTTGTGGAAATACCTGGTGGGCTCGCCCATCTGACCAGAAGATAGTATTTGCCACTTTTCCAAACCGCATCACTAATGGAGGCGCGGGCAGGTGGCGCCTTGTAGCGATAAAGTCCGCCTGCTGGGTGGAGTTTGGCGAACATTTGATAGCCGCTGCCCATCGTGGCTCTCCTTCTTACTTCTGTAATGTAACCGATCTCGCCAAGAGCGCAAGTCACGAAATGTCACGCCTACGGAAAGCCGAGAACAGAACGGCGCCAGCGAAGACACCCCAACCAATAGTGTAAAAAGAGAACAAGAGTGCTTTATTGAACTTTTTACGCATCGGTGGTTTCAAAATCTGCGAGTGCTTCTGCTCTCAAACTTTCATAGGAATATTGTTTTGCCCTCTTTTCCATACGAGACAAATCGTAGTGGTCAGCGGGCGCAGCCTCAAAATCTTCAATATGTTGATCGTGGATTTGGAACTCGTATTGTCTCTGATCGTTTCGTTTGGTTCCAGTTCTTGTAAAGAGTGCTCGGGCACGCTCTTCGGATTTGGAAAGTTCTCGCGCAACCCAAGCATCAATGTCAAATTCTACTTTTGACGGCGAAACAACATAAGGGGCCCAAGTTGAATTCTTTTGATAATCTGGGTGCTTAACATATTTGCGAATATCGACAGATAGGGTGCGCCCTTCGGTGCCGAAAGGAGATGTTTTGCCCGTAATGTATAGCTTTCGAGACAAGTTTGGGAGAACAACGAAATCTGTAACAATGAAGTGTGATACTTCGCTTTTTTTCACCGGGTAATAGGAGGTCGACATTTGACCAAACATAGAGCCCAAGCCTACGGGTGTCCTATGGAGCCACTCAGCAGCCACCAAGATCCGATCTTGGTAGTTTTTAATAGCAAAAGCGATGTCACCTTGCAAAATTTCACACTTTCGGCGGGTGTGCCCTTGCTTTTGGCAATAGCCACAGCGGGTCGCAGATAGTGTCCTCTTTGTGGGCTTCACACGCTCTTGGTAGCGTTGCTTGGTGTACCCGCAGTCGGGGCGGCGCTCCACTGCCTTAGCATACGCCTCGGTCTTTGCCTTACAGGTTCTCTGGTTGTGCCCCTCTTCGTAGCACCATCGACATCGCATGTTCTCTCCTTCTTACTCTTATAATGTATCACGATCAGGAGATTTGTCCAGTCACGAAATGTCACACATCCATAGACGGATGATAGACGGGGTGATCACCGGGAACGATTGCGACAACGAGGTGTGGGGTCTGTCCCTGGGCGACCTCAAAAGCAACACTTTTGCTGTGAGAGCCGACAAAAGAGAAAGAATGGCTGAAGTCACCTTCATCATTTACAACAATAACTGTCCATTTCATTTCTTCTCCTTTTTCTTAATCTTGCGAGGTTTTGGGTCATTTTGGGGCTTGTCTTCCTTCTTGGGAATAAAGATAATAGGCACGATAGGTGTGACCCTCATTTCTTTGCCTTCTTCGGCTTCGGCTTCTTTTTGAGAAAACGCTCCTCGCACCAAAAGGTCTTAATAGAGCCAAATGGGAGCACTTTATATCTCTTTGAGCCTTTGGCGGCGGACTTGATAGTATCGCTAACTTCAATAATGATCCCACCACGCCTCTGGAAACCTTTTCGCTCTTCCAAGGTTGATAGTCTGTCTCCCTCTGCCTCCATCATACAAGAATTGTGTCCATAGCCAATAGTAAACTTACTATTTGGAATGATCTGGTCTTCGATTGTAAAGCGTGGTGTGCGTTCAAGTTCCGCCATCACCTTTTTCGCATACTTGTTGTTGATCATTCTTAGATACTTGGTGCGATTCGGAATCTTGTCACTAAGAACATCTCTTACTATGTCGCCATAGTATCCAGCAGCCTGCGCTTTATAGTAGTTTGCGACTTTGACCGCTTGTTTGTGATGGTGCATTTTGTATTCATTAGCCCAATTTTCCACCTTTTGGACTTCTTCACGAGAGTTCTCAGAAAGGATCTTATAACATACCTCCTTCTGTCTCTCGGTCAAACTGCGCCCCTTGTCGATCTGCTCACGGATCGAGTCCGAGAAACCTGCTGCCCATTGCGAGCAGGTTGGAAGCGCCTTGATCAGGGCGAAGCGGTCGTAAATCTGTTGATCGGTCAGGTTCATCATCTCTCCCTTACTTCTGTAATGTATCCCGGTGATCGTGTTCTGTCAAGAGCCATTCGTATCTTTCTCGGATACAAGCTCCCACGCCGACGCATCCCACCATTCAATGTGCCCCATTCTTTCTGTTGATAGTTCTGCGATCTTAACGTGTTTTTCAATTATTTCAAGAACAATCCCAGGGTAGTATTTGGATGGAAACCTGGTGGACGAAGCCCATTTCACCAAATCACCGACTTTCACTGATCACCTCAAGGTAAAGCCCATTGTCGAAATAGTTATACACATCTTCGACCACGCCATCGTCAAGCCATTTTACCAATGTCTCCGATCCATCAGCGAAAATGACGAGAGCAAGATACCCATCGAATTTCACCAAATCACCGACTTTCATTTAGAACCTCCAAGTATTCTTGGTTGATGGTTCTGTTTTTCCATTTTGGAGCATTTACAAAAAATACAATCGCGTAAGTGCTCCAAATGTCGGTCAAGGTCTTAATAACAACCCCTTTCATCCCAGCAACATCGCCAGTGGAAGTGTATTTTACCAAGTCACCGACTTTCATAGCACAACTCCAAACATCTCGACAAAAACGGTCAACAGTCCTACGATTGGGATCCCAACAAACACAAAAGCAAAAACAGCAATACAATCACCGACTTTCATTATTCTTCCTCAATAGGTGTAATGTGTTGCCAAATGTTTGGATAGGCGCGCACCTTTTTACCACGATACATTACCCAGCGTCCGGTGCTGTTCCCGCTGGCGCGTCCAAGATAGACAAGATGAGAAAATGGTCTAACCTTCGCTCTACCTTCAAAAGCGCCGTGGCCCAAATGTATGTCCAAATATCCGTGACGCAGGGTCACATGGGTTTTCCTATCAGAACGAATCTTGTAAAGTTCTCCGACTTTCAAATCTGCTACTCTCAAAGTGCCTCCGAAATAAGTTGATAATCACGATGAACGCGATGAAAAACTGATTTTATTTTCTTACCAGTTCTGAGGTTTGCGATTACATAGGCGTTCTCGCCACTTGGAATAATACTCGGATGAGCACATCGCCCAAGAATGATCCAAGGATCAAAGCCCATGAACGGCTGGTTGATGAGCGTTCCATTCTTGTAGAGCCTCACTATCACCTCTCACCAATAATGTATCACGCTCGGCGGTTTTGTCAAGCGGGATCCTGTCACAGAATGTCACAGACGGATGGCTCTGACCTTGACACCTTTGTCGTGAACCTTCTTTTTGATCATTGCTTGTTCTCTGGCTGAAATGGGTATCGTGCTGTCAAAGTCAGAAATGATGATAAGTTTTTGCCCAGGCTTCATCTTATCAAGAATTGACCAGTATGCGAACCATATCTCCGTTTTTCCAAAAGGCACGATGGTTTTTAGATTTTGGTATCTCGGGATGTAGCCCGTGTTTGAGACATACACTCGGGAGCCCTTTGGTCTCCAATAAGCAATAGCGTCCGTGTATAGTTTCCACTTTCCAGACATAGAGCCAGAGCCGTCAAGGAGGTAAAAATCCGCTATTATTTTTGGAGGTAGGACAAGTCTCTTGTTTTTTTTCTTTATAGCCAAGGACACTTTGCGTCCATTAGAGGTATGCTTATGGGTCACCTCTCCAACCCATTTGAGTATTATTGTAGTCCCTGCCCTCTTTGATCTTACATAATGGAAGACCTCATTTGCTCTTTTCTGTGAGAGCTTTATGTTGTATCTATGGGATCCACAAGCGTCGGTGTATCCTGTCACATAGAATGTTTTTTGAGCAGGGTATTTTGATAGGAACTTATCTATTTTGTTTTTTCTGGTCTCGGATAGTTCCCATTCATTTTCGTCGTAATGAACCGAGGTTGAGAGAATGTCGGTTATTGTCTTGTGTTTTAGGGTTGGCTTTTTAGTGGAGGCTTCGGCTATGCAACCTTGCATAGAGCAGCGATCCTGAGAGTTTGCGACCTCCCACCAAGTTGGCTGAAATGTAAGTGACGCCATTAGTAGGAGGGTTGAGAACATACACTAAATAGGTTGTCCACCTATCAATGGGGGGATCTCACCAGATACGCGACCTCCGTGCCCTGCGATCATCTTGCGAACAATGTGAGCCGGCACATAACCATAAACAGAGTCAGTTGGGTTTTCAGGATCTTCTGCAAATCCCAGAATAAAAATGCAAGGTCGGTTTGGAAAGCCAAGTTCTACGCGCTCGTAGACCTCGGCATTATCCATTCTTGGAATACTATAATTATGATCTCCTGCCTGAATAGAAACAGAGAACCCATCAGCACAAATAACCCTTTTGTATGCTTTACGCATTAGACACCTCTTTTCCGCTCGTCTCCGAAAGAATGACAATGTGGGAGCGGTAGTTTGGTTCATTCCAAGTCTTTCCCTTGTGAGACCACCAAATGACAGGATCATCGTCAACATCAAACTCTACGATGATGCCGTGCGTTCGTCGGTGGTGCCCCCTGGTAGGATGTTTCACCCTCACATAATCGCCGACTTTCATTCTTCGTTCTCCTAAAAAGTGGGTCAACTGGGGCTCGAACCCAGGACCTGCGGGTTAAAAGCCCGATGCTCTACCAACTGAGCTATTGACCCATAAAGTTTTATTTATTTTTACCTGCGAATGTCTCGGTCTGCGAATGGCAGTTCGGACAAAGAATTCTTAAATTCTCTAACCTGTTATCAGTTCTAACGCCGTTAATATGATCTAATTGTAGGGAGATCGTTTTTCCATTCCAATCTTTTATTCCACATTCGTAACACTCATTCTTTAAGAGTTCCTCTTTCCAGAGTCTATGCTTGAGATGATGTGTGCTCGTGTAAGTTGAGTTTTCTACAAGAATATCTTTGGTTTGCCTCTTTGAGGGGCTTTTATAGCGTTCCCCTTTGTTCCAGCCTTTTCCAGTGAAGTGTTCTGTGCTCACATCAAGCCTAAGACTTAGCCCCTTCATCGAAACATAGTTTCCTCCTGTGGGATTAAGGTTGAGTTTTCTTAAAACCTGCCTCCACGAAAGGCTACTTTCAACTGCGGCTATAAAT
>UEXM01002848.1_pt1 | contig 11773 bp, 26 predicted proteins | sample 1796661 | NCBI WGS metagenome assembly UEXM01 (sample SAMEA4772469, study PRJEB27181) | metagenome
TCGCCTTAGTGTACGGGTGACACTAACCCCTACCCTAACTCATTGATTGTCAGACAGTTACGTAACTCGTTGATTTTCAGGCAGTTAGTAACTCACTGATTTTCAGACAGTTACGTAAACCGCTGAGAACCAGCACTTTAGCAATTTAACGAAATTTATGCGATTTTTTTTTGTATTGTCAACTTTCTTTTGTATACGTGAACACTTTATCATTTTAGCAAATGTTGAAATGTTAAACATTGCTAATGGCGTCGAACGTGTTGTTTTTTTTTGTATACGCGACGAAAATCGCAATTGTTAATAACTTCGCGAAGTATGTTGATAAAGTTTGCGCCATTCGTTTGCTATTGTCAGAAATGCGATAGGGGCCATTTTTAGCCGTTTTAAGCCGTTTTGATAGTGTTTTGATAGCCTAGCACCTGAATTGAAATATCTTGCAACCTGAGCAAATTTGCATTTTTTTCGTGTCCATTGGACACGTTTTAGGCCGTTTTCAGGTGTTGGTTAAAATTATACGTGAATTCGTCGATGAAATATGGCAATTCGACCCCCCATTTTCAACTCTCTGTCGTTGTTATACCAGTTTTTTGAATTTTTTTTTGGTTTTAAATTATTGTTGTCCGTATCTTTGTGGGGTGCAACGGCACAACGATTTTAGTCTTTTGAAATATCGGATGCTTTGGGGCCTTGTAAGGCACGGCCCCGAATCCCTCGACAAATTCGCCCCTGTTACCTGGTAACGCTCATTATAAAGGCTTTGAGCACCTTACACCGGATGCAGGGGGAAAACCCGCGATAACCGCGGTTCAATTGTCCCTGTAGCCAATGCGGCCATAAGCCTGAGACAGGCCCCTGTGAATGTAGACTGCACACAAATTGAACCAGCCCACCGGAGACCCGCGAAACGAATTTGAGAAATTGAGCACCACAGACGAGGCCTCCACACAAAGTGAACACTAAAACACCGGAGGCCTTAGCGGATACGCTCCTCAAACGTGTCAGCCGTGAAAATTGAAGTAACGGTTGGACGGAGCGGATAACCTTTAGGCCACCGGACCAGAGCCGGAATGCCGGACGCATTGCGCCCCTAATAGCACGGGGGCCCGCGTCCACTTATCCGAGGCCCGAGGAAAAGTTATCAACAATTCGGCAAAAGTTATCAACAATTTGTCGTTTTTTCACTTTTGGCTTCCTTTTGCGTTCGATGCGCATGGCCTCACAAAATAGAAGTTTTTTTACATTAATCCATAAAAAATATAAACATGGAAAATTTAGTTACCCTCGAAATCGTGCAATACCTAGACGGGTTGCAAGTTACCAACGTGAAATTGACCGCGTCACCGAGAAAGGCGGTTACCGATCGGACCGCGTGCAATATTGCCGCGAATCGGCTTTCAAAGCTTATCAACGTCATTCGTTTCTCGAAAAGGAACGGGGCAAAAATAGGCTATAAAATGAATGCAGTCACGTACTGCAGAGTTTGGAATAATGGCGAACTAGTCATAGACACCCGTAGTGCATCGGATACCTTCGAGGAATTCGGACTACCTGCATCGTTCACCTTCCGAGGTGTAACGGGTTGCGAAAAGAAACGAGCGAATGTAGTCGCTGCCTTTGACGTAATGGCTGAATTGACAGCCGAATAATAACATGAACAACAACGAGTATATATAGACACCAAGAACCAAGAAGCAAGAAGCAAAATCAAGAATCCAAGAATCAAAATGCAAGACGTACTTACCTCCTTTATCCTGTTCTCCACCTTCGCCATTGTTGTCGCAGTGTGGGAACTTGTAGAATATGCAATCAAATCAATCTTCAAATCCAAGAAATAATGAAGAAGTATCGAAGAAAGACTTACTATAATGGCTACTTGCCAAGAGTTGCGTACCACATCGCAGTAACACAGAATTCAGACAAGATCCTGTTCTTCCTCGACCGACAGGTCAAGCAGTACGGAGAACTGACGCAGAATCAGTTGCAGTTCGTGTTCGACGAATGCGTGAACAAGAAAGGTTTAAACGTTCGTCCATCGACGGCAATCTATGTACTGACTCAAGCAGTCGAGAGACTCAAAGAGATACAAGAATCGTAAAACAACAAAAGCAACTACATCAAACACCTTGCTGAGATGTAGCCAAGATTACAAGTAAGGTTGTCCGATACCTTGTGGACACTACGAATCAAGGTAGGGGAGAGCAAGTAGGTGCAAGATGCTTACTCTCCCCGTTTTTCATTAAGTGTAACCCCAAACCCCAAGATATATGCAGTTACTCACACAGAATTCAAAGATTAAAGACACAGGCAAGAAGCATGGTGTTCGACTGTTCAACTTCACAATACCTGCCTTTCAAGACCCTGAATCAGGAAAGCGTACCTGCCCATTCGCAGGCAGTTGTGCCAAGATTTGTTATGCACGCAAAGGCTTCTATGCCTTCGGTAATGTCAAGAGCGCTCATGCCAAGCGATATTACGCAACCAAGAGTGAAGACTTTGTTGACCAAATGCTTGCAGAAATCAAGAAGCGCAAGGTTGACGTTGTGAGAATCCATGACGCAGGAGACTATTACTCACGTGTTTATCGTGACAAGTGGTTACATATCATGCAAGAACTTCCAAACGTTCGCTTCTATTCTTACACCAAGAGTCACACTTTGTTTGACGAGGTTGCATTACCAAGCAACTTCGACCTCATCAAAAGTGAAGGCGGCACAATGGATCACCTTATTACGGACGGTGACCGTCACTCAAGAATCTTCAATACAGAACAAGACCTGCAAGATGCAGGCTACCATGACGCTAGCCATGATGACTTAGCGGCTACCAAGTGGTTCAACCCCAACCCAAGAATCGGACTAGTCATCCACTAATACCAAGAACAATGTCAAAGATGAAAGAACGACAAATCACAATCAAGCAAGCGGCTCAAGAGTTAACGCTTCAAGGCTTCAAACCCAGTGTGTCAGGCTTCAATATCAGCCTTCGGGTATGGAACGAAGAACTTACAGATGCATACGAAATCGAAATGTCACAACCTCACATCGAGTGGCTTGCAAGTCAATACAGCAAGCGACTGAGCGATGCGAACCAAGCAATGAAAACACAACACGGAATCAACGACTAGAAACCATGAGCGACAAGAACTTTACCCTCAAGAAACCAAGGAAGTACTACATCATAAAAGTAGACAGCACTCTAGGAAGCAGAGTGTTTTACATAACGAAACTCAAGATGAGTTACATAAAATTCTACTTCGAAGTAGGACAATTCATTCAGAAAGCACACATCAAGTCAATCAAGTACATCGGAACATACTTAATCAAAGACCATTGGAACAGGGATACCGAAGAGATATTCGAGAACTCCAAGCGAGTCTTTCCTCAAGAACTCATCGAAGCATTCAACAACGACAAATAGAAACCATGTATCAAATATTAAGCAAGAGCAACCAAAGCATCATCAAGGGGTGGGGAACAATACACTTCGAAGGAACACTCGAAGAATGTAAGAAAACACTGCGAAGAATCAAGTACATATACAAGAACACTTCAGACGAATTTAAAATCATAAAGAAATAACGATTAATAACAGAAATCATGACAGGAACAATTACATTCGAACTCAACTTTGAAGTTGACAACGATTGGGAGGATGCCCAAGAAACAATCCAACACATCAAGAACATCGTCCGCGACCAAATGATGCACCTCGATTACAAGAACAAGCTCGGACCGGGTGTGTCCTTCGACGCACTATACGAGGATTGGCACGATCTAACCTTCAAGACCTCTCAAGACAGGTACGAAGACCACTTAATGAATACAGACCCTAAATTCTAAGAACCATGAAAGAACTACAGCAGAAAGAATACCTCTTCACCTTCGCAGAAGGAGGATGGAATACAGTGTGGGCAAAGACGAAGCGAAGCGCAGTCAAGAAAGCTATCAAGAAGTACGAATACACCGACAAGCTAAACCCTATTGTTGACAGCGTTAGGTTAGCAAACAAGGAAGTACTGGAATCAGCAATGTCAACCTTTTACTAAACCCCAAGACAATGAAGAAAGAAAACATAGAGCACTTAGAATGGTATGACGGAGGAGACGGAGTCACCCACGAGTTTTACCGTGACCCTTGGTCTCGCAAGATTTATCGAGTAGAAATTGAGATAGTTCGAGACTGGGACAGCGCAGAAGAAGTAGACAGAGTAGTTCACACATAAACCCCAAGACAATGAAATACCCAAGACAATGTGACGTAACCCAAGAAGGAATGACCGAAGGATGGGTGTGGTGTGGAGGCACGTTCTACACAAAGTATCTAAAAGACACTGTTCATCAACTAAGAACATACGACAGAGACGCTGTCTTAGAAATGGCAAACCAAGCGGAGAACGCGGAATATCTCGAATGCCCTTGGGAAAGCGAAGAGTTCTTCTCTGCTCTCAAGAGGGCTAACAACAATGAAGAAAGCGACCAAGAGTTGCTAACGATTGCATGGCAGATGGACTATCTGTATTATACAGAATGGGACGAGAATGATACTGAAGACCTACAATACGACGACGGAAAATAACCACAAAACACATAAACCCCAAGACAATGTATAAAGTAAGATTCCACCTCGCACAAGGCGAGAACTTCATGAAGTGGCAAATCAGATCCCGTGTCAACGACGGCACAGGAACAAGAGATGTCATTGAGTACCACGACCCTGAAGAGGTCACGCTACTGATGAGCAAGTGCAAACTCAGGAACCAAGCATCTACAGCCAAGAAGATCAACGAAGGAGCAAACAAGACGGTCTGTGCATGGATTGACTGCGAGAACGTAAGAGTGCTGAGCAGGAAGATACCTCAGACCCACATCGACGACTTCGTTCGCTTCAACCCAAGAATCAAACCATATTGGATGGGACGCAACGAGAGCGACAACCTAGACAACCAAGAGATAGAAACCCTATGGACAGACGGACGTAACATTTTAACAACTGATATTTGCGAGTAAGAACAAAGAACACTAACATTGTAAAAACAAAGAACACATGACTAAGAAAGAATTGATTGACTTTATGTCAGGATACCCCGATGATGCACTCGTAGTGATCGAGGTGCATGACACCACGCTCCACGAAGACCTCTATGACTTTACGTTCGACGAAGTATCATGGACTCGAACATTCCCCAACGGAACACAAACAGAAATGCACGAACTGCGCTTATGCCCTTTAAACCACAACGAGAAATGAATAACAAGCAAAAACCCACCCTCTCTAAAACCGAGAGAGAAAACTTACAGCGGACAACCTTTCGAAGGATGGGATACTCTTGCGGACAAGCAGGAAAAATGTCTATGCCACACCGACGATACTCACGAACATCACGACTATGACAGACTACGACAAAAACCGAGCAGAGGAAGAGTTGCAAAACAGGATCTCAGTAAGTTCAATCGAGTACGAAGCATCGAACGCTTGCTTCTCTGCATTTGAGTCAGAGTTCACAGCAGCGATGGCTGACGTGCAAGACCAAGAAGAGCGAGAGTACCTGTACTCAAGAATGAGCGACATCAGAACAGAAATCTTTAAACTACTGAACATATGAAAAACTTCTTAAAGGATTACTTAGAAATCAACGACGCAGTATACATCAAAGGGGTTGAACACAAAAGACTTTATATGATTATCGGAGTTGGTAAGATTGACGGTGAGGTGTATTACAGGTTAAAAGATTGCATCAACGGAAATAAAGAAATATATCATAACGAAGCTGTCTACAATTACGACGACTATGAATAAAAAATACCACATGAAACAAGAAATAATTGACCGCCTCGAATACAGAGAGGAAACGTATGCAGGTGAGATAGAAACATGGTACGATCCCGTGAATGGTGATTACTTCCACATACCCATCAAGGTGGTTCGAGACTGGGACAACTCAGAAGTGATTGGAAACGACAAAGGAAATGGAAACAATGACTAACGAGAAATACAACTGCGAGTTTTGCGATAAGCAAATGACGGATGAAGATTACAGCTTCTGTGATATATGTGGCGATTGCCTCGATGAACAAGACTCATGGGCATGACTAACGAAGAACTACAAGACCTATACGGACTAGAATGGATTGATTACATAGAATACCTAGAACAATGAAAGAAGCAAAAATAATTGACGACTACTACGATGCATTAAACGTTCCTATGGAGCTAGTATCAAGAAAGCACGAACACCTACAACCAAGAGTCGCTCTCATGGTTGCTATGTCAAGATACAGGACAGACACAAGGCTTGGCGACTTGTTTGGTCTTGACCGATCAAGCGTCAATCACCACAGAAACAACCACAAGAACAACATAGAAACGTGGGGAGGCTACAAAGACTACTACGACTTAGCCTCCAGCATCATTAATCAAAACCTAAAACGACGAATATGAGCAGAAAGCAAAACAAAAACTCTAAGGAGACAACAGTTAGCGTAGTCTCTTCGGGCGCAAGACAGCTTGGTAGATACCTATCACCAAGAGCGTTAAGACGAAAGGAACAAAGAGAAAACAACAAAAACACAGAACAATGAGTACAATTTCAGACTGCTGCGGAGCAGAAACCAATGAAGACATTATGATTTGTAGTCAATGCGGAGAGCATTGCGAAATAACAGAACAATGAAACTAAAGAAGATAGACTTACCAGAAAACGAGTACATACTTGTTGAAAGCACCGCGCAGGGCATTACTTATGATAAGTACAGCTCAGACAACACCTTAAAAGAACATCTTGGATACACTCTTTTCTCAGACGAAGCTTATTGGAGGGTAGATAAAGTATTTGAAAACACAGAACAATGAAACTAACAGAACGACAACTACTACACGCCATCGACATAGCCAAGATCCATGTCAAGCGTGGCGATGCACACCAGGATGAAGTGGATTACCTGGAGGCGATGCATGAGAAACATTACGGAAAGTTTGGATTGCAAAATATCAAGAACTACATTGCCCCGAATCATTCATTTATAACCCATGAGAATTGAGAAAGAACTGCTAGATAGCGTGTACTTTATGTCAAGAATGTTTGGCTTAAAAGTACCTCATCTGAAAACCATTTACAACCAACCTAAAAAATATGAAAGCAGAAATACAGGGAGTTACAATCGAGACGAATAATAACCGCGAAGGTATTTTAACAATTGTTGTGAGTAAGGCGGATGTCGTGTACTCAGTAATTAACGTATCTTTGGACAAAAGTCAAGACGATGTTTTGGAAAGTACCTGAACCCACCGACGCTCAAAGAGAGTCTATTGAGATAATCAAGAATGAGCACGCACTCACTACGAGCAACACGTTTGATGAGATCATGATCGATCGCGACATGAAGTGCAAACGAACAGAAGACAACAACCTAGAAGCCGTGCCTATTGACTACGGATTCATATTTGAGTTCCAAGAAGACATGAGTATTGTGGTTATTGTAGAAGAGATATTTGACAAAGGCTACAACCTTTTCACAGAAACACACCGCATAGACACAGACGGCACAATACACGACCTATGAGCAAACCAAACTACCCCCCGAAGGCTTGCAATAGTATCAGAGAATACTACGAACACTGCTACGAGCTATCAGAGCTTGACAAGAACTACGACATGATGCATTTCTACCAACAATTAATTAATAAGACAAATGAGCAAGGACAAACGACAAGTGGGCGGTGACCACTACAAGACAATGGAGATCCAACCGTTGGAGTATATTGTTAAGAACGACATAGGCTACCTGGAAGGCAATGTCATAAAGTACGTCAGCCGCTATCAGGCTAAGAACGGACTAGAAGACCTCAAGAAGGCGAAACATTACTTGAACATACTGATTGAACTTGAAGTAGAAAAATTAACGAAAGATGCTATACAAAACCTTGAAGAACTTGCTGACGAAACGGACACCCAAGTCACCAACTGGCTCTATTCTAATTGCACCGACTGCCCCAAGGATTATGTCGACTGTTCATGCCCACAAGACGACTGACTTCAACGAGTGGTCACAAACGTTATACTTAGAGCGAATGAAGCTACATAACCTAACACCAAGAACCTATGACAGAGGATCAAGCGACTGAGCTCAAGTTTTTAGCAGCAAGAAACAAACTAAAGATCCGGTTAGAACTAATGGCTGACTTTGTAAGCAAGTCAACTCCTGAGAGCATTGGTAAGCAGAAGTATGAGAACCTCAGAGAGGTTGCTTCGCTAGGTCTGTTACTCATCTTAGAGAACGATTGGCAAGCAAGAACGATCAGGAACTTAAGGGAAGACTTGAGTGTCGAGATGAAGAATAACAATGTGTTTCTAAAAAAGATGCTCGATGGCGAGTCCTAAGCATTGGCCGAAGCCGCCTCGTTGGAGCGAAGACTTCCCTTGTCCCACTTCAGTGACTCTTTACTTGTCAGGTTTGGCTTGCAGGCGTTACAACAAATCGTTCGTTATGCCTGAAGAACCGGACTGGAAAAAAATATGGAAAGATTATAGGATTTTAAAGAAAAATGATTAAATTTGCAAAATGAAAGACGATGAAATAAAAAGGTTCAAAGCCTTAGCCGAGAAGTACGACCTTCAGGCAACCGACTTCTGGAAGTCACCTCAAGGGTTTGTAATCATCTCCAGGCGCGGTATTGAGAAGATACAGAATGGCCTGAATGCTGTTGTGTACTTTGACACAGTGCCTGAGTTTAGTAGCCCCCAAGACAACAAGTTTGTGGTCAAGGCGATAGGACATATAGAGCAAGAAGACAAGTCGCTAACGAAGATGACCCAAACCTTTGGTGAGTCCTCACCCAAGAACACACGAGGTGGAGCCCAGGCTTACCCAATCGCCATGGCGGAAAAAAGAGCACTCTCAAGATGTATACTCAAGATGTCTGACCTCTACACTTTAAACGTTTTTGGAGAAGACGAGATTAATGAGTGACGAATACGACTGGGTAGAAGACCTGTTAAACACACCGATTGAAGGTGTACCAAATGTAAACTGGAGCACACAGACGTGGTTGCTCGCATTATTAAGAACCTCAACAATAGACCAAGATGAAGAAAGAGTAATAGAAGATGAGATCGTGGAAGGCAAATTCACTCCTGAGTCGCTAGAAGAACTGATCATTCGGCTCAAGATGAACCAACAACACTTCACGAACGTACCAAACCCCTCACAAAAGCAGATCAGATTATTTATCGAAAATTTATCAAAGAATGACAATCCCTAAAAGCGTGTCGCTATCGATCGACCTAAACAAAATCGATGACAAGTACATCACCCCTGGTAAGAACGGAGCCCGGTACCTGGACCTCAAATTAGTCAACACTCCTGACAACGAATATGGCAACGACTACTTCGTGAGCCAAGGTTTACCGAAGGCTGTTCGTGACGAGGTCAAGGCCAGTGGAGGTGAGTACCCAAGAACCCCAATCGTGGGTAACGCCAAGGCATGGCAGTGCATGGACGGCAAATCCAACGAAGGTGCTCCTGAAGCAAAGACAAACGAGCCGAAAGGCGAGGCAAACGACATGCCGTTCTGATGCCTAAGCCAGAAGCAAACTTAAACGCAAGAGCCTACGCCTACTTGTTGCTAAAGGACTTCTTAGAGGTCCTTGGCAACAGGGCGGAGTCTTGTTTGGATCTAGAATCAGACAATGCGAGTCTTCTTTGGACCATACTAGAGGACACGGTATCTGACTTTGGAAGCGACATATGTGCGACCGAACTTACTTTTCAAGAGAACGGATCGATGGACATGAGGTCTGACGTCCTGTCTTTTTTGGAAGCAGAAGAAGACGTTGTTCCTGAAGAAACATTGAACCTTACGCTTTCCGTGATCTTTGAACGCCTGTCTCTACTGGAAGGCAAAATAGACGCTATGAATGGAGAAAGTAATATCAAACATTGAAGCGATGAGCGACGACACGCGAGTGCATTTGGTTGGAGAGGACAAGAAGATCCCTCAGAAAGCCATGCCTTCGTCGTTGGCTGCGGTTATAAACTGGGCAGCTAAGGAAGCAAAGACGCCTGTGCTTATGCTAGGACAAGTCGTTCATCTGTTTAATGGGAGATATTATGAAGCAGGCAAGATGTATGACATAATGGAAGCGGCTCTTAACAGGTTGAATCTTCCTATATCGTTTGCGATTGACCCTGACGTACTAAGAGCGACTGAGAAGTCTTTGAGTGCCTGTATTGATAGGTACGGGGTAGACCTGGATATGAACCCAAGAGGACTCAACTTTAGGGACGGGCGATTAATGATATCGCAAACCACACTAGAGTTTCTTGAGGGTCATGACCACAGGTCTGTCTTCACTTACTGCCTTCCGTTTAACTACCACGGTGAACGTCAAGAATCGATCGTTTGGAAGAGGTTTATAGAACAAATCATTCCTAACGAGGAGATGAGGAGGTATGTACTTTCTTCTTTCATTAACGCCATAGCAGGAGACCCTATGCACGCACAGAGGATGTTGCTGTTGATGGGTGTCGGAGCAAGCGGTAAATCTACACTTATTGACGCAGTGGTTGCTGCAATAGGGAAACAGAATGCGTGCCGAGTGGATGACTTAAGGAACCTAACCAAGGACGAGAGCCGATACAGGATCGACTTGGCTAATCACATCCTTTGCATCTGCGGTGACGCATCAGGAAACCTTGGCAACAAGGACGTGTTGAAACAGATCGTCTCTAAGGAGGAAATAAGCGGTCGTCGTTTGTACAAGGAGGTTGAATACTTTGTTCCGAGGGCGTCTTTGATCGTGGCCTCTAACGAGATTGGTTTCACACACGCGCTTGGAGACTCAGGGATCAGCAGAAGGATTGACATCATTCAGTTTAACAACCCTGTTGAGGAGAGGAACAGAGACCCTTTTATTGGGTTGAAGTTGGCATCTCCTAACGAACAGCGAGAGATGGTATTAGACATGGTGTCTTGCTTAATTGAAATGCAAAACAACCACGGACGAATGGTGAGGCCAGACTCTTTAGCTCAAGCATTGGACGACCTGCGTTATGATGGAGACACTTTTTTGTCTTTCCTGGGTAGCGCAGGTGTTGAGATCATAAAGAAAGTCCAGGAGGATGAGCACTCTAAATGGATTCACCAATCGGATTTGTTTGGTGCGTACAATTACTTCTGCGGACTTAACGGGAACAAGTTGGGAACGATGCGAACCCTGAAAGGTAAGTGTAAGTCCCATGGCGTTTTCCAGGAGTCTGCCGGGAAGAGACAGCACAGGTTTCTTTTTAAAGTTTCCAACGACAAGGACTATAAACAAACGTTCAACCTACTGAAATGAACATACTAGAACAATTAAATAACACTAAATTTTTAGACAACAATGAGGTTGATTGGCTAACTGCCGACATACTTGGGGAGTTTGAGTGTGAACACGCAAAGTATTGCGGTGATCGGCGTTTGATTGCTTGGTTTTTACGTAACGTAGCGTACTTGCCTTACAAGCGAATTGCAGATGCCTTGAGTTACTTTCGCGCTCCCCAAGCGTACTTGGCTGACATGAAGTTCGCTTCCTGTGCCGGAATGACCTTTTCTATATCTGGAGTTGACAAACATAAGATTGACGTCATGAGAAGCGTTGCTGACAATTACTACGACTGCAAAAACAATGTCTACCTTGATAGAGTTTCTAACGAATATCTAGAGGAAGCTTTGCTTTTCGGTGCTTGCCAGACTTGCGACGTTTATGACAGGAAGTCAAATTATAACGCTGGGTTTGA
>UEXM01002849.1_pt1 | contig 11770 bp, 20 predicted proteins | sample 1796661 | NCBI WGS metagenome assembly UEXM01 (sample SAMEA4772469, study PRJEB27181) | metagenome
TCTCCTAAAAAAGGAGCTTCCGAAGAAGCTCCATTAATTAATTAAGTAGACTCTTTACCGTCGTCTTTTACATAATAGTAAATAACGCCTGTGATTGTTCCTCCAGTAGGAGCAGAACCACCGTGTCCACCTACAACTTTAATTCTTTCTGTAGCTGGTACGCCTACATCTCCTAAGTCAACACCAGCAGTGCTATCACCGCCCCAGACAGTTAGTACTGCTCCTGAGTCTGCGTCTGCCGCATCTAAATATCCATCTGTGTTAACAAAAGTTGTGCCACCATCATAGTCAGTATAACCCATATCTAATGTAGGGTTAGTTCCGCCAGTTGCGTCACCATTAAAACTAATACCTAATACTACTGCATTTTTAGGAAGAACTACTTTTCTTGTATCGGTTGCTGATACTTGAACATCCTGACCTGCTGCTACAGTTGGTACTAAATAAAATTGAGCCATCATCATCATGCCGCCACAATAAGTTTCTCTTTTATTGTCACCGCCATTTGAACGAACATTACTTGCAAAAGTTGTGTTAGCCATATTTACCTCCTCATAAAGGGTTTGCTTTTAGCGTCTTATGAGTATCTGCTAGGACAGTCGCTAAAAATTATATATTCCCTAGAAAATGGGGGGAACGTTCCCCCCATTCAATTCGTCTTATGATGTTCCTGGAGATCCATAAACACAACGTGGATCTGAGTAACCGTAGCTGTAACGCTCACGGGCTTTAAATCTTACGTTGCCTGTATCGAAATCGCCTTCCATCTTAGTAGACATGCTTAAACGTTCAAAGTGAATAAATCCACGTGGAGCGTCTGTTTTCACAAACCATGCGTTAGCATCGTTTAAGAAGTGATTAACTGTGTAACCCTGTGGAAGCATTCCCATGTTTCTCATAGCGTTAACATCGTTATCAGCAGTCCCAGGACGTAATGTAGACTCAAGAAGTCTATCAGCTACGAACTGTAAGTTGGATGGAACTATCAATTTAGTACCTTGTACGGACACTTTTAAACCACGTTCGTCAACGTAACCGCCTATGTCTATTAAAGCATTTTCAAGACTGGTTTCGTTAAGGTCAGCAGCTGTTGTAGGTCTATTAGCAAATGTACTACCAGTTACCAATGGGTGAGATGTATTAACTAAACTTACACCATCACCACCTGTTATAGTAGCTGTGAAAGCATCGTTTAATATAGTTGCACCTTTAACCTGTTTAGTGTGTGCCATACTTCTTGCTAAAGCTTTTGTATAACGAGAAGCTAGACGATCATAAAGATTATCTTCGATCGCTTCTTCTGTTATTGAGAAAGCTAATGCAATTGTTTCGTTATTATACCTTGCAGTATAAGCTTCTTGTGCATCGTCAAATGATACTGCACCACCCTCGCTTTTAACGGGTGCTGCGCCAAAACCAGATAGCATTACTTCTTCTTCGAATGCTCTTTCTGATGATTCTGTATCAAAGATTTCTGCCGCTTCGTTTTCATACCTGTTATACTCAAGACCAAAAAGGGCGTTGAGTCCAGGTTCTAGCTCTTTGGCGAGCTGTGCTCTAGATATTGCCATGTTTCAATCCTTCCTATACTCCGGTTGTTGATGGTGTACCTTGGGCTATAGAGCCGGTCGGTGCATTAAAGTGGTTATTAAGACGTACAACTAATCCAATTCCTATAGCAGTAAAATCTGCATTTGCAGGATCATCTTCAACACCTACAATACGTAAAGGAAAAGATGCGGTTGCTGCTGCTGTGCTTAAATTAGCTGTAGCTGAAGAAATACCAGTAGTTGTAGAACCACTGTTACCACTTGCCAGTTGCACATTAGCAAAAACATCAGCTCTTACTAAAGCTTCTGTTGCAGCACCAGTGTTATTACCAGTTGCTACCACAAACAGTTGATTAGGATCGTCGTACACGAAAGCCTTTACTGGGTGGTTACTATCCGCTCCAGATCCAGGCCAATAATTACTCCAGGTTGTTTTACCTGTTGTGCTAGAAACATATTCACACCCCCAAAACACACCTACTATAGAGACTGTTCCACCTGTAGCTGCTTCTAAGTCATCAATGACTCCAGCAGCTGTAGGAATAACGGGTTGTCCTCTGTATAGTACGTTTGAATTGTCATAGGCGATTCTATATTCCGTGGCACCTGTAGTATTTGCACCTTGACCAAGCATTTTTAAAGGTCTAAGTCCAAAAGCTCCATTAATATTTGCCATTATAGTATATCCTCTTCTATAATACGGTTAAAAAAATTAGTCCTCACTCTTGCGAGAACCTCCAAATGTTACACGAGTTTCTCTTTCTGGCTTATGAATAGCCATTGCAGGATGCTGAGAACGAGCTAACTCATTGTCAACAGCTGCCATTTGATCGCGGGTTCGTGCCCGATAATAGTTATCTCGCTGTTCTGCGATTTCGATAGGCAACCTGCCAAGTAATAATCCACCTACTCCTATAACTCCGGCATGTTTGCCGTCGTCTATTGTTGGAGCATCAAAATCTGGGTATTCGTCTCCTCGTACTAATTCCCAACCTTCTCGTGACATAGCTGAAACATTTTTACGATCGTCAAAACCCATAACTTCTGCTCGAATCCACCTATGAACATAACCTTCAGGTGGTTCCGGCGCTTCTAAAGCTGATGGTGGCTTCCAGGGCCCTCTGCGTGCATTCTTTTCGCGAGTTTCTTGAGCACGTGCTGTTCTCGTATTACTTTGGGGAGTTGTGTTCTCCATTTTTTCGTTTGTCATTTTCTTACTCCTTCACATATTTTGCGTATTCTTCTAACGGTACGCCCAGCTTTTTGGCTATAGCTACTTGTGAAGGCGACAACCGCACAGTTTTTCGTCCACCTTTATTGCGGGATTTGGAAGTCTCAGCGGACGCAACTTTACGACTTCCTCCGTTAGTAGCCTGGGTTCCTAACTTATGTGGAAACTCAGACGCTAATCTTTTATCGAGTTCAGCATAGTACTCTTGACTTTGTGGGTCAAACCCTTCGTCTTCAATTAAACGCCTGTGGATGCCAAATGAGGCATATGTCATAACTTCGTCATGTCCAAACCACTCGTTTTTGTTAGCCCAGGCCTCAGCTTTTGGATCTGGTGGTTGCTGCTGCTGAGCTTGTTGTTGAGGTTGTTGCTGAACTTGAGGTACTGGATCTACTTGCTCAACAGGTTTTTTTAACTTTGATTTTTCTACAGTTAATGTAGCTAAAGCTTCTTGCGCTTCTACAAGCCTGTCACTATCTCCTGCTTCATGTGCATCTTTTAAAGCACGTTTAGCTCCTGTTAGTTGAGATTCAATCCGTCCTCCAAACTCTTCTTGATAACCTTTATCTAAATTTTGCAAACGAGATTTTAAGTTATCGTTTTCTTTTTTAACGTTTTCTGCAAATTCAACCGCCGATTGTTTTTGGCGTTCTTCTTCGCGCATACGTTTAGTAAGTTTATCAATGCGGGTTTTAACACCTGCACTATAATCTTCTAGCTCATCTTTTTTTTCTTCTTGAATTACTTCTGGTGGTTGCTCTGGTTCCGCATCGCTTCTAATCGTTTTAGCGTTTGGATCCACATCAATGTCTACGGATTCTTCTTCGGCTTCGCCAACTTCTAATTGTCCTTCGGGCATATTAATACTCCTTTAAATATGTTTAACATCATCTGGTTCTAAAATAGTTGCAATCACTTCGTCATCATTAAGAATACGAACTTCTCCGCCATCTATTTTAAAACGTGCTCCTGCGTAACGGCCAATACAAACCCACTGGCCTTCTTTGCACCAAGGCTCAAAATCTCCGCCAAACTTTACCGGATCTTTATACGCTAATGGTCCAACTCTAAGTACGTACGCCACAACTGTTGCCAATTGTTCACGCTCTCTTACAGCATCCGGAATATAAATTCCTGAGTCTGTTGTTGCTTTCCCCATATACGGCATGACTAAAATACGCCACCCAGTAGGTTGAGGAAGTCTTTCTTTAAGGTTTTTCTCTATTAAACTCGGATCAAGAACTTTAGCATCTTGCGGTTTATATAAAGGTTCTACGTTGACATTTTTCTTTTTCTTGGTTGCTTTCACAACATGGTCGGGCACATAAAGTGTTTTCGACATTAGTTATCCTTTCAATTTTCAATTACTTTCTGCTTTCTCGTTTCTATCCAGAGCATCTTTAACTTCACGCTCTGCAAATTGCAAACCTTTTAACTCGCCTGCCAGTTGGCGGTAGTCCTCCATAGTTTTAGGATTACCCGCGAGTATGGCCTGTTCTGTTAATGCTATTCTTTCTTGTATTCCTTTAAGAATAGCATACGCAAAATTCAATGAATCCACTAAAAGACTCCGTCAAACTTCGTTCCTTTAACCATCGCTCCTGTGCCACGGACACCTTCCGTTTCACCTAATGAATCGCGTGAGTTATGACCCTGTATAGTTTTAACTTCCGCTCCTACTTCCATAATACCTTCTGCAGCTAATCTATTTTGCTGATCAAAGTCGGCTTCGGATGGAGAGTATCCTGCGTCTTCTTGTCTTTCCATAGAAATACTTAAACGGCTACCTTCTTTGTCTGCCGCTTCTATACCACCGTCTCTATAATTTTTCATAGTGCCGCCCATATTACGAGCTTTGCCATAAGTTTTGCTTTTGTTAAATCTGCTAGGTGTTGCTGTTTCGGTTGCAGTAAAAACATTTGGGAACTTGGTTCTTTTATTAGGTAATTTAGAACCTGTAATGGCTATCTCTTGACCAAGAGCTAAAGGAGCTCTATGTCCTTCAGATTTACCTTTCTTCCCTATGTCTTTGATTACTTGTTCCATAGCATCTTGGGCACGACCTCTGGTTGTTTGCGTACCATAATTACCACGACCTACTTTTTCTTTCGCCATTATTCTTCTCCTTTGTTAATAGTTACCACTAAAGTTACGTCCTTTAATAGCTGCACCACCTGTGAACATGCTACTATCTACTTCGCCTTCTTCAAAATCTAAACTTACGCCATCTGCTGCGTTTTTCCTGCCATATTCTTTATACATGAACTCAGGAAGAGACATACTGTCAGCAGCATTACTATCTATATATTTTATTCGTCCTTCTTTTATTTGTTTTTTTGTAAAGTTTTTTAACCAATTTTCTACACCCATTAGAATATCCCCTTAAATGTAAAACCTTTAATAGCTACGCCTGCACGACGGGCTGTTCCGCCTCCGGCCATATTCATTTTAGATTGTTGTAAACGACGTACTCCGCTGCTATGCGCTGAACCGCCGCCCATAAATCCGTCACGGTCATTCATTTTCTTAGCTTTTGCTAACATTCCTTTAGCAGCATTCTTAGGAATATACATTTGCTCGGCCATTTGACCGGCTAATCCTTTATCTCTTTTCATTATGTTCTCCATACCATTGTTGATAATAATATAATAATTGTTCCCGCTGCACCTATCATTATATGTTCTAAGCGTTTTATTCTTATAATAGTTTCTTTCCAACGTTCTGCACACACCGCTTCATGTGTTTCAAGTTTAGATGCTACTTTGGTTACGGTCGGCTTAGTCATGTTTTTTTCTTTCCGCTTTTATGTTGTTTTTGCACGGAAAAAGACGCTTTTTTAACCGCTCCTGGGTGCGGTGCATAATTGCCTTTCATAAGTTTGTAACCTTTTCCATCTTTCATCCAATGAAATCCGTCGGGTGCATCTACTGTTTTATTTGCCATTACGCGTCTCCACACTTCCATTGTCTACGTGACCAGTAATTAGCAGAACATCTGTCACTTGCTCCTTTAATACCACCGCTTCGCGCACAATAACTTTTTTTGTTGGCTTTAATGTGTGATTTAATTGTCATGTTCTTATCACCAAAGTTAACTTTCTTTACTTTTCCGTCGCACTTTACAAAGACTTTAAACTTTTTTACGTCACCTTTCATAGGCTTATTGAGCGAAACTGTTTTTCCTTGGTATAATGCCATTAGTTTCCTACCTTATAGTCCTTACGCATCTTTTCTCTAGCAACCGTTGCACGTAACTGCGCAATGTCCTCACTAGAATTAATTCTTTCCGCTGTTAATTCTTGGCGACCTTCTTCACGATTCTGCTCGAATTCCATGCGTGCGTCAAATTCTAATGCTTTACGTTGTATATCTGTCGCTTTAATTTCTAATTCTTTCTCACGTAACGCTACCAATGGATCAACTTCTCCTTCTGGTGGAGGAGCAAACAATTGTAGTATTTCTGCAGTGTATTGTGAAATAAGAACAGCCACTCTTGATTCGCCATCAAAAGCAGGAGCTGGTAATCCTTGTGCTTCGGCTTGACGTGCCGCATCCATCGCTTCCATCATAGCAACTCCTCTTGCTTTTAAACCTATATGCTCACAAACATGCGCTAATAATAACGCAAAGATTGGTGGCGTAGAAGCAACAACTGGAGATTTCATAAAGGCAACGTGTGTTGCAATATGTGCATCTTGATCTTGCTCTTCAAAAGCTTGTAAATTTTCTTGGATTAAAGCCCGCGCATTTTCTATTGCAGGGTCAATAGGTTCCGGTTGTTGTGGCGGAGGTAGAATAGCTTCTATGTTTTGTACGCCTACCGCTTCATACATTCTTTTATACGCTTCGTACATATTATGCATTTCTGGATTAGACTGAGCAAGTTGTAATTGTGTTTGCGCTAAAGCCATACGTTGCGACACAGAAAAAATATTTGGGTCGGATACCGGCACAACATCGACACGATCGTCAAAGTCCGCTTGTTTTATAGAAGCTTCCGCACCATAAACATTGTATGGATACATTGGTGGTAAGTACTCACCAAAAACTTTTGCTAACATTCTAAACTCTTGTTTCTGCGCGTAATGTAACCGTTTATGAATCGCCGACATTACTTTAGAACCTTTTTCTAATAAGGCTACCGTTGTTCCTACGGCTGCAGATTGATTACCATCGCCAACTTGCATATCCGTAATGGCTGCAAATCGTCTCCCAGCGTCAACCACAAATCCTAAAAGCTGCATTAAAGTTTGACTTGGCTCTTTATAGGGAAGAGGAAGAATGCTGTCTTTTAAGGCTCCACCAGGAACATCTATATCACGGAATTCGCCGGGAGACAGGGGCTCGTCAGGCTCACGGATCCGAATACCTCTTGCTTTAAAACCAGCAGGGAGATTGGCTAATGTACCCGCGTCGATGAGCTGACGAAGAATGGAGGTAGCGGAACGACCCAAACCACCTATCATGTGTAATAATCCTAAACCGTAAAAACCTAATCCCGGTAAAAACTTATAGTGCGCAAAATACTGAAGTTTTTTATATAGCTCATCGCCCTCTTTCCAGTTTCTACGAATAGCTAAAACTTTTCCGCTTTCTAAATCTATTGTAATAATGTAGGGAAGTTTAATTCCTGTAGGTTCATTAGCAAAAGGATCCATGTGCTCGTAACCTTCAAGATCTAAATTTGTATGAAACTCCAATAAAGTGCAATCACTGTCCACAGAAGTTTTAGATATGCCAGAAATCTCTCTTTCTTTATCCCTTAACTCATCGTCTTCTTCATACGGCTGCAAGGGTATGTCTCTATAAAATCCTCCCGCCTGTAATTTTTTTACTTCGTTTTCTAACATCCGCACAACATGCGTTACGCGTGATGCAGATTGTAAATCGGTAGCGTTGTATGGAACCACTAAATCATCGGCGGGTATAAACTTAGATACCGCTCTATCTAAAGTGTCGTCAAAATATACCTTCTTAAAAGCACTTCCCGCTAATGGTAAATAAAACAATAATCTATCAATTTCCGGATCGTACTCTTCCATTACATTCATTATTTGATAATTCATATAATCTTGTACACGTTGCGCTTGCGCTTCTACTTGTGTATCTGTCGCCCCTATAATTTGAGATTTAACAGGGCCACTTGCCGGTAATAATTCTTTATACGCTTGCGCTTGGAATTGTGTAACGGCTTCTGCAATAACAGGATGCGTAACACCACTAGACCCACGGAAAGGTTCATCACGCTCTTCGTATTTTAATCCTAAAAGTTTGAGTCCCTCTGCATAAGAGTTTTCCCAATCTTGACGACTTTCTTTATCTTCTTCATATAAACCTAACAGCTCCGTAGAAATTTCCATTAACGTATCGTCATCTATACTTTCGGATAAATTAAAATCAAATTCTTGTGATAACTCTTCCGCTGCTGCTTCTTCAAAATTTATATTGACAGAACCATCTTCTTGAACCTCAACCATGCTTTCATCAAAGTCTGGTGTCTCTTCCTCAACTGTTTCTACTTCTATATCTTCGCCACCCTCTAAATCCATGCCGGATCCAGGCATAGCTGAATCAATTTGTGAAGGAGGAAGTCTTCCGTTTCCTTGTGCCATAGTTTATTCTTCCTTTGTAACTTTTTTACTAGAAACTTTATTTGTTCCTTTAACTGCCCCTATCATACCCATACCACCTTTAGCAACACGGTAACCAAAAGATGCTGATATAGATATATAAATACAGTTAGCAAACCAATCTGGTGTGCTCTCATCTAAAAATACAAATCCTTTTTGTACAGCATCCTGTGTCCAAGGTATAAAGCATCCCGCCAAAACTGCAATAAAAAAAATTGTCCAGGCCTCATCTTTCCATGAACCCCCCATTTGGTCGGTGAGGGACTTCTCCATATCCAGTTCGCCCGTTGCCTGTTTCTCGTAAACGGTCGCTTCTGCCTTGGCTTTAGCTACTTTTATAGAGGTTAGGGCTTTTTTCTCTTCTACTTTGCCCTTAACCCATGAACCAGCAATATCACCAACAGCCCCTAACAATCCTCCTATTAAAGGAAGTGCCATACTATAGTATCCCCTTTTCCTTCAATACAAAAGATATGACTGCCGCAGCAATCCCTATAAAAATACATATTGGCTGGTCAATAATAATACCTACACCTATAACCCCTACACCCGCGCCTGCGTATGTTGAAGGTTCTTTTAATCTTCCCATAATCCATTCCATTATTCTTCTCCTTAATAAAATTGACGTGTATGTGTTCGGTAGCTAGGTTCGTCATCTTCGGGGTCGCTGTCAAGTTTTATAAACCCTCCCTTACGATATCTTATAAGTGCCATACTCATACTATCGCAATAATCGTCGTTGTCCCCATTTGGAAACGCTACGCATTCCTCAATAACATCCTCAGAAAATTTTTTATCTGGGGCCCACACCATACCACTCTCAAAGATAGGGGCCACCATATGCATCCTTGTATGTTTATCTCGTCCCTTACTCGGTGTATAATTAATTACAGGAATTCCCATCACCCGTAATTCGTCCGTGAGCGGGGTACCGGTAGCCTTCGCCTCAATAATTACCATGTCCGGCTCCCAATACTTATATTCCTCTTTCGCCGTACTCTTCAACTCCGGAAAGTCCCATCTTCCTTTTCGCGCATCTAATAAAATTATATGCTCTGGACCCCCCTCCTCGGGTTGGAATATTCCCCAGGTCGTAATCGCACTATAATCCGCCGTCTCTTTTTTCGAGAAGGCCGTGTCATAACTCTGCATAATATAACTGACCGGTGGTACCGTTTTGCTTTCCCACACACGCCACCACTCCTTCTTAATAATCGCGCCCTCTTCCGCCGTTGGATTCTGCTGCCACTGCGCATTCCATTTGGCCAGGGACAGTGATGCCTTGACCTTGAGCAGTTCTTCCTTCTTCCAGAACTCCGGCCACAATATATTGTCGCTCGGTAAAATAGCCGGGAACTCTATCATATCCCACTGGTCCGACATGACATCCGCTCCCTGTGCCTTAATCAATTTCCCCGTTAAATCTTTCAAGGACCACCGGGTCATAACCACCACAATAGATCCCCCTGGCTGCAATCTTTGTCTCGGGCCAGATGTATACCATTCATACGCATTCTCCATCGCCGTTTCCGACAACGCATCTTGTTCCGAATGCGGATCATCAATAATCAATAAATCCGCACCACGGCCCGTGATCGCACCACCCACGCCCGCTGCATAATATTCCCCGCCCTGTTCCGTTTCCCAACGGCCCGCGGCCTTAGAATCAACACGCAACTCCACGTCAGGAAAAATAGCTTTATAAATATCAAGCTCCATAAGATTCCTTACCTTTCTTCCAAAACGCACAGCCAATTCCGCCGTATGTGTAGTTTGTATAATTTTTAGGGTAGGATTCTTACCTATTAACCATGCCGGTAACAAATAACTAGCAAACTCAGACTTCGTATGTCGTGGTGGCATATTGACAATGATTCGTGAACCAGGGTTCGCGGCCAGCTTTTCAAATTTTTGTGCAACTTTTTTATGATGATCGCCTTCAATAAATCCGTCATAAACATGCTTAACAAAAGCCATGAAGTCTACCTGAGCTTTTGCCCTGACGACTAAATTTTTCTTAGCTTGCTCTAAGGCTAAGACTTCACGTATCACTTCTTCCGGTGCATTGAACATGAGGTACTATACCTGAATTAAAATATATATCAAATCATATGTGCCAAACACTAGCTCGCTCCGCTCGCTAAGAGCAGCCGGGGGCTGTGACCCGCTGTGGGTAACGATTACAGCCCGTTATCTTTTTGCCTTACTACCTAAGTACCTAAGGGGTAGCAGGGGCTGACGGGTCGATTAAGACCCGTCCCGACCCGATTAAGAGGCGATTAGTTTAACCGTTTGGTCTGGTTTTTTTCCTGATTTATAACACTTATTAAAAACTTGCTTAGAGATTTTAGAAATCAATGCTGATGATAAAGCTTTGTCAACATCTGGTCTAGACAAATTAACTGGTTGAGATTTTTGAGCTTGAACTAAAATTTTATAATCCCAATTAAAGTTAAATAGTTCAGTTCGACCCTTTGACAATTGGCGGTGAAAATCTTTAATTTGTTTCTCTTCTTTTTTTAGCTCGGCTATTTGCTCGGCTATTTCGTGAAGTCTTTTTGCTGGGTTGTTAGTTATTTGCATTTTATTTATCCTCCTCTACTTTTATTTTATGAACTCCATAATCTAAGTCTTCAAGCCATGTTTTAATCTCAGATTTAATATTGTCAGTATCAAACCAACTTTCATCAATTGGGTTTTCGGTTTGGATATCTCTCGTTAATATAAAGCTAATTTTAAATTCAGTCATTTTATTTACCTTAGTTAGGGGCTGGGTGTAAGCCAGCCCCATGTTGATTATTTTTTTTCGAAGCCCAGCGCATTTGCTACTCTCGTAATCTCAGCCAGATACTGTCTGGCGGCGAAGCCACGTCCTAAAGCATTAGAGCTAAATTCTGGACTCACAATACTTACACACTTTCCTAGGAAAGTAAGGTTCTTAACACCTAGTTGATTAGGAACGACTCCTACTTCGTCTGACGGTGTCATTGAGGCGCAACTCTCTACTAACTCAGCATCAAAGCCTAAGTCAGTATAGTAAGCAGGTCTCATAACCATGTGTCCGTCGCCTTCCAGTTTAGAGAAGTTTTCTAATATGTTTTTTAAAAAGTCTTTTTTTTCGTTAGCGTAAGTCATTTTATTTTCCTTAGTTTTTAAGGTTTAGCGTTGTTGCTTGTCCTTAATATATATATTAATATCACGTGACATATAACAATGCAACAATAAAAAGCATTATTATTATTTTTTATTACTTTTATTATATCATGTGACATTTAAGCAACAGCTGATGTTTCACGTGAAACATGGTAATTATTAATAATCCATCATGCATATATTATTATTATTGTTATTATCTTATTA
>UEXM01002851.1_pt1 | contig 11764 bp, 26 predicted proteins | sample 1796661 | NCBI WGS metagenome assembly UEXM01 (sample SAMEA4772469, study PRJEB27181) | metagenome
TTTATCTCCTGTGTGTGTATGTGTAATGTAACAATCTTGTTACCTTAATATTTACTCAGAAGAGTTGTCTTTGGTAGGATTTTTTGGTTATTGTGCTTGGGGATTTACTTGGCGGGTTTTTCTTTGCCCATCAGTTTAGAACCAAGTTTAACTGCTAATGGCATGTAACCAGGGTTTTTGCTTCTGTACGGCTTGACATATGCAGGATGACTAGGGTTTTTGGCATCTAAATATCTCACCATGCCTTGTTCTGCCCATGCTTCGTTATTTGGACTCATTTTCAGCATAACTCGGTATAATGCTTCTTCTGGGGTACCTTTCAGAGCAGATTGGTTTATACTTCCCATTGGACCAGTTCCTGTGACTCCACGAGCTTTATACTTATTCATATAATGATCTGCTATATCTTCTAAACTTTGAGCCTGAGGTTGAGTTACCTGGGTAGGTGCGGCATCAGGTGCATCTACATCACTGGGTTTATCAGCCAGTGGATTGTTGGCAAGCATGTATGCAAGTGCGCCGGCACCTACTGCTTTGCCAAAGGCACCTTCATCAAGTTGTTCAGGATTTGTTATTTCATATAAACGCATAATACTATTTATCTGATTTTGGTTCTCTTAAACCATTTAACCATTTCTCCAAGTTCTGACCTTTCAGTTTTAGTATCACAGAGTCCTTTTCGCTAAACAGTACTAACTTCTTATTATCAATATAGTATGGCCATACCATAGTGCGATCCATTTTGACTACTGCTTTATTAGTTAGTAGGAAGTTAGCCAACGGAAATGGATAAGATGTGAATGATTTTTCCATTAACTTTAACCCAAACTTAGATAGACGTACACCAGTAACGCCATTTTTTCTTATTCTACAGTTTTTAAACAGAATAGCAATAAGTTCTGGAACATCGTATTCTGCTATGTCTAGTTCAGTTTTAAGTTTGGATACTATTTGATATTGTAAACTATTTTGTAGACTCATTGCGGACGTTATCCTCCTGTACAACAGGCCCGCCTTCCATCTGGACAACACAAAATTCATCTGTGTTAAATTGTTTGTTTAATCTTTCTGCTAAATTAAACGCATGTCCAGGATTAGAAAAACTTGTTTTCTTATATTTAGGGCCTGGGTAGTTTAGGTATGAATGCATGGTTCTAAGATTAATAGGAGCATCATTAAAAAACACACTATAAACACTGGATGCCGCTAGGACTTGCTCTGTTTTATAATTAGTGGTATCGTGATGTTCTAAAATCACTTTTGGCTTTGGTCTACTCATGTATGTCTCCTGTGCTTTTATTTATCAAAAAAGCAGTTAAAACATACTATAACTAATTATATTATACCAAATCAGTTCTAAGTAATTGGTCAAAACCACCAACATATTCGCCATCTATTAGTATTTGCGGCAAGGTAGATACTTTGACATTAAATGTAGTCTCTAAGGATTCATACAGTCCTTGTATTTCATGCGGATTATCTAATACAGTTTCATCGTATGTGTAATTGTTAATGTCCAACCATTGCTTAGTCATACCACAATAAGGGTTTTTTATTTCTGTGTATATTTCAATCTTCATTATGTTTTAGCATGTACCAAGTAAACTTAGCATGATCCTCTTTGGTTTTAAAACTAACATAGGCTCTATCGTCTTTGTGTGGTTCTGTTACATATGGTACTTCTCGCTTAAACCACCAACCGTAACCATTTGTTATATTATCCTCGCACCACATTAGGTGTCCGTGGTTAATACTATGACTTGCCATTTTGTAATTGTATTTAAATTTGGCATTGTACTGACCTATTTCAAAACCAGATCTACCATGTTGCTTTGTCAATGTGTACCCTTTAGAAGAACCCACTATCAACATCCATAGCGATAGTCTTTTTTGCTTCTACTTCTTTAGTAGTAGGAATCTCATCAAGAGCGTTTAATAATTCGTCAATATCTAATGATACAACTGCCGAACCTTGCTCTTTATAAAACTTTAAGTTTTCAATTAGAGTTTTTAATTTCATTACGTTTGATCTTATTAAGTTCTTTTAGTCTAAACCTAAGTTCGTCTTTGGTATTGAACGGACCTTCGTAACCATATTGGAATAGTGTTGTTGCTTTAGGACAATAACCATGTTTCCAACCTTTTTCAAAGTTAATAGCATACCAACCTGCGGCATACAGCACATCACTGTTAGCAGTTTTGCTAAACAAAGGAATGTCTCTGTTATAATCAGGATGATCTGAAGTTATTAGTTCTGGTGATGGAAAAGGAATTTCAAATCCTGCTATAAACATTTTATCTGGTTGAACTACATCGTCAACTTTGTTTTTGAATACTTTAGCACCAAAGAACTTTTCGACTTCACGATTGCTGTCAAACTCTTCTTTAATTTCATTAGACAGGTATTCATATGTGCCTTGAATGTTTTGGTACAATACACCCACGTTACCTCGTTGTTGATCTATTACTAGCCAACTACTTTCGTCTACCTTTTTAATTGTTGCTTTTTTACTCATTGTCTTCTCCTTCTTTAATTAACTCTCGTTGTCTTGTTATTTGTCCCGTTCTTTTATTTGTAGTTGATGTACATTGAAATATTGTTTTACCTTTATCAGGTGATTCAAATGTAATCAACTTCTCTTCTGGTCCATACTTAATGGTGTCCCATATCTTTCTTATTGTTTCTGACATGCGTTAAGTATTTCTCCAAATTCTGTTGCGGCATCTGTAAGTTTAGGCATATTCCATTTATTACAAAACTTCATAAAATGAATACCTACGTTTGCTACTTTCTCTTTATCGTTTGACTCGACAAACACTTCTCGTACACCATCTTTAATTTCGTCTGGTTGTTGTGTTAAGTCAATAAGTATCTTATTGCGTTCATAGTCATCAATTACTCTATGCTCTTCCTCATTGTGATCTACCCAACGTTGTAACATAAAATTATTAAAGTCAAAGCCGCCACGTTCCATATCGGCAAATGCTTCTAGCATACCTGTTTTGTTCTTACTGCCTTTCTTTCTAGCACCTGGAAAAGCAGAGAAGACATTATCTGATGTATCACCTCTTACACACTTTTCAAATAGTAACCATTTAGGATTAGGTATAGGCTTGGGCTCTTGTGTCTTCTTATCAATAGCACGTTTCATTGTTTTCATTTCAAATATACCATCGTGCCTAACAACTTGATCAGTTACACCATTGTACTGACTTACATTCTCGTTAACCAATTGATAAAAGTCACTGTCTGTGCTAACAATTACATGCTCATCATCTGGGTGTTCTTGCGTCCACATAGCAATTAAGTCATCTGCTTCTGCTTGTGGGTGCCTTAATACAGTACAATTAGTTTTAGTTTTTAAGTAATCAATAAAGTGCTCATATGCTTCAAAGAATATTTCATCTTCTTCTTGCTGATTAGGTGACCGTTGATCCATGGTAACCTTTCTATTCTTCTTGTAAGGTTCATAGAAGTCTTTACGCCAACTTCTACCTTCTAAACAGAATACCACATGATCGCCATCAAACTGTTTCCATGACTTCTTAACACTATTAAACATAATGTGCATTGCCATACCAACTTTCATATCAATGTCACTAGTACGAGCAGTTACATGCTTTGCTCTAAAGAACATATTCAATGTGTCAACCAAAATGTATTTCATTACTTGCCTTCTCTATCTTTTTTAACTTTTGCTATATCGTCATCAGTTACTTTAACAACATCAGCCGGTGTATTATCGCCACCATCTAGACCAAAGTCTTGATCTGCTAACTCTTGTTGTAGTATAGTTCTACATAAATCGTTAAACCATGTGTTCACTGTATCCTCGTCACTGTTTCCTGTATAACCATTGCTTTGCAACATTGTAACAAAATTATCATTAAAGTCAAGTTCTACAAAGCCTTTTTTAGGATTAATTGGATCAACATCCATTTGTAGTACATTTACATAAGGTTCTTCGTTAATTGTTGCTAGTTCTTTTTCAAGTTCAGCACCTTCAAGGTCTCTCTTTGCTATCGCAATCTTCTTATCCTTTTCGCTTTTGAACCACAACCTAGGGTCCATTGTATCTTTCATCTTATTCGCCATCTTTTTTCTCCTTTAATTCCTTTAATTGCTGGAAGTATGTTAAACTACATTGTGCCCCGCAAAATACTTTACTTCTATCAGCAGTATGATACTTGATCTCCGGCATTGGTACAATCACATTACAAGTAGTACATCTAAACGCCATTATGCTGGTATAACCTCTGTCATACTTTCGATAAAGCACGGAAACATCGAACCTCGTGTAGCAGAGTGAAGTGGCATTACTCTATCGCCAACAGTTATAAATGTACTATAACTAGCAAATGGTTTAAATTTTAATCCAACCGCAAATTCCATATCCCAACAATTATTTCTAAATCTAACATCAATAAGTCTATTATTAATTAATGTTAAAGTTAACACTTTAGTTTCTCTATTCCACTTGTATCTTTTAATACTATTAATATTAATTGAATTTACTGCTAAGTCTTCAGCAGTTATTTTTATACCGTGTTCTGTGTAATTATGATCATCTGCTTTTGTTTCGTATGCTACTAACATAAAAAACATTACCATTGCTGTAATTAATAACGGCATCATATTTTTTAAAAAGTTTTTATCGTGTTCGTTCATATTACTTTCCTATAGCATTACCATATATGTGTACATGTACTCTGCTTGTATAATTGTAGCCACGTTGTATTGCCTCGTCGGCTATAGTGGCTTCTGTTTGTACTAAGCCTTCAAAGGTGCCACCTACACCCATAATCCATACAGGATAGTTACACCCAGCATCTCTAAACAGTTTAGTATTTTCCTCTACTTCTTTCCAACTTGCGTCTGTACCGTTAACAACAAACTTCAACTGACCGTGCGGTGATACTTCTGCGTATCTACCTATAACTTCTGGCTTAATTGCTTTCTTGCTCTTTTCTCCAGCAGTTGCCCACAGTTTAGGACTTAGACTCCAGTACCATTCACCGGTATATTCTTTAATGTAGTCTGCCATTTCATCTTCAATTGGCCTAGTACCATTTGTTTCAACTGTAACATAGTTAGGCATGTTATTACGTTTCTTAAACTCTTCCATTATATTAATCATACCAGGTTGTGTCTTCTTAAGCATTGGCTCACCGCCTGTAAACACCATGTGCACGTTTTGTTGTGTAAGTGGGTGTACAAACTTACCGTGCGGTAGAAGTGCTGTAAGTTCGTCTACAGCCTCCTCTACAGTCTTGTCGGTAATAAGATGCTTAAACTTCTTACTCCATGTATAACTGCTGTCACAACCTTTTTCAAACACAGGCAAATCAAATACATTGTCTATGTGGGTTATGTCTATTGTTTCGTATGGTAACTCGTATGTGCTAGGATCTGTTGGATCCTTCTGACCAAAGCCATTACATTGTAAGTTACATAGGAAAAACCTCATCCATAGACTGGGTATACCAACGTACTGGCCTTCCCCTTGTGCTGAATAAAATGTTTCGCTATACTTTAATGTCATCTATTTCCCACACGCAAATTCTTGTTGTAGTTTAATATTATCCATGAATTCTTTCTTAGTACCTGCGTCATCTTTGAATGCGCCTTTCAATACAGTTGTCTGTGTTAGCGAACTATGTGCCTTAACACCTCTGTTCTCTACGCAACCGTGTGTGGCTTGTACATACACGCCTAAGTGTTCTGCTCCTGTGGCTTTTTGAATCTCTCTAACAATGTCGTTAGCAAGTTCTTCTTGTAATGTACCACGCATAGCACACCATTGTGCTATCCTAGTGTACTTACTTAAACCAATTAGTTTATCACTAGCAATAATACCAATGTATGCTACACCTCTAACTATCTGATGATGATGCGAACACATACTTGTAAGTTCACTACGCACAACCAACATACCTTCATACGGTTCGTCGCCATTATTAGGAAATGCTGTAGCAGGCGGCATAGGTTCATACCTACCGCTCATTAGTTCGTTTATATACATTTTAGCAAGACGTTTGCCTGTGCCGTTACTGTTAGGATCGTTCTCAGTATCTATCACAAGTCCTTGTAATACATCTTCAAACTTAACTGCAAGTTCATCAATTAGTTGTTGCTTCTCGCCTTCTTGAATATGTTTTGAGATGTTATCACCTGCCCAAAACCTATCACCGGCTTCTTGTAATCTTTGTTTAATTTTATTGCTGGTCGACATCTTCTAACTCCTTAATTTGTGTCTTTAAATCTTCTATTTCTCTTTTAAGATGAAGTTTCTCAATTTTCTCGTTTGCTAACTGTGTATCATCCATATGATGCTCATAGTCGTCAGCAATTTTTTCATCTAATTCTCTGTGTCTTGTTTCTAAGACTTTAAGATGGTTGGACAGACTTTTTAATGTACTCATTGTCTTCCCTCAATATTCCGTTTTCCCAATTCTCACACACATCATTCGCATAATGTATGCTTTTGTTTCGTACATCGACTGTACCAAACTGTTCGTAGTTTTTCCATAAGTGAACAACAAATCCATTGTCTTCAACTATCTCTGCTTTTTTATGAACTTTCATTTCATGCTCTCCTGTAAATCCGCCGCACATTATTTCCACCACTCTTCGTAAGGAAATACTATCCAACGTTCCTGATCAGGTAACACATCGTTAGCAGTAAAGTTAACTTTGTCAAACTGACTAGACTCTTTGTCAAACAACGTGGAATACTTTAGTTCTTCGTGCATCATAAATTGATGATTGTTTATAGACTCGTCAAACTCCTGAATAACTTTGTCAATACCAAGTAATGTAGTACCTGTGTCGTTGATGTCATCAACAACTAAAACTTTCTTACCCTTATATTTAGATAAAATGTGTCTAAGAGTACCGGAATCTTCGATATTTCCGTCTCTTGTTTGCCATCTAAATGCTTCGAATGGAACTTCGAAATAATGACTTATCATAACACCAAAGGGATATGCTCCTCTACCTGGTCCTATAACTACATCTGGGTGATATGTGTCGTGGGCCATCTCTCTAACGATGTGTCTACAATCTTTATTAAGATCGTCCCAACTATAATGTAATTTACTCATGTGTGTATTATACCATATTTTATGGCCAATGTCAATCGGAATCTAATAAAATTATTTCGTTATTATCAAAATTGTCTAAATCTAATAGTTTCATATTGTCACTGACATTTCTTTTTGTCATTTCTAAAAACATTTCTATTTCATTAGCAAATGCTTTATCCAATATTGGATTAAGTGATTCTGTTTCATCAATCCTGCCTGTAATTAATTCACATGCGTTTCTTAGAGATATTGTTAATCCTTCGATTAACATTTCATCAAAACCTTTTAATCGTTTGTTAATATATATTGACCGATTCAGCATCCGCATATAACATTCAGCGGATATTTCCTGTATCTTCATTTCAATTTTTAGTTCTGAAAATTGTAGATTCTTGAATGATAATATATGGAAAGGATCAAATTCTGTATACTTACAGAAAAAGTTGATACAGTCGACAATATCCTCGTCATTAACAGGATATATTTTTTTAATTTCTTCTAGGTCGTAACCTGCTCCAATTTGTTTACATACACCCATCATAGGAACCGCATGCCTATCGGTTACATAAATACCGCGTCTTTTGTTTATCATTTATTTTTAATAGCCTTAGATTTATTTTCTAACCAAAGTTGTGAGTGCTCAAACATTTGATCTAAACTAAACTTTGGTTGCCAGTTAAGTAATTCTTTTGCCTTATCAGTATTGGCACATAGGTATGATGGGTCGCCTGCTCGTCTTGGACCAACCTCATAATTAACCTTTTTACCTGTAACATTTTCAACAGAGGAGATCAAATCAAAAATGCTAAATCCTGTACTAGAACCTAAATTAAAGATTCCGCTAGTGCCACCACTATTAAGATATTCTACTGCCTTAAGTTTAGCATCAGCAATATCCTGTATGTGACAATAATCTCTAATACAAGTTCCGTCCTTAGTGTCGTAGTCATCGCCACAAACAGTAAATGTATTACCATTCATCGCACAATCAATTAAGATCGGCATTACATGACTAGCCGGTTCTTGTGTATAACCGTTTCGTGCGTCTGGATCAGCACCTGCGGCATTGAAATACCTAGTACTAATATAGTTAATACCATATGCTTTATGATAGTCTTCTAACATCAGTTCTGTCATGTACTTACTTGTTGCGTAAGGACTCATTGGATTTGGTGTTAAATCTTCTGTAAACGGCTCTTGCGTATCTCTTTCTCCATACACACTACTAGACCCACTAAAAATAAAGTTTTTAACGTTATGCTGTACACACATATCTAGTAATGCCTGCGTACCCGACACGTTATTTTTATAATACTTACCTGGGTTGTCAATGCTATCAGGTACAACATGACTGGCCGCTAAATGTACAACCGTATTAGGTTTAAACATTTCTATAATGCCAGCAGTTGACTGAGTAGCAAAGTCATGTGGGAACATAGTATAATCTTTTGCCGCCCATTTTCGTGATCCGTTATCAATAACTATAACATCATAACCTGCTTGGTCAAATGTTTTAGACACCTGTGCTCCGATAAAACCAGAACCCCCGGTGATAACAACTGTTTCTTTATCACTCATCTTCATCTCCTTTTTCTTCGTCAGTAAACAAGCCGCCTCTATCTTCTACTTCGTCGATAGTGTCGCTTAATCCTTGAGCAGGTTGCGACTTAGTCGGCTGTATTACGACTTCTTTGTCTCCTCTTCTTTGTATAAAAGGAATACGTTTAATATTAGGCACTATTTTTTGCTTCTTGAATTTCGTTCCTTCTTGTCTTACAAAGTTTAGAAATCTCCATTAATGCCTTCCTTGCTCTTGTGGCACTTGCTTTAATACCTGTGCCTTCTTTGAACTTTTCGTTCTCACTTACATATTCTTCGAATAATGCTTTTAGTTTTATATGTGACTCTGTCATAGTTTTCTCCTTTATTTTAAACTATCAAATACATCTGCAATCGCATCAGTATCTTCAAAACTTGGACCATCCACATCTTCTACTGGATACTCCATTTCGCAACCGTTTTCATTATCTTCGGCTACTGAAATCTTTATGTAACGACCAGGATATTTTGTTTGTATCTCTGTCGCTAAGTCATCTGCTATCATCTCGCATGACTTAAAATCAAGTTGAAGAACACTTGTACTGCTTTCTACTTCAGCATATAGTCTCTCCAACCATCTTTTAAATTGTATGAATTCAATGTCTCTATCATCATGAAACACTTCTATCCACACTTTAAAGTGGAAGATGTGTCTATGTGCGTATCCTAAAAAGGATACGTCATCCCAGTCACCTGTTGCTAACTTAGGATCATCTAATGCCGCAGGATACTTGTGTACACCTTCTTTACTAAATGTTATCCATATACTTCTCATACAATTATCCTTATACTATATTTGTTGCCTGTGGTCCTTTCGCACCTTCAGTAACGTCATATGTAACTTCTTGATCCTCGCTAAGAGTTTTAAATCCATCACCTGCTATTGCTGTATGATGTGCGAACACATCCTTACTGCCATCTTCTGGTGTTATAAATCCAAAACCTTTAGTTGAATCAAACCATTTTACTTTTCCTGTTGCCATTCTTTCTTCTCTCTATTATGAAGTTTTACCTTCGTTACTTCCAAAGGGTAATTCCTTCAAAATTCTTTTTGTCTGAATCATTATGATCCAAAACCTAATTGGCCTTTAATCCAATCATTTAATTCTTGTTGTGTCATATATTATGCCTCTTTGTTTGGGTCCCATAGTGTGAGGTTTTTAGTCTTAAGCCTATTCACTACTAGTTTGTATCTCGATTGTTCTTCTTGCCATTCCTTTAACCACTTATGCCCATCGCGTTCTGCGTCAATAAAGATAGCATTAGTAAATGCCAATGGTAGCAATATAGCACAATGTATAACAATACTAATTACTGTATTGTAGTTAAAGAATCCTAAGTAGTTCGCGGCCAAGAAGCCAAAGAACACACTCCATATAGTAAACAGCACTAACATAAAATATGTCTGTAAACTAGGGTCCGGAATATACTTTAGTGGATTATATCTTACATCCATTACACGTCTCCAGCCACTCACTAGACTCATTACAGTCCTTCTAAATAAACTAGGTTTACTTATACTTGGTTCAATCATTACTTATCTCCATTAAATCTTATAAATTCTTTTATCACATGTAAGCCTACTGATGCCCATGTAACTACTATTAAACTCCATACCAACAATTCGATCACAAAGTTAACTTAAAGTTGAAAGTTAATATGTCTTCTTTTTCGTAATCTTCTGTGTGTTCATTATTAATACTAATACTAAACTTGTCGTTAATTTTGTATGCTAATTCTGTTTCTATACGAATATATGTTTCGTTACTGGATTCGTATAGTGCTTTGTTTGTTAAACTTATGCGATCAGACAGTATGTATGAAACCCATACACTATTTCTAAATATTACTTCTGTGTCATCGCCCTCTAAATATGCTATTGTGGATTCGTTGCTTATCTTCCACTTATCGCTTTTATACAGTTTTCTGCCATACCCGACACCTAGTACAGTTCTATATTCATAATCTCTAAACTTATCGTAGTCTACTTGTAATACACCTAGCAAATATGTTTTTTCGCTAATGTCTTTGTTTAGTTTAAACTGTGAGTAAACACTTTGTTCTTCCTGAACACTATCCTCTTCGGCATAATAAATATCGCCTTCGACAACATACTGCCAACCATCAAACTCTGCTCGGTGGTCAATGTCTAAGTTAAGTGTAACTTCTTCGTCTACATTGAAGAACTCGCCACTGCCACTTAATTCTGTAGATGCGTTTGCTGGAACACTTATTAACAATGCTATAGCAATTATTACAAATATCAATACTGCTTTTTTAATATTACTCACTGTCTAATACTTCCTGTCTTGTCTTGCCTATTTCCTTTAATTTTTCATCTATGTCAAAGTCATAGTATTCGCCTGTGTACTTTCTAAGTTTACTTCTTTCACTTAGCATAACTGAACTAATCCAGCATCCGTACGCCATAATTCCAATTACGACAATGCCAAACGCATATTGTAATAACTCAATCATATTTTGCCTCTGCTACTTTACGTCTGTAATATTGTCTGTCTCGTTGATACTCTAAACCTAATCCACTAATAACCTTTAATGTTCTTTCAATGGTACCGTCTTGGTAGTCACTGATCTTACCTAAGTTATAAGGACTTAGATCACCTAGGTCTATGTCATCAAACATCAAGATCAACTTACCAATAGCATCATCTAAACTCCACGGTACATATAAATGACTACCGTTGTTAGCAAATACTTCTGGGAAACTTCTATATGCTGGATACAATGTAAGTGTACCTAATGTGTCTGCTTCACTTACGGTATTGCTTACCCAATCTTGTAACGCACAATTAAACAGCACTTTGCTGTCTGCTAACAAGTTATAGTAATCGTTCTTCTTTAAGCCTGTGTAGATCTTGAAGTTAGCAGTATTGCCTGCTTGTAATTCTAATGCTCGATCAACATACTCTTGATCCGAACTCTTTAGTTCAGGATGTCCACAAAATATAGCAAACTCACATGTAGGATCTATCTTGTAGTATGCTTCTGCTAAGTCCATATAAAAATGCGGTTGCTTCTCATCATCCCAACGTGCCGCAAAACCAACACGATGTGCTCT
>UEXM01002852.1_pt1 | contig 11749 bp, 28 predicted proteins | sample 1796661 | NCBI WGS metagenome assembly UEXM01 (sample SAMEA4772469, study PRJEB27181) | metagenome
GACACTACTTATTTTCAGTGTATCACCCTTCTGGTTACTATATGCAATAAGCAGTAGAGTTAAGACATACTTAAATAACAAGTAAACAAAAGCCGCGATACTCAATTACGAGTCGCGGCTTCTTTGTACCTACTGTGTTAACTTACTAATTTATCAATCATCTTAATCCGTTCTGCTAAAGCCTTAGCAAGACCTAAACACCTTTGTTGCTCATAGACACTAAAGTCTTCCCACTGCACATCACTGTCATACAAAGTATCAACCTCATTAATCAAATCACCAACCACACCGTCTGAAACTAAATCTTTAATTAAGGTTTTATTCATCATCCAAGTCTCCAAATATTTCTCGTAAGCCACAGATTAAACTATCTACTGCAGCATCCTCTGCTTCTTGCTCTACAAACATGCCGTGTTCATCTACTTCATAATTCAACTCTTTACTCATCCTCTTTCTCCATCTTATCAATATCAATACAAACCAAAGTAGACAAGAAATAGTCTCGGTCCTGCTGAGTACCATAGCTTTCTGTCTCCGTTGCTTTCCTACTGAAGATTTCTACCAAACCCGTAATGTCGGTAGTTTTAATTTGCTCACAATAACCTTTGCCATCCTTATCCAGTGCACGTACTATATATTCACTCATCATTTATTCTCCCTTTCATATTTACGGCCTTGGTCAAATACATACTGACCTAACTCATCTGCTGCCTCACTTAGTAACTGGTCCAATTGGTTACTACTAAATTCTTTCTCTTTCAATTTACCTTGTACAGCATCACAGAATAAAGAATATAACTTACTACCATTATGTATACAACCCTTAACTTTTACTTCTGTTTCAATTTCCATTATTTTTCTCCTCTAAGATAAACCAATAATACCCTCTAACTGTTTCTGTTTGTCACCAAACAACCACCAATCTACTTTAACATAAATTTCCGTAGAACTACCTGCCTGTCGGTAATGGGTTATGGTTGTTTCATACCTACATCCCATATTAAAACCTAGTTTATCACTGTACCTAACTGCACAACAAAGACTCTCATCCATAGAAACATGTGTCAACCTCAACTGCCTCTCTAATTCAATATTAAGGATACCTGCCAATCCACCATTCTGCATATCAACCCTGTCAATAGGTATGAAAGGTATTTCTTCTAACTCGTAACCTTCTAAACGTCCATCAAGACGGTCAGCTTCAGACACTATACTTAAATCACCCTCTTCATCGTAATACTTATATAATACTCTGTCCATCTTAAAACCCATAATTGTTTTCTCCTGTTTATAAACGACAAAAAGGATGATAACCTAAGTCATCACCCTTTGCAAGTGTTTTATTACTTTATTTAAACATAAATTGTAGTAGTGACCTCTTTAGGGTATACCTCAGAAATATCATCTATCTTCTCCGCGTAGAATCCCGCATCTTCTGCACTATTATCACCTGAATAAGTGCATACACGGAAAGAGAAGAATCTTTCCTGTCCATTATCAGGTATCTTAACAACCTTTTCTTCTGAAACATGCCAACGTCTTTCATCACTATTGCCTTGCCACACTGTAGGGAAGCATTCATGTAAAGACTCAACCAAAGAATCTTCCTCTAGCCCGTAATTATACTTAGTGTTATGTCCTACCAATAATTCTCTTAATGTTTTCTTCATATCTTTCTCCTATAATTTAATATAATACTTCTCGTCATCTAACATTTCAGCAAAACTATTAGCTTTATGCCATTGATGTGTGCTTTGTCCAAAGAATTGAGGAACACTACTCTGTGGGTCAACACGGTATAATGTTCCACTCCTCTCAGCTACGTGAGTAGCCTCTTTTAAAGCATCTTGGTATTGTTGACTATCTTCATCATAATTAATCAAGCTCTACCTCCAAATAAGAAACTACATATAGCTAAAACACCTATGCTTATAACCAAAAGTGTTGCCATACCTTTATTGTATGCGTCTGTTTGTTTCATATCTCGTGACCTTACTCTACCTTGGTGGTCAATCTTCTTACTCATTTATTTCCCCATTACATAACTTAATCTAGGTTCTGCCAATCCTGTCCCGAACACATAAGGTGTCTCATCTAACATTGCCCGATAACCGTAGCTTCCTAGCTCAACACCCTTCGAGTTTATATCCATAATAGGTTCTTCTGCTAACCAAAAACTCTCGCAAGTAGTATATTTACTATAGAAACCTTTAGCATCTTTACATACACTTTCTGTAAGATCATACCCGCACCCGCAATCACCTACTACAATCAACTCTAGCTTAAGAAACATCAAGTAGTGTGTATCACTTACAAACCTTTCATGCCTATAACAAGGTGTTAGTGCCTGATACTTCCCATCCGGTAAGTTACCTTCCTTATGTAACTGTAAGAAGCTCTGTTCTGCACTAGCAACATAAACTTTACCATTATCGTGACTTAATTCAGGTACGCCCTTAGGTTTTGTATGAGAAGATACAACCCCGTCTACGACAAGAGGGACATCTAGAGGTTGATAACCTAATCCCTGATAATATTGTATAGCTTCTAAGACTCTCTGTGTAGAAACCATACTCATCATAACCTCCTACCATTAATAAAAGCTCTTTTAGTTACTGCGCTCATATCTAACAAATCTGTTATACTATAACCGTTGTGATGTTTCTCTAGATAAGCTTCTGTAGCCCCTATCATATCCGAAAGTTCTACGAGTGTCATAATCTTAACACCTTGACTCTCAGAATCAACTGCTTCTGATAATTCTTCTTGTATTTTTGATAACTCTCCTAGTTCACCTTTCGGTATCTCAGTCAAGTGGTAACCTATACTATTACTCATCTACCTCTCCTTAATCATCCAAAACCAATATAGTACCATCAGCATAGATAGCACACCAATCCCAGTTTAACTTGATAAACCTCTCATCAGACTCCCTAACAAAACTGGAATACTTATAAGGGTCGTAAGTAAACTGCTGTCCCACCTCTTCTATAAATCCCTTCTGGTCTTCATAGTCTAAACAGGAGTATAAGGTCTCATTCTTATAACCAAAATCTACTACGTCACATACTTTACCATCTATCGTAGCATGAACATTCTTTTGTTTATCTTTTAAGACCTTTTGCCTACCTGTTTCACTTACATTAAAGGTTACGTCAGATAATAATACATAACTACACCAACCTGCAACCCTTTTCGTCCTTTTATTACGAATACTTAACTTTTTGTTATGTAAATTACGGTAAACTTGGTAAATACTGTTATTCGTCTTCATAAAACACCTCATCTTCATCAAAGTAACTGACACTACTAGTTCCCGAAGATTTAGGTGCTTTCTGACTACGTAACCACTTACGATGTTCTTCCTCCTCTGTTAAAACAGGACGACCAACCTCTGTATAATCAGGGAACTTAGTTTTCATACGGTCATATCTGTCGTGCATACGTAAAACATCGAACTTATGTACACATTCAATGGTTTTATTAGTGTGTGACTCTACAAAAGCAGCAGGTGCTATAGCTAAAGCACTTCCCGCAGGGAACACTACCCCATTGATAGTCATATCCATATCCTCTGCAACTTCCATAGCTGACATATACTTATCGTACACGATATACTGGATATCTGTAGTAGGTAAGTTACTATTGTAAATACCAATCACTACATCCACACCACGAGAACGTATATCAGGTATGTCGATAGTAGACCTACAGTAATTTACATAAGTTTTAACCAAAGCAGGAGGTTGAAACACTGTAGTCCTCCCTTTTTGGTCATACATCTCAGGTAAATCATCTACTAGGGGAACAAAGACAATATCTAAGTCCTTAGGTACACGGTTTGTATAATAATCACGTAATGCACCACCTGCTAACATGACACGATACTTACCTTGAACTGCTTGTTGTAAGTCGAGTAAGTATTTCTTTACTTTTTGTGGTACTTCTATATCTAAATGCATAATACTAATCCTCCGAAGTTACTACAGGGCAAAACTTACCCTTAATGATACCATATAAACCCACAACAGACTCTTTCACCTTACACAAAACAACTTTATTCTGTTCACTCTTAGGTATTACACAAGCTAAACCTAAATAAGACTTGTCGTAAGGCTCTACATACATCTTGACCACACTAACCTCCTGTAAATAAATATTTTATAGTTTCACCTATGTCAACAAACGTCACATCTCCGTAAATGAAACCTGCTACGACCATAGGTACTAGTATTGCAACTATCAGAAGAAGTTCAAATATACCAGTAAGACAGTCTGAAGTATTACAAGCACATATACCTAGTATAGCGACCAACCCCATTATCATAAACCAAGGTAAGTGTACACCAAGTACCCAACCTATGCAAATTAAAAATATACTAGTTATCAACATTTGAATGTACTCCTTAAGGCTTCACTTGGTTCAAGTCCTTGCTCTTTACGCTCACTAACTACTATATCAAGATAAACATTTTTATAAAACCTGTGTTGACTTCTAAGTTTACTACGTAAGGGTGTCTTAGTCTTCCATAAAGGGTTTTGCCTACAACGATACATTCGTTCTTTAAGGTCTTCTTTATAATCTTCTAGTGTCATCTCTTACTACTCCTCAACAATAAAGGTTCTTTGATATCTGCAGAGGAAGCAACTACGTCCAAGGGACTTCTTTCAATCACAGGTTCTGCTATCTCAGGCTTATCCACAAAACCGTAGTACAGTAGGCTAATTAAGAATATAAGTAACATCACGCTTAAAGCAATTAATAATAGTTCCATTATTTTCTCCTCATTATAGCAAGACCTTCTACCTTACTATGCCATTGTTTGAATTCCCACTTACCTACATCTAAACCAACTAAACCACAAGCGGAAGTATGTGCATCTTCCTTACTGATGTAATGACCTGTATCCAACTGAACCCATATCTCTTTTAGTGAACGGTATTTAACCAAATGGCTATTTAAGTCTGACACTAACTCCCTTAGTAAAAACTCTCTACTGCCAGAAACAAAGTTATGACTATATACAAGTATGTTGTTTCTGGTTACTGTGTCATTAGCTAAGACAACATCAACACCCATACGCTTCGCATACTCAACCTGAGTTTCTTGTGTCTCATTCGTAGTAGTCTTAAAACCAACAATACAGATATCAGGTCTACGTTGTTTTATATAGAGTATTAACTTATCCGCAGGAGTTAATTTCACCACAGGAGACTCATCTTCTCTTGTCTTTAACCTAGTTGCATGACTACCACTAACAACGTCACCTACCTGTCCATCGTAGTCACATAAGGCACTAGACATAATAATAACAGATGTATTGTAGTCGGCAAGGTATTTATCTAAATCATTCTTAACATCTTCGTTTGTTACTAATTTAGAATCTCTATCTGACATTTTAGTTAGACGTAGTGTAGCTTGTGGTAAATGATTCTTTAACCATGTAGCTGTCTGACCAAAAGACATAGCACATAAACTCATATGGTTACGTATGGGTGAGAAAGTTCCACCCCCATATATAATAATATTACTCATTGGCTATCCTCCTGATCTCTCAGTATATCAATAATGTCATCTATTGCAGATATACGACCTTCTAAATAACCATGTGACCAACCACCGTGATAAGAGAATACTGAACTTCTCTCACTACTAGGTGTATCCCTCCAAACACTCTTCTTCTTTCTAACTAATTTACTCATCATTTTTCTCCTTTTCTCTTAGCACCATAGCACCGTTCAGCGTAAGTTTGTTCAATCCTACCCTCATAGTCTCTCTGTATCCATATCGCTGCTACAGGGAAACCAAAAGGGAATTTCAACTGCCTACCACTACCTAAATAATGTATGTGTCTTATATTACTACCTGCCCTTTTGATGTCCATCAACCTAGGCATACTAGATAAAAGCTTATTCACAGGTATTACTATAACTATATTATCTGCTACCTCTAACATTTTAGGTAAGACCTCTTTGAAGATAGAGTATGGAGGGTTAGTTATAATCCAATCCACAGTGTTATCGTAGGTCAGAAAATCAACACCATCATCAATCTCGCACCACTCTGTTCTTAACGGCGGTAGTTTATTATAGAAAGCACCCTCCCCTCTAAACGGTTCTAGGAGTACATCCTGTGGACCAACCTTGGGTAGAAATATACCTAAGACCTCACCAACTATGTGATCAGGTGTGTATACTTTATCATTCACATTACTCATAGCTATTTCTCCTCTAACGTAGCGATCAAGTCATTCCATAGGTTATCCATATTACTCTCAGAACCCTCTTCATCGTAATCGGGTAAAGGGTTACCTACATTAGACCTAGTATTAATATAAAACTCTGCCAATGAACAAAAACTACCCTTACTTATATTCTCAATCATCTGACAACCACTACCATCAGCATCGTTCATAAAAACCATGATATCCGTATTGATACGTGATAAAGATTCCTCAATCTTAACCATATCAACCTTGTACTTAGAGTCAGCTAAAGCTAACTGATGCTCAACTATAGCAGTACCAATAACCTCTCCTAGTCTGACAGGACTATCAGTTAGTGTTTGATTCCACATACGTGAGTATTGTAAACCACACTCAGCTTGAAGCCTATACAATAACCTCAAAGAGAACTTATGCCTGATAGTCTCTAAGTCAGTATACGTAGGTATAGCAGTAAATAACTGCTTTATAATATCATAACTCTCCTTAGGTTTGAAGTCATGATAGTAATCTACCATAAGATTGAGTATCCAACGTGGGAGTTGAAACTCTTTCTCAAAGAAAGACCACTCTTGAGGACCAAAAGTATCAGTTAATACATGTTGTGGTGCGCCCATCTCAGGGTTCCACTTAGACCTCCCATTACCACAATCAGAGTTAAAGTTATCTTTGTGTTCTTCTATCTTATCTAACCAATGCTTCTTAACGCTATCTGAATAAATCATAAAAACCCCTTAACTTAAACCAACCCACACTAGGTATAGGAATACTTCCCCAACCAAAGCATAAAATACAAACCACATAGAATCTTCACTCTCCCTTCTTGTGCTTTCCCGTCTGTTCTTACCATAATAGTCCCATACAAAGATAACCTTAATAATAATCATTAAAGGAACTACAATCATCATAGTTACTAAACTCCACAGTATCATATCCAGTGTTGTAAACCAACTACTCATGCTAATAACTTCAAACAAGATAGGAATTAAGAATGCTTCAGCAGTTAAACCTAGCCCTATAAACATGACATACTTAAGCTCATTATCAACCCACACACCATCTATATAACGGGCTTCCTCCTCTACCTTACAAAAGCCTCTAGTTATAACCATAGCAACAACCACTATAAAGAACAAGATAACACATAAACCTACATCTACATGACTCATTAATCTACCTCCTGTTCATAACTAAAGGTGCTTACTACAGGGTACTTGTTAGTTTCCCAATCTTCACACAAAACACTCCAAGCTTTCTGGCGCTCTTGTAACAAAACTACAGGGTCACAATATTCTAAATTAAATCTACTGCAAAAACAAGGGTCTTCTTCAGTACTCTTATGGCAGAATGAACGAGCCAATCCTATATACAAACCTCCTCGGGTAAAGATAACCCGAAGCTTATGGTTTATACTATAAACTTTAAAATATTCAGATGCATATTCCTTTACACCCGTATACCACAGATCATTATCACTAAGCTGACTAAACATCTCGTGACTCATACCTACCTTACGATAAGTACCTGCTTCAACACCATCAATGATATCTTTAATCTTCATAACCAAACCCCTGTGCATATTCGATAGCTTCTGCCCAAGTCTCAAAGTTTTCATAGCCTACAAAGGTTTCACCTTCTAAGGTTTTATGTAATTCTTTGATGTCTGTGAAAGACTTCTCCCAACTAGGACTCGAACATTTAGTTAATACCCACATACTGTTTCTCCTCTACGTTTATTAGAAAACCCATATTACCATAAATATAATACAGGTCAACTACTTTACTCTTTTATCTTATAAGGTTCTTCCATACTACAACCCTCAACCCATTTAATACTCTTAGCATACTGCTCACTACCCATCTCAATACAAATACTATTTCTACCTTCTAGGTAGCAAGCTACAGCCAACGACATACTACCTGCAGTAAAGTCTAACACTGTATCACCTACGTGAGTATAAGTACGTACAAGGTAACGTAGTAGGTCTAGGGGTTTTTGTGTACTGTTCAAATTAATCTTCTGCTTATCACTAGCATACTTCAACACATCCCTAGGGTACCTATCTGTTTGTCCTCCACCAGACATCTCTACGGTCTCACCATAACACTCCCCGTCACCTTTACGTTTAGTGAACGAGTTAGCAGGCTTGTGCCCTGTAGTTTTCTGTGGATTATATAAAGGTAACTTCTTATAGAATGTCAGTATATTCTCATGACACTTCATTGGCATCTTCTTAGCATTCAAATGTCCTGTAGCTGCGGTCTTCTCCCATATCCACTCATATCTTAAGTCTTTCAGATTACTAGCACCTAGAACCTTATCATAAGGTAACTGAGAGAACAGTAACACAGGTGTCCTGTCATTTCTGACCTGTTCCAACCAAGACCACATACTAGGTAAATCAACAACAGAGTCCCATTTACACTTTGTCGTGCCAAATGGGGTATCTGCTATAACAGCATCTACTTTAGGTAAACCCTGTACTTCTAAGAAATCACTGTTAATTAATCTCTGTGTCGTACCGTTGTCCTTTACTATTGTTAACTCTTTCAATATTATTCTCCTACCAATTATGAATGATACTCAGTACCTACTCTTTTACTATCAGACTGGAATGGTTGATTCTTAAAATTTATCTTACTACCAACCAATACCATTACGTTACCATGTCCATTATACTCTGCATAAGCTACAGTAGTGTTACCACATATGGCCCACAAAGTATTTGTGTTCAGCCTACTACTTAATTCTTGACCTACACTTAATGCAAAACACCCGTCCATATAACCCAATGTCTTAGACCCTTTACTCTTAATCTTGATATTATTTAAACTCATGATTATTTATCCTCTTATATTTTGTTTAGGAGGGCTATACTATACACATCCCCTCACGGTGTCAATAGGTTATTTTACGGATAAGATAATAACATAAAATGTGTCACAATCTCGTCATCACCAAACCTATCCTCAAATGTCCAGACTTCCTCACCCCTTAAACAACTCAACACAGGAACTAAAACTATATCCCTTACATATTCCATATGCGTCTTATTAACTACCAAACACTGTGTATCCTCAAATCCATCAGGGTAGAAAATAGGTGGATGATATTCCTCTAAAGATAACCAAATACCTCTAGGTGTATCCCTCCAAACACTCTTCTTCTTTCTAACTAACTTATTCATCATTTTTCTCCTTTCTTATTTCTATATTTATTTAATTTATCTAATAATAGACTATCCTCAGGTGGCTGTCCATACTTTTTTGTGTACTTAGACTTAATACTGTTTATATACACACCCTCCTTCTTTGTTAACCTATTATCCTCTGTAAACTTACTCTTATTATGACCACCATTGCCCTCTCGCATGTCAGGTATGTACAAAGCTATACTACTATCCACTTTACAATTAGGGATATGGTAATCCTTTATATAATTAGCAACCGATATATCAGGTACAACAAAACTAATATCCCTATCTACATCACTGAAATCCCTTAATGCACTACGAGTACATAACTGATAACTAGCCTCCCTCATCTTATGGTTCACATATAACTCCACTACATCAGGTATATCATAATGACCACCTATGTACGTAAGGGTTCTTCTGTTCAATGGTGAAGGCTTGAAACAAAACAAACTAAGGGTCTTACTGAAACTAGAGTAACTATTCAAACCATGACAATTGTAAGGGACAACCTCCCCAACAGCCTTACCATCAATACTCACCTCCTTGTAAATCTTCTTATAAGGGTCTTCATAATTAACCGTATATATGAAGTCCTCACCCAACACACTATAGGCCCTCTCAACATAAGTCTGGTAGATAGACACATAACCCTCAGGTACACCCTGCCCCTTATACTGTAACTTCAGCTTCTTATCCGTCTTAGGATTATAGTAAGACTTCAATAAACTACTAGAACAACCATTAACCAATTTCTCATCAGTTAAATAGTATATGGTAACCCTCTCTTGGTTTAAATACTCAGTCCTACTAGGTACTACATCAGTAAATACCTTGAACTCTAAACCCATACTCACTAACAACCTCTCAGATAAAGTATCCCTTATCCTAGCACCCAAGAATATCAACCTATCTACACAAGATACCACCTGCTTATAATCCCTTATACGGTAAGTCTCATAATGCGTATGATTATCCTTAACTTCCCTAAACACTACCCCCGAGGACAATAAAGATTCATAGAATATCTGCTGATGCCTACTACCATTATACAAACCATCTTGTTGTAAAGAACTTAGTAATCCCCTGCTCTTAGTTAACCTATAAACACCATTACACTCCTCATCCTCCACCAACCTAGTAGATAATAAATCAGAGTCCCTAGATATACGTATAGAATCCATCTCCAATATCTCAGGTAACTCATCAACCACTACACTGTAACCAGAGAAGTTATCAACCAAACCCTTATCTATAATATTATTCCAATTAGCATGGGTTATAATAAAACACCCAACCTCATCAACATCTACATCGTATAAACTACCACCAGATAAAATATCTAACGTAGCATTCATAACACCAAACTTACTATACAAAACATCAGTGATAGTATGGTAACCACTGTAACCAAAACCCTCTAATGTCTTCTCTATCTCAGATGCCAATGCTTTACTAGGGACTACATAAACCCATCTATCACCAGATGGTATGCTAGTCTCCACCATCCACTTCAATGTAGAATAAGTCTTACCCATACCTGCGGATAACTCTAAATACTCAATAGTATTCCTGTTACTTTCGGTTCTCTCTCTTTTTGTCATCTAATAGCTCCTTAAGCTCTGTGTTATTTGTTTGTAATAAATAATCCTCTATTACTCTCTCTAGGGTAATACCTAAATTAGGAAAACCCTTACTATCACCTAGGATACGTAAAATATCTGCATACTCACTTCCTAAATAAACTCTCTGTCTCGACATACTATTATCTCCACTATCATTAAAATATATAACTAACCATCTAGACTAGCTAACCTATCACCATATTAACAGACTGGTTTATACTGTCAACTAATAAATCAACCCTATTTAAAATATATTCAACCTTAGCAGAGTATAACTGTTAAAAGGTTAATACTTTAGAAAAAGGCATAGCAATTCTCATAGGTGATGTTTTTATACCTTTATTATATTTAGCCTACCTTCTCATCTTAGGAATATTTACCTCTTAGAAGATTGCTATGTCTTTTTAATACTTACCTCCTCTCATACTATAGACTAATAAAATATATAATACTACTCAAATATATCGGTTATCACCGTTTGACTGAAAGTCAACCCTAAAGGGTATTAAATATACATAACTTATAATTCTAATACATTCTAAAATATTATATACCCCAATACAACTATACACCCCTTCTCAAAATATACACATACCTAAAGTATTTTATACCTCCTCATAATTAATAACCTCTCATGTTTTATCTATTTCTCAAATATCTGTAAATCGAAAGTTCGTCACTTAACACAAAGGATACAGTATACAAT
>UEXM01002853.1_pt1 | contig 11746 bp, 15 predicted proteins | sample 1796661 | NCBI WGS metagenome assembly UEXM01 (sample SAMEA4772469, study PRJEB27181) | metagenome
TCTGATAGAGTATGTCGAGTTGCCACCGGATACTGTAACAGTCTTGCAGCTGGACACGGTTTACATTCCGTGGGAGTACTACTTCTATGATACTATCTACGTAGATGTATTTGATACTATCTATGTGAATGTCTTAGATACTGTAATTATTACAGAGATAGATATCGAGTACGTTTATGTAACAGACACTCTTGAAGTGCCTGTAGTAGACACGCTGTACATTACGCAAGTAGATACATTGATGCAGGAGGTCGTAGTGTATGAGTATATCTATCAGACCGATACTATCTACGACGTCGTTTACAATGAAGTCTTAGTAGACTGCAGTACTGGCTTGCCTTGCGGTGATGGTTTTACAGGCAATGACTGCCGATCAGTATTTGTACCCAATGCATTTTCCCCTAACAATGACGGAATCAACGATACATTCTATGCAGTGTCAGAGTCTTATACCTGCTGGTTAGAATGGTCCTTGATTGTCTATAACCGCTGGGGCAATGTGGTCTGGTCCACTGATGATCCGGATGTACAGTGGTACGGACAGGTTGTCAATGGAATGGCAAGCGATGGTGTATATGTTTGGACGCTTGTGGCTAGGGGAGTCGATGCGAATACTTTATCATTAGACGGCACAGTTACTCTCTTTAGATAATTATGTAACCTAAAGACAAGGCTGGCCGTTAAATAGATAAACCCAGCATGTCATGGAGAAGTACCACCAAGTAGTAAAAGCCGTAGTATCTAAAGACTTTAAGTTCATGCATATTGATGCGGGTATCAGTGACCGTGGTCTTCAGCGCATCTTTACGGAAACAAGTGAAGAAGAATTAACGCACGTTTTTCTCTACCCTATTATTGATAAGGTAGTTCGCAGTGAGTTCAGGGATCTCGAGGATACTGCCCTGACGATAAAGATTACCTGGGTTTGATGCCCTACTCTGCTGGTGGGTTGGGCACGCGTCCGCAAATCATATGCTCAGAAATAAGCACATGGTTTTCACCGTCGATAGGAATGATTAAACCTTTCGATTCGGGATGCACCATTACCACGTCTCCAACTTGAACAGTGCGGCACTCAGGCCCTACTGCTAATACAGGTAAAACGTAGGAAGGAGTCAAGTTATCTTGCTGTGTTAGGATAATGCCTGACTTAGTTTTCTTCTCTTTTTCGTGTGGAAGAATCACGTAGTTGTGCGTAGGAATAAAATTCATTACTGATAAATTTAGCGTCCTTGCCCTCGGTAAGATTTCTTATAGAGCTTAGAGCTGGTACTTTTCGATGTCTTTGTTTTAGCGTGTACACCGGGACGCTTAACACTTTGCGTTTGAGCATACGTGTTAGTTACATTTTTTGCCATACTGCAAATATAGTAGCTGAGGCGGGACTCGAACCCGCACGATCTGTTCAGATCAACAGATTTTAAGTCTGTCGTGTCTACCAATTCCACCACTCAGCCAACCAGGTTACCAGTCAATACCCTTGGAACCATGTTGTACCAGAAAGTTATTGGCTTTCTGGAAATGCCCGCAACCAAAGTACCCTGCCTTACCCCCTGCATATACTTCTGCTGCAGGGTGTGGGGCTTTAAGGACTAATTGATTGGGCATAGTAAAGAAACTCTCGTACTCTTGAGCTGCCTTACCCCATAGCATAATTACTAAGGGATCGGTAGACTCGCGAAAGTTAAGCGCGTTAAGAGAGGCTGCAATAAACTTCTCCCATCCCCACCCGTGATGTGACTTCGGTGCGCCGGCATCAACTGTAAGGATTGTATTAAGAAGAAGAACGCCTTGCTCAGCCCAGTGGCTAAGGTTGCCTCCCTCTTTCTTTAATGGACCAACGCTGCCTTTAATTTCCTTTTGGATATTACGTAAAGACGGGTTGATCTTAGGACTGTCGCCTACGTCAAACGCTAGACCAGTAGCGACGCCATCGTGGTAAGGGTCTTGGCCTAGGATAAGAACGCGGGCATCATTCAGAGGAGTATCTCTGTATGCTCTAAAGATATTCTTGCCTGCAGGGTAGACAGTACCAAACGTATAGCAGACCCCCAATTTTTCTTTGAGAGTCTGCATATACTTTGATTCGAACTCAGCATCTAAATGCTTAGCCCACTGTTTACCTACGGCGTGTTCATAGGTTGTCACCATCGGGAAATACTAGGTTTTGAATCATGCCCATCTGAGTCTCCATAGAGTTACCCCAGTTGTTACGGGCGAGGTGAAAAGCAATCCGGTCTAGATGTGCTTCGTATTCTTTAATACCCTGCGTCAGATAACTTTCGTCAATCTTAAAGACTTCCGCAGGGTACTCTTTGTTTGTTTGGACTGCTACGATATAGCACTCTGTCACTTCGTAGCCTGGGTAGGCTGTCTCCAAACACATACGGTAGTATGCAAGTTGGCGGTGGTAGTGATACATCCCAACAGTCTCCTCAAAGCGACCCAAAGGCTTAGCAGTTGTTTTCAAATCTACTAATGTGATTGACTTAGTCTTGTGGTCAAACAGGATGCGGTCAATCTTTGCCTTAACGGGTACATTGATAAGCTGGTCATTTTCTGCAGGCCACTCCAAGTCGAAGGTAATCTCCGTCTCAGCCATAGCTTCATCAAACTTGCCAAAGCCGTCCTTACAGATCAACTCGTTGGCAGCTTCATGCATCTTGATAGACTCGATGCAGCCTTGTACAATGTGGTACGTAGCAGGGTCGACAATCATTTTGCCTGCGCTGGTACAGATACACTTCCAGTAATCGTTGCCGTCCTTTAAGATACGGTTGATTTTAGTTTGGAGTCCATTGCTTTTATAGAAGTCAGCTGGGATTACTGCTTCCCAAGTATCCTCTTGAATAGAGTCTAACTCGGTAACCGGTACATCATCTGCTTCTATATCGCTGTACAGTCTGTTGTACAAAGTGTCGATGATGTCCTGCGTCTTTGGTCCAGGCACATTCTCTGGGATAATGTCTAGCTTGCCAGGTTCTAGCAGCTCCTCATGGATAAGCGTACCAATCTCAAAAGATTTGGATGACTTCTGTTCCAGTTGTCCGTCAAGAAATTTCCGGAAGAGCCGGGGATTACCCCCGGTCTCCGGATCAATGTAGTTCAGTGAGCTATTGCTTACTGCTTTAATTTCAAAGTAGCTCATGTGAAAAGCGTAAGTTGGTGTGATGTAATCTCCTTGTATTCTTCGTCAGTAAGATACTGCTCAGTCGTAAGGTTAAACCACATGTTCTCTCCTTTGTCCCATATGAAGTCGTACCCCGCACTGCTGCTATTGTACTCGTCATCCTCTTCAATCTCATCGAAAATAGAAGGTCGGTACAAAGCTGAGCCGCCAGGCTTACGGTAGTTAGCAAAGTCACTATAGAAACGCATGCCTTCTACATCTACGGTATCATTGAAGTAAAGCCAAGCTGTAGCTACAACACCATTGTCTAGCTTCACCATGATTTCTTTACGCTTGTACCACTCAGGGTGATTCTCTAAACGATCGACCTCTTTAAGAGTCTCGTCGTTAACAGCGTACACTTCTACAGCAATGTTATTGCCGTCTTCTCTATGACCGGATGCTACATACGGAATGCCCTCGCACACCATAGCATACTGGTCAATAGTAATACCGCTGTCTACAAGACGAGCATCACTAAGAAGCCCATGATTGCCAAAGCCTTTACGCAAGGTTCCGTATACAGCAATCAAGTGAGGCTTGTCAATTACGTTAGGCTTACTGTAATACACGCCGTCTTTCTCGTGCCACTTGCCGATACGGTTGACGTATACCTTACCGGCTTTACTCATGCGAGTGTACACAAAGCGACTGTCGGTTAGAGATAAGATATCCTTCCATGTTTGCCATGGAGATTTACGCAAGGTCTCTGCCACGAAACGTGTGTCAGACTTCTTTATATCCCATGTATGAGGTACTTGTACAGTACCGTTATGGAATAGCCAGTTGTGTTCATTGACTTGAACTGGGTGCGTATTCTCTAGGTTAGTCTCTCCCATTGTTGTTAGGCGAGAGTGGAAGATATACGGACGTTCAGACTGTAGCCAGTCCTGAGCTTCTGCAATGTTCATAGTACGGTAGATGTTACCGTCGTCTAGAGTTTGGATACCGAATCCATGGGGGTTGTATGCCAGCGCTTGGGCGGCAATAGAGGGATCAAGCTTCCCGGTTTGCTTCTTGACTATAATCACACACATCGAGAGTGAGTTGTTTTAAATTTGACTTAACCGTAGGGTCGGGTTGGACAATTAGTCTGTTCCTTACTCCGGTTGGAATTAGAGTGCGCACCTTACTGTAGGCTTTCCACTCGATTGATTCTACTGCAAAGGCTTTGCTATATGCAGCAGCTAGCATGACTTTCTCGCCATACTTCTTTTTGTACAAGCTATAGATATGAGACCCAAGTGGGGTAGAGATATTGAGCATGTCATTATATATCGTGTCCCAAGAGAGGTCCTCGTATTTCTCTGTAGTAAAGAGGATACGCAAGAGCTTTACTCGCCACTCCAGCTGCTTGAGGTTCTTGATAGCACTAAAGATTCTAATCTCCATGCGGTCTGAGTGCCCGAGATTGATAGCATTGTATCTCTCTGCATAATCGTTCTTAGTGTAGAACTTAGAGTAACCTCTTCGCTTTGCCCGCTTAGGGTACAAGGCGTAGAGCAACGGAATAATCTGAGCAGCCTTATCTATATACCACTGAGAAGTAGCATCGTGTTTAGATATGGTAATATGCCCGCCGCACTGGTAGCTTACATTTGAGTGGATGAGGTAGTTCAGTACAGGCTCACTAAGGTGTTGCTTGTATACATCATTGGCTAGGTTATAGATAGGGCTGATAAGCTCAAATCCATGCATACCTAAGGAGCCGTCACGCTCTGCACGCCAGGAGTTAGGAAGGTACTCTTCTCTACTACCTTGATACAGCTGACAGATGTGCTGTCCGCTGACGTCTTCTTTCTCTGCTTCGATACCAAATCGATACTTCGTGCGCGGGCTAGTATCCCATATAGCGCTGATAGAGTGATAGCCATATAGATCGCCGTGAGTGTAAGGAGCGTCTGACTGCAACGCTTCGTACATATTATCTCTTACTTCGGTAGACATGGTGTATCCATATTATCAAACTCATTTACTACATGAAATACTTTCATGATAAATACATCTGCATCTGCATCTCCGTTGCGGTAGAGTTTGACTGCATGGGATACATCCCTCATGCATTTTTGTGCGTATTCTAATTCCGGTGCACCACCGTTCATACCACTAGTGATTTCCTCGTGGTAGTACTCTTTTAATTTGCCCATCTTATATGGAATAAAGGTGTGAAGGGTCTGGTATATCCAGCCCTAGGTTCTCGACAGCCCACTGTCTGATGTTATCGATGTAGAGTTTAAACTCTTTCGTCGACATATCTCGCGTAGACTTCTTTGTCAATGCAATAACGCGTCCGGTTTCAGGATGGTACAACTCTTGCTTAGCGAAGAGTTCTTTCATCACCTCATGGACGATATCACGTGTTAGGTTCCCGGTTCTACCTGCGGCTAAGTCGCCTGCTTGGTAGCCAGTAGATTCAAGTTCTTCTCGAATCATATATAGCAGCGTGCCCCAGTAGTATCTATTCTGAGGGTTGCTTCGTAATCGGACTGAGTTGATTATTACTTCAACGTCATGTCCCTCGAGCTTACGTAGCTCGTTTTGAAATTGCAGGTCTTCATAAGGTACTAGTCTACCTTCTGAAACCTTAGCAGTTATGTGGATCATACATAGAAAGTCGTGTGCTTTCTTGTGTCTGATGTAATGGTAAAGATTAGTTTTCTATCCTTCTCGTCTGTGATAGGAAAGAACTCCATACTTGCTGCTTTGCTTACATACTTGATGTTGTCATCAGGTATGAGCTTCTCATTGACAATTAGATCTTGGAATACCTTTAGGTAAATCCACTTGTTATCTAAGTCCCAGTCAGCTTTACCAGGTAAATCAAACATGGCACAACTAATTTGAATTGGAAACTGGTCTTTAGGAATCTTCCGAACCTTCCTAAGGTAAGGGCGGAAAGCATCCTTGATTGCATTAACTACCTTGACTCGCATGACTGGTCTTGTGTTACCAGCGTAGAAGTCTTGGCCGTTAATCTTCTTCATACGCGGGGTGTTTACACTCCTTGCGTTACGAATGATTGGTTGTCCATCGTTAGTACATAGCCTACCCTTGCGGTCAAACCCGAAGGTAGGATCTTGGTACTTCTTTGGAATCTTATCTTTACTAGTGTAGTAAGTTGGTCGTCTCCGGTTGCTCATCTTTACGTGGGTGATGAACTCCGGAATCGTAATCGTCACGATATGTGCCATACCATAAAGATATGTGTTTATCTACCTCACTCCGACCGTGCAGCTGTACTAAGTCGCTTATATCCTTAGCCTTATAGTCAATGCTGCCAAATCTACCGTCGGTTAGAAACATAGGTTCAATGCCGTACTTCTTCCGCATGTAGTTTGCCATAGTCACACCGGCACGGTCAAAGTCATAGAGACTTTTGACTACTGGAGCTTCTTCAAGCAAACTTGCAATCCACTCAGGGTCAGGGTATACCGTCTCTGATTGTGGGGCGAAAGCTGTAAAGCCGAACTCGTGCAACACCATGACATCTTTCATACTCTTAGTAATGATAACGCCTCGGCTGATATCACGTGGTACCTGATATCCTTGAACGATACTGCAGTTGCACATAAACCTATTGGTTTTACGTTTCGGAAAATAAATCTTGTACTGATCATCTCCGAAGTCATATGCATATGCTGGGTCACCTTTCCTATAGGAATAGATACACTTGCCGTTCAACCATGCTGCCTCCAAAGGTGGCACATGGAAATGTAAGAGGGTTGCTTTGCTGATGCCGAACTGAGTCCAGTACTCTCGGTCTTCATCGTTAAAGGCACGCCTCTTAATTTGTATAACAGTTTCTCTGCGTTGGAAAGTGACAAGGTGCGGATAGTCCTTTCGTTCTACCCGCACCCCATCAATCAAACCAAAGTCATTTGCAATAATTTCTAGCGCCTCGTGAAAGGAGCAGTTGTAGATATGCATTACAATCTTGAAACAACCGCCGCTTAGAAATCCAGCAAAGTCTTTGAATATCAGCGAGCCTTCTTTGTTGTAGAAGAATCCACAGGTCGGGTTCTTATCCTCACGTAGAGGGCTAAGAAACCTAGTCCGAAGCTTAATGGGCACCTTGAGATAGTGCTGCATTATCTGCTCCTGACTAAGTTCACCTAGGATATAATCTGCACTTAGGTCAGGCTTGAGCTGGTACATTACCAGGGAGCTGTGTCTTCCGTAGTAGCTGTAGCTTTTTCGTTATCAGACCATGCATCGCCGGAGGTATCAGGAGCTGCTGCTTCCACGATATCCCACTTCGGGTCAATCACCAAGCGGTTAGGTTCACGCATCGGTTGGATGAATGGCTTGAACGCACGGTTAGGGAACGTGGTATACTGACTGTTCTTCTTGTAGACAATCTTTACACGGCACGGTACATCTACGTACGTCTCACCAAGCATCTTGATCACACCATCAGCAAACTCCTTGAAGTTAGCCGCACGGAATACACACTTGTCCTTAGGAATAAAGCATGACAACACGTGCTTGATGCGCTCGCCTTGTGCATCGAACTGCTGCTTGACGTAAGACTCAGCATCAGCTTGACTCTTACCCCAGCCTTTAGCAAGCTCGGTCAATCGGTCTGCGTCAATAGGGAACTCGATATGCGTGAAGCTAGAGCTAGCTGCATCACTAAAGAGAAACTTGAGTACGTCATCTCCGCTGCCATCAGCTTTAAGAGGTTCATACACTACATCTTTCAGGCTCACATTTTCTGTGATGCCTGCAGGGATACGAGAGCCTCCGCTTGAGGCTCCTGTTTGTTCATCAAATCCGTACATTATTGGATAGTATCAGGGTATACAGTCTCCCACTTTAATTCAATCAACTGACCTGCAAGGGTAGGGACACGACACCCTGCATCAGTATTAACTCCGGTTCTAAAATCTACCATAAGCTTGTCGTCATCACGAACGATACGACCTACACCATCCATGATAGAACAGAGGTGGGTCTTTAGCTTGCCAGTAAGATTAATCTTCTGCACTTCCACACCTTCTTCATCGTGTCCATCCTTCTGATGTCCTACGATAATGATGTGCTTAGATGCACGAGCAAACTGTTCGACGATAGCAATGACTTGACTCCGCATGAGAGACCAGCCCTTACCGTGAGGGATGTCACCGATATGCTTGACACTATGTGCCCGGCATACAGCTTCACCTACCCATGCTTCGATATGGTCAATGGTGTCAAGTACGATAAAGTCAAAATCGCCTGGCTTCTCCTGTAAGTAAGTCAGGCACTCTTTAAGTTTAGGTAGTCCGTCAACCACTACGCTTGTAGCTCCCTCACAATATGAGGTACCACCTACGAGTTGATCTCCGTTGTTGCCCTTGACTTCGGTGTCGATAATCAAGTGCTTGGGTAACTGTGCTACGGCACTAGTCTTACCCACCTTTGGCTTGCCGTAAATAAACAAGCGTTGCGGCGATTGTGCCGCTACAATTTTCTGTGGTTCAATCATCAAATACTCCTTCTTCTATTTCGAAAATAACTCCGCCTAGTAGCTTCTGAGCGCGTACCCTAAGATACGATAAAATCTCCTCATCTTCAAGTACCTTGAGGGTAGAACTAGCTGTGTAATCTGTTACATTACAGATAGTTAGGTAGTCTGTGCCGATGAATTTGTAAGCACTCTTGCGTCCCAATACTATGTAGCTTCCGGAGTGTCCTTTGCTTCTAAGCATATCAGGAATTTGCCATTCTTCTACGAGTACGGTACCAATAGGCATACTCTTAGAGACCGTAGGGGTTGTCTCTACGTGCTGCTGTATCTCCACTGTCCCAGTCTTCAAAGATTCCATGTCTTAAATTATTTTTAAGTAACGTTATACCTGCTTGTCCATGTCTATTCTTTAGACAATGCAGCGCTACTAAGTTTCTAGTCGGCAGGTTTTTCCTGCCGTAATTTTCCAGCCCCAATAGAGAAGGCTGATGTATTACCATAACAATGTCAGCAGCATGGTATAGCTGCTTACTGCCGTGGATATCAGTCTTCAATGGGTAGTGTAGATTAGGTGAATCGGGATCACGTCTCTTCTCTCCCTCTATCTTATCATTGAGCTGAGAGAGTAGGAGAACCATAGCGCCAAAGCGTTTACGTATCTCGATACTAATCTTACCCAGTTCTGCGAGAGTTTGTATCTCGTTTTCACCAGGCATCGGTGTCACTAGCAAAGTGTGGTCTAGACATATGACGTAGTGACAATCACCATGTGTCTTTATAAACTCAGATACTGTCTGTGCTATCTGCATCCTGTTACCAGGCTGCTCGATGAAGTAGATAGAAGGCTCGTCAATCTGTCGGAGTCTATCTTCAATCATTACACGTTCTGTATCGCTGAGTGCCGTCGTTGCATGTAGCATACGATCAAGCGGAACCTCGGCTAAAGAAGAAAGCCGACGCATCAACTCCATCTCTGCAGACATCTCGAATGAGAAGTGCAGAATCTTTACCGGCTTATCAAACTTGTTGTAAGCGGTGGAGGTAAAGTCACGCAGTAAGTTGTTCAAGAACATACTCTTACCATGACCTGATGCACCAGCCACAACGTAAACCATTCCAAACTGCATACCACCCAGCAGCATCTTGTTGACTTTATCCCAGCGTGTTTTCATCACGGGGATTTTGCCATCCATATAGTTGTGAATCGTAGTCTGAGTAGATTCTACGACTGCTGACATAGGGCGTACTTGTAGTCTAGATGATTCGGTCATGTGGCAAGTCTTCTATAGGTGTTTCTCTCATCATATCCCACAGGTCTACGAAAGACTCTGCTTGTAACCACTTGTCGATACGCATGCTTATAAGCTTACGTTCCTTTGCAAACTTCAAAGCCTTCATGACTTTGCTGTGGTCGTGCACACTACCAACATGTTTGTGGTACCACCTTACCAGCTCTTCTTTATTGACCGCCTTAGACGGAATCTTCTTACCGTCAATGGTAATAAAAGCTGGGTACGCAGACCAAAACTCCTCACCGTCTGTCGTCGAGACAGCGTAGAATGCCTGAACAAACTTGTCCGTAACCTCATAAAAATCTGCGTACTTAGAGCTTTCGCTTGGGTTGGTATCAACTATAAGACCCTTGTCTACAAGATCGTCCAAGTATTCTTTAGGGAATATTTGTCCCTCTTGGGCAATCTTGTAGAGTAGGTCGTGCCGCCGTTCATATATGATTTGGCAGAACAAAACTTGAATCGGGCTGATGTCTAGCTTCAGCAGTACATCTACGTACTTATCGAGCGGGTACACCATTCTTCATCATGATTGCTTGTTCTACATTGCGGGCTTCGTGTAGCTCCTCTTGAATATGTTCTAGAGAAGCTTCTAAATTATACTCTTCACTCAGTGACAGCTGGAACTGCCAAGATTCATCAGTCCATTTCCTCTTGCCAGCCTTAACTAGCAATAGGATTTCTGAGTAGAGAGTCGTTGCATTTTGTGAGTAGCTCCGGGATGGAGTGGACCCACTGGACATTCGCGGACTTGCTTTGCCGCTTTTTGAGCCATTTTTCATCTTGAGTATCTTTCAGATAAAGATTAATAATCACTCCGGTCTTTCCCTCCTGGAATCTAATAGCTCGACCTGTTCGTTGCAGGTCTTGCCGTGGAGTAGAAGTACCAGAGCATACAATAGCCAGCTCAATACCCTTTACATCAAAGCCCTCGTCTAACGCACGTGCTGTGTGTATCACACGTATGTCTGTTCGAGCATCTGCAAAGGAATCCAAGACGTTCTGGCGAGCGTACTTGGACATTTTAGAATGATATGCTGCACCCCAAGGTTGCGTCTCTTTATTCATTTGTATAGCGAAGTCAACACTCTCGCTAAAAGTGATTGTCGGCACATCGAATATCTCAATGAGTTTCTTTGTAGCCTCACGTTTAGTAGCACTCTTGTAGATGAGCTGCTTACGCTTCTGCATGGCACGGTTGAAAGCACGGGCTTGATTAAGTACCTGCTGTTCGTCCCAACCTGCTAAGTTTCTAGTGAATACAGAGAGGTATTGCCTATCGGTCATACAACGCATTGCTGCGTGAAACCGGTTGTTAAAGATAGCGAATGCTTTATAATAGTCATCCGTTATCAGCTTGTATTCTTTCTCCTCCTTCTCGCCCATGCGTAGACCGAGGTTAAATACTTGAAACTGTGATACATAGTTGTTACGCACAGCTTCCCGAAGAGAGATAGTATCTATGACTGGTGCTGCACTAGATATGATATGAAACCTAGGGTCTTCAGGATCTAGTGTAGCTGTCAAGCCAAGGATATACCGATAGTCGGTACATGCAAAGATGCCTCGAAAAACATCAGACATGTAGTTGTGTATCTCGTCAAGTATCAACAAGTCACAGTCATGTTTCAACTTTACAGCTGTATTGATGACCTGTACTTTGGTGTTGGTGATACCCATCTCTTCTATCTGACTCTGCCATTGGTCTCTCAGATTCTGAGTCGGTACAACAACCAGTGCGGTACCTGTAGGTAACCGCATGTTCAAGTCCTGTAGGATAAGAAGAGCGACGTAAGTCTTACCGAAGCCTGTTACAGCCTCGAGAGTACCACGTCG